>ENA-UOOI01001835-UOOI01001835.1-fermentation-metagenome-genome-assembly--contig:-NODE-1835-length-20364-cov-3.300606_pt1 | contig 20364 bp, 19 predicted proteins | sample MGYA00245779_ERZ724027 | MGnify/ENA primary metagenome ERZ724027 (study PRJEB28704, sample SAMN03018318) | fermentation metagenome | biome: anthropogenic terrestrial biome; feature: soil; material...
ATACCGACGAAACGTCATGGTATATCAACAATCTCCGTAAGCTGTTCAACACGGCGCTTTAGCAGAGTACCGAAAAGAATAAATAGTCAAATAAAAACGCCGCTCTACTGTTTGCAGAGGCGGCGTTTTACTTATTATACATTTTTGCTTTATTTGCTGTATGTAAGGTCCGAAAGCTTTTTCATATCTGTAACTGTAATTTTTCCGCGCGAAAGCTTAACCATGCCTTCCGTCTGGAAATACCTGAGCATACGGGTGACGACTTCGCGTGCGGTACCGAGGTCTGAAGCTATCGCCTCGTGCGTCATATTTACCGTATTACCGCCGTTTATGCCGCACTGCTCGGTGAGAAAGGCGGCGAGCCGCTTGTCAAAGCTTGTGAAAAGGGTGCGCTCCAAAAGCCACATAACGTCGGAAAAACGCGACGCTATGAGCTGCGCCGTAAAATCCGTCACGGCCTTGGAACTTTCGTTAAGCTCTTTAAAAACGGGCGTTGGGATAAGTAAGGTTTCGGTTTCACTCATTGCTTCGATGTAAACGTCAAACTGTATGTTTTTCATTATGCAGGATGCGGAAAAAATGCATATATCGCGGTCAAAAAGCCTGTAAAGCGTTATTTCTTTACCGCTTTCGGAGGTTATGTAGGCCCGCACCTGCCCGCTTTTTATGACGAAAAGGCCGAAGCAGTCGCCCGAACCGTTGTGTATGACATCACCGGCAGAGTACCCGCGGGCCATAAGTGAATTTTCGACGAGGCGCCTTTCCCCATCGGTCAGCTTTTGCCAAAAAGGGAGGGCGTCCCTTATAAACCGCATATCGCCTGCCGTCACGTTCAAGCTAATTCATTCCTTTACGGGCCGCATATAACGCGGAAATTTTATATGGCATTTTTATTATATATAAGTATACGTTAGCCGTATTGCGTATGTCAATAATGCGAGGATTTTATATTAATCGAAAAGTGAAGCGTTTTCCGCCGCTATAGATGAAATAATGTAGCAGACAATGCTTTCGGCGCCCTCGTTTTTATTTACGCCGCTTTTTAGTATCCCGTCGCGGCATCCGCCTGTTTCGGAGTCTATCATGTTTATGCCGGCTATGTTTTGGCCGTGGTACCACATGAACGCTTTTTTGGCGAAGTCCCTGTATTCACTTTTGCCTGTCAGGGTATATGCCTTAAGGCACGCGAGCATCATGCCGCACGGCTCTACGGGCTGGCCGTCGTACTCCGCAGGTTTTCCCCCTTTTTCAAACCATCCGCTGCAGCCGACCGGTTTGAAGTACCCGTCCGCCATAGTCCATTTTAAAAGGAAGCAGAGGCTTTCCAAGCCTACTTTAAGGTATTCTTTTTTCCCTGTTTTTTCATGCAGCATAAACAAAGCCAGCGGCAGCACGGCGCTGCAGTAAGTGACTTTGTCTTTGAACCAGTGCCAGCTTTCGCTGTCATGCTGCGTGTAGGCATCTACCAGCGAACCGCCGAGCATGTCTGCGGCGGGGTGCGCATCGGCACAGCCCCACAGCGCAAGGCCGATGGCGGCGTAAGCCTTCCCTTTTAAGTATGAAAGGCTTGAGCAGCTGCTGTAAGTATGCCTCAGCAGCTTTCCGGCACAGTCGTAAACGGACTGCGGCAGCCCGTTTTGCGCCATTGTAAAGCCGAGCGCGCATATACAGCGGCCGAAGCAGTCTTCGGAACCCCTTTTTTCGAGGAAACGCCTGTCGTACCCCATGAAATTCCTGAACCACCGGTCTTTTTGCGCATAAAGCATGAACTCCATGTACTTACGCATGAGGTCCGCATATTTCTTTTCAGGCGACCGTATGTAAAGCATTTCGGCCGCAATGAGGGCGCGCGCGTTGTCGTCGGTTGTGTAGCCCTCGGACGGGTCTGGTATGCCCGAAACGGCATGCTGGAACATGCCGGTATCGTCCGTTATGTCAAAAATATACCGGTCGTCCAAATCAATACCCATAAATTATGCCTCCTTATTCACCATGGAGGGCGCTGCTTAAAACATTTACGTATTTTTGCGCGACACGGCTCCACATCATAGGCTTGCCGAACTCCGACATTTTGCGCTCCATCTCGCGTTTATCATCAGGATGCCCGATGATAAAGGCTATTTTTTCCGCAAGCGAATCCCCGCTGCAGAAGTCGGCGAGCAGGCCGCGGCCGCCGCCTAACATTTCGCGCGCGTAAATATAAGGGGTTGAAACGATGACGCGCCCGTACCCCGCCGCGTATGCGAGCGTGCCGCTTACAGCCTGCTCGCGCCCGAGGTAAGGCGTCATGTAAACGTCTGAAAGCTGCAGGTAGTCGACTATCTCTTCTTTAGTGAGGTACTTGTTGACAAAGCGCACGTTATTTTCTATGCCGAGGTCCTTTACCCTTTTTTCAAGCCTTTCGCGGTACTCTTCGCCGTTGCTGCGCTTTATTACCGGATGTGTTTTACCTAATATGAAATATAAAATGTCCGGGTATTTTACAGCGGTTTTCGCTATGGCATCGATACCGTACTCAAGGCCTTTGCCTGGGCTTAAAAGGCCGAAGGTGCTTACGACGAACCGGCCTTCGCAGCCGAAGTCTTTTTTGAGCGAGTCCCTTTCCCTGCGCGGAAATTCCGGTACGCCGTGGGGTATGACGGCGACTTTGCCGGAGTCTATGCCGTATATGCTCTTGAGCGTACCTACGGTGTTTTCGGCCATGGTTATGACTTTGGCGCTTTTAGCGGCAAGCTCGCTTAAAATGGAGCGCTGCTTGCCGTCCGGATTTTGCAGAACCGTATGCAGCGTGACGAAGTAAGGTATCTGGAGCCTGTGCGTCAGCTTCAGCACATCTTCACCCCATTCGCCGCCGTAAATGCCGTATTCGTGTTCCACCATTAAAGCCTTTGCGCCTGATAAATTTATTTTTTCCGCCGCTTCCACGTAAGAAGGCGCTTCGTTCTGGTTAAGGGTAAACTCGACTTCAGGCGGGTAATCGTAACTGTCGTCGTTTATGGCGGCTATGCGCGGCTCTACAGTGCCGGTCTTTGCCAGCTCGCGCACCAAGTCCTGCGTAAATGTTGCTATGCCGCATGAGCGCGGCGGGTACGTGCTTAAAAACGATATTTTGGCAGGCTTTGTACGTTCCAAAATTTTACAGTCCTTTCATTTGAATTTATTTTGCCGCGGCGGTAAACCGGGCATTTTATACGGTTTAAACTTAAACGGCGAAGTGGAGCTTGCTCTCGTGGGAGTACACGGTGTTTAGGCACTGTACACCTGTGCCTATGCTGCATCCGGACGTGACTATGGAGTGCAGTATGTTTACGCCGCTCCCGATGGAAACGCCGCTCCAAATAACGCTGTCGCGGATATTGCATCCCCTGCCTGTCTGGAAGCCGTCGCCTATCACGGCGTTAGGTCCTACCGTGACGTGCGCGCCGAGCCGCACGTTTTTGCCGAACCATACGGGCCCCACGACTTTTGTCGTTTCATGCATCTTTACGTTTGAAAAGCCGTAGATGCCGTTTTTTGTGAAATCATTTTCATCTACAAGGCAGTGCCCGCTGAAAATGTCGCGGTGTGCCTTCATATATTTTTCCGGTGTGCCTATGTCAAGCCAGTAGCTGTCTTTACGGTAAACGGCTATTTTAAAGCCTTTTTTAAGCAGCATGGGGAAGATTTCCTTTTCAACCGAAACTACGCGCCCCGACGGGATAAGCTCAAGCACGCCCGGGTCAAAGACATAGACGCCCGCATTAATATAGTTAGAGCGCTCCTCGCCCGGCTTTGGTTTTTCAGTGAAAGTTACGGCGTAGCCGTTTTCATCGTACTCTATGACCCCGTAGCTTGACGGGTTGGGGACGTAAGTCGCGGCTATGGTTACGTCGGCGTGCTTTTCCCTGTGGTATTTTACCATGTCGGCGCAGTCGATATTCATAAGGATATCCGAATTAAAAATAAGGAAAGTGCCGTCAAAATATTTCTGGCAGTTTTTTATAGCCCCCCCCGTGCCGAGAGGAATGTCTTCACTTACATAATTTATTTTTGAATTAAGGCCGTCGTTTCCGGTAAAGTATTTTTTAATGCGGTCTTCACGGTAACAAGTGCTCAGCACGACTTCGTTTACGCCGCAGCGCTCGAGCCCGTTGATGCTCCGCTCCAAAAGCGGCCTGCCCATTATAGGCACCATAGGTTTAGGCAGATGGTCCGTAAGCGGTTTAAGGCGCGTGCCTTTGCCGCCGGCCAAAAATAAAGCTTTCATGGAAAAAGTTCCTCCTTCTTCGTATAATAATAAATATGGTTTGCGGTGTGTGTATTATTACATCAGCGGCCGGAAGGCCGCTGTCATTTTAAAGGCTCCGGTTCGGGGCAGCTTTTAATGTACTCCAAAAGGTCGTCGAGGGATGCCGTCGCAAGGCATATGCACGTGTCGGCGCCGCCGTAGTACATCCGCACTTTGCGCGTCGTTTTGTCGAGGACCCAGCCGCACGGGAACACGACGTCGCTTACGTCACCTTCTTTTTCGTACTGCTCCTGCGGGCCGAAAATCCATTCGTCGCTTCGGTGAAGCACTTTGAAAGGGTCTTCGAGGTCCAAAAGTGAAAGCCCGAGCCTGTAGATGGCGCCCGAGGCCGTCTGCCGCACGCCGTGGTAAAGCAGCAGCCACCCGTCAGGCGTTTCGAGCGGCTGGGCGCTCAGGCCGACCTTGTTTGCGTCCCACCACCCGCCGTTCCTGGCGTTTATGAGTATCTTATGGTCGCCCCAGTACTTGAGGTCGCTCGAGCAGGATACCCAGATGTGCGCCCCGGGGCCAAGCTTAGTGACGGAGCCTAAGTGCGCGCCTATGGGGCGGTGGATTAACAGCCACCTGTTTTTGAACCTGCGCGGGAAAAGCGCCGCGTCCTTGTCTTCAGGCGGCATTATGGAGCCCATTTTTTCAAAACTTTCAAAGTCCTTCGTAAGGGCGAGCGAAACTGTGGGGCCTGACCTTGAAAAGGACGTGTAGACGACGGCCCAGCGGTTAAGCTCGTCTATGCGCGTTATGCGCGGGTCCTCTATGCCCCACTCCTCCTCGGGGTAGTCCGGGTTTGCCTCCAGCGTGGGGCAGCTGTCTATTTTCCAGTTAGTGACGCCGTCGCTGCTTATTGCTTTTGTAAAGTGCGAAAAGCCGCGCCTGTCTTCAACGCGCGCAAAGAGAAGTATGCCGTCGCCGAAAGCTGTCGCCGCGGGGTTAAACACGGAGTTTACCGCGTACGGCCAGTCCTTCGCCGTCAGTATGGGGTTGTTTGGGTAGCGTATAAAAAGCTCTTTGTATGTGTTGTCGCTGCTTTTGAGCCTTGTTACAAAATGTTGCATTTCTATCATTGCCTTCCGTAATAAAATCTGTGTTAAAAGAGCGGTTTCTTAGCACTCACAAATCCTGAATGCTAAATATACTATAATTTTACACCGTACATGTAGTTATGTCAACTCTTTCGACAATAAATAGATTAATTATATACTAAAATATGGTAAACATACAAAAACTCTGATTTTTCTGCCGCTAAATAATTAAAAAACAGCCGCTCCGTTTAGCGCGCTGATATAAAAACCGGCGTTGTTAGTATTAAACCGAAACAGGGAAAAATGCATGCGCAAAAATATTACCAAAAAGGCTGTGAAAGCGGAACACCGGCTGTAATATATTTTTACGTCTAAAACGCATAATAATTTCACTTAAAGTAAATATATAATGTAAGAACTTGGTTTAATTTAATATAAATATTTACAATATAAAAACGGCTGTGATATAATGTAGTTATTAATATCAGAATATGTAATTTTATAAACAAATAAATTATTACCCGCTTTTAGGCTCAATAACGCTGTGCCGGCCGCGCTTTATACGGCAAACGCGCGGCCTGCTAAAGAAGAATGAAAGGACAGACGACATGGAAAAAATGTTCAACAAAACTATAGGCGGCATGTTAGACCTTTGCGCGGAAAAATACCCCGACAGGGAGGCCGTAAAGTATAACGACAGGCCGTACAGGCGCACGTGGAAGGAGTTCAGGGATGAGTGCGACACGGTCGCAAAGGGCTTTTTGTCCATAGGCATAGGCAAGGGCGACCATGTGGCCATTTGGGCGACAAATGTGCCCGAGTGGCTCATAACGCTTTTCGCAACCGCAAAGATAGGCGCCGTACTCGTTACCGTTAATACGAATTACAAAGTGTACGAGCTTGAGTACCTGCTTAGCCAGTCGGACTCGAAGGCGCTCGTGCTCATAGACGGGTTCAAAAAATCCGATTATATAGAAATACTCGAAAAACTCTGCCCGCAGCTTAAAGACAGCGAGCCCGGCAAGCTGAACTCGCCGAAGCTCCCGTTCCTTAAGTCTGTTGTCTATGTAGGCAGCCGCGATGTGCCAGGCACTTACAACTTTAAAGAGCTTTATACGCGCGGCGGCGCTTACGACGAGGCGGAGTACCGCGCCATAGAGAGGTCGCTCTCACCGCAGGACGTTGTCAATATGCAGTACACGTCGGGCACTACGGGCTTCCCAAAGGGCGTTATGCTTACGCACTACAACGTCGTTAACAACGGCAAGGGCATAGGTGACTGCATGAGCTTTACCCATGAAGACAAGCTCTGCATACCAGTGCCGTTTTTCCACTGTTTCGGCCTTGTGCTTGCCGTTATGGCCTGCATAACGCACGCGACGTCCATGGTGCCGGTGGAGTATTACCGCCCGACGTCCGTCATGGACGCCATAGAGCAGGAGGGCTGCACCGCCGTACACGGCGTGCCGACAATGTTCATAGCCATGCTCGACCATCCGGAATTTAAAAAACACCATTTCGACAAACTCAGGACGGGCATAATGGCCGGTTCCCCGTGCCCTGAAAAGGTAATGCGCCAGGTAATAGAAGAAATGGGCATGAGGGAAATAACCATAACATACGGTGAAACCGAAGCTTCTCCGGCCTGTACCATGACAAAGACAGACGACCCGTTCGACGCCCGCATACAGACCGTAGGAAAGGCAATGCCCGGGGTGGAAGTGAAAATAGTCGACACCGAAACCGGCAAAGTACAGCCGCTCGGCGTGCCGGGCGAACTCTGCGCGCGCGGGTACAACATTATGAAAGGTTACTACAAAATGCCCGACGAAACGGCGCAGGCCGTAGACAAGGACGGATGGCTGCACTCGGGCGACATCGCGGCGGTGGATGAAAACGGCTATTACCGCATAACCGGCCGCATAAAAGACATGATTATACGCGGCGGCGAAAATATATACCCGAAAGAAATAGAGGAGTTCCTCTACACAAACCCCGCTGTCAAGGACGTGCAGGTCATAGGGGTGCCGAGCGAGCAGTACGGGGAGGAAGTCATGGCGTGCATAATCCTCAAGGACGGTATGAAACTTACAGAGGATGAAGTAAAGGACTTTGTTTCCGCCAACCTCGCGAGGCATAAGGTGCCGAAGTATGTAAAGTTTATGGATGCGTTTCCGGTCACTGCCAGCGGGAAAATAAAAAAGTACATGCTGAGGGATATGGCGGCCGAGGAATACGGCGGGGCGGGGGTAACGCTTCCGGAAAAACTGAGGGCAGCCAAGGGGTCTGACGATACCGGCGCGGAAAAAAAGAAGGGCGCCGCATGCCGCATGGAGAAAATATACAGCTGATGCTTTTTTAATACGGCGGCATATGTTAAAAAAATGCCACAGGCTGTTTTAAAGCCGGAAAAATGAAGAAGAAATGATGTATATTCTCAAGCACAATTATAAACAACGGTAATTTAAATAAAATAGGTGTTATAATTGTTTTATAATAAATACCTTATTGATATTACAACAATTTCGGAGGACTAAATGTGCTTTAAAATTTTAGGTACCGGAAGCGCACACCCGGAGCATACCGCTACGAACGACGACCTCTCAAAAGTAATGGATACGTCCGACGAGTGGATAACATCGCATACCGGAGTCAAAAGCCGCTACGTGTGCACGACGGAAACCATAAGCGACGTCGCGGAAGCCGCAGGGAAGGCCGCGCTGGAAAACGCAGGCGTTAAAGCCTCTGAGCTGGACGGCATAATATGCACTACCATAAGGGGCGACTACTTTACCCCGTCGCTTGCGTGCGTTTTGCAGGAGCGCCTCGGCGCGCGCTGCCCGGCGTTCGACATGAACGCGGCGTGTACGGGTTTTCTCTATGCTTTGGATACGGCCGCGGGCTTTTTCGCGCGCGGGCGCGTAAAAAAAATGCTCATAGTGTCATGCGAGAACATGTCAAAGCTGCTTGACTGGAAAGACAGGACGACGTGCGTCCTTTTCGGCGACGGGGCTGGCGCGGTAGTTTTAGGGGAAGGGGACAACCTCCTTTCAATAAACATCTCGGCGCACGGCAGCCGTGAAACAATGTATATACCAAACGTAAACGGCAACTCGCCGTTTAACAGGGCGCCGTGCCCGCCCACCGCATTGTTTTGGCATGGGCATGACGTTTACAGGTTCGCCATAACGCAGATGACGGCGGAGCTTAAGAAAGCGGTGGCGAACGCGGGGCTTAAAGAGGACGACCTCACGTGGGTGCTTCCGCACCAGGCCAACCTGCGCATTATAGATTCGCTTAAGAAACGCTTTGACATACCGGACGAGCGCTTTTTGGTAAACATACAGCGGTACGGCAATATATCCTCAGCAGCAATACCGATACTTATGAATGAGGAAAACAGAAAAGGGACGTTTAAGCGCGGGGATATACTCGGGCTTGTTGCGTTCGGCGGCGGGCTTACTTCCGGCGCGTGCGTGATACGCTGGGGCTGACCCGCGGTATCTTTTGCAAAGGGGAGAAAATTTATGATAAAAACCCCCGTATGTGATTTGCTGGGCATAGAGTATCCGATTTTCCAAGGCGGCATGGCATGGGTTTCGGATGCTTCCCTTGCTTCCGCCGTATCAAACGCCGGAGGCCTCGGCATTATTGCGGGAATGAACTCCAACGCGGAGCAGCTTAAGGCTGAGATAAAAAAATGCCGCCAAATGACAGATAAGCCTTTCGGCGTAAACGTAATGCTTATGAGCCCTTTTGTTGAAGAAGTGGCGCAGGCAGTCATAGACGAGCATGTGCCTGTAGTGGTAACGGGCGCCGGCAACCCTGGTAAGTATATGGGGGCATGGATAAACGCCGGCATAAAGGTAGTCCCCGTTGTCGCCTCGGCATCTTTTGCGCGCCTTGTTGAAAAGCGCGGCGCTTCGGCCGTGGTAGCTGAAGGCGCGGAAAGCGGCGGCCACATAGGCCAGCTGCACACTATGGCGCTTGTGCCGCAGGTGTGCGACGCGGTTAAGGTGCCGGTGCTTGCCGCCGGAGGCATAGCCGACGGGCGCGGCGCGGCGGCGGCCTTTATGCTCGGCGCTGCAGGCGTGCAGGTAGGCACAAGGTTCCTTGTTGCCAAAGAGTGTACCATAAGCAGCGTTTATAAAGAAAAAGTCATAAAAGCAAAAGACATAGACACCATAGTCACCGGCAACAGGCTTGGGCATCCGGTGCGCCAGCTTAAAACGCCGTTTTCACGCCTGTACTCCGGTAAGGAATATACGGACATACCGCCCGATGAACTTGAAAAGATGGGCGCCGGCGCGTTGCGCAGGGCCGCACGTGAAGGCGACGAAAAGAACGGGTGCTTCCTTGCGGGCGAGTGTGCCGGACTTGTGAAAAAGGAACAGCCAGCGGCTGAAATAATAACAGATATATTCGGCGAAGCCGAAAAACTGCTCAGAGGTGCTTGCAAATGGGTAAAGTAGCTTTCCTTTTCAGCGGGCAGGGCGCGCAGCACACAGGTATGGGCGAAGAACTGTATAAAATTTCTCCGGCCGCGCGTAAAGTGTTTGACCTTGCGGATGAGATACGCCCGGGTACGTCAAACCAGTGCTTTACCGCTGGAAAAAGTGAGCTTGGCCTTACAGTAAACACGCAGCCGTGCGTTTACTGCGTTGACCTTGCGGCGGCCGAAGCCGTCGCTGAGGGCGGAGTCAAACCTGACTGCGCCGCGGGATTTTCACTTGGCGAGATAGCCGCGCTGTCGTTTTCGGGCGTTTTTACGCGCGAAGACGGGTTTTCATTTGTATGCAGGCGCGGCGAGTACATGAACGGCGCGGCTGTTAAAAGGCCGGGCGGCATGGCAGCCGTGCTTAAGCTGCCGGATGATAAAGTCCGTGAGCTGTGCGGCAGGTATGAAAGCGTCTACCCTGTAAATTACAACTGCCCGGGGCAGGTGGCCGTTGCAGGCGGGAAAGGGCAGCTTGAAAAACTGTGCGCCGAAGTTTCAAAGGAAGGCGGCCGCGCAGTCATGCTCGACGTGAGCGGGGCTTTCCACTCGCCGTTTATGGACGAAGCGTCTGAAAAAATAAAAGGTTACCTTGAAACCGCCAGCGTCAGCGCGCCTTTTGTGCCGGTTTATTCAAACTATACGGCGTCGCTTTACCCAAAAGATGCCGGGAGCATACGGAAGAACGTATGCATGCAGGTGAACCATCCGGTGCTGTGGCGTAAAACAATAGAGGATATGGCTTCAAACGGCGTCGACACGTTCATAGAAACCGGCGCCGGCAAGGTGCTTAGCGGGCTTGTGCGCAAAACGCTGAAAGACGTAAGGATATTTCATGTGGAGGACGGCGCGACACTTAAAGAAACGCTGTCGGCGCTTGCTTGAACCGGCAGGGGATGCGCCCTGCCGGCCGCATTCGTTTTATTATTCTTTTGAAGTAAGGGGATAAAGTTTATGCTGGAGAACAAAACCGCGCTTATAACGGGCGCTTCCCGCGGCATAGGCAGGGCTACGGCGCTGGAAATGGCGGCGCAGGGTGCGGACGTAGCCGTTATATATGCCGGCAACGCGCAGGCGGCCGAAGAAACGTGCGCGCTTGCGGAAAAATCTTCCGTAAAGGCTAAAGCATACAAATGCGACGTTGCGGACTTTAACGCCGTCCAAAGCTGTGTCAAACAGGTTATAGAAGACTTCGGCGGCATTGATATCCTTGTAAACAACGCCGGCATAACACGCGACGCGCTCGTGCTTAAAATGAGCGAGGACGATTTTAACTCGGTGATAGACACAAACCTTAAGGGTGCTTTCCATACAATAAAATGCTGCTATGCGCACTTTATGAGGAAACGCTCAGGCCGTATAATAAATATAAGCTCCGTTGCCGGCATAGCTGGAAACACCGGGCAGGCAAACTACGCATCGGCAAAAGCAGGCATAATCGGCCTTACCAAAACCGTCGCGCGTGAACTTGCGGGTCGTGGGGTGACGTGCAACGCCATTGCCCCGGGGTTTATAGACACTGACATGACTAAAGAACTCGGCGAAAAGGCAAAGGACGCGGTGCTCTCGGGCATACCGATGAAGCGCCCGGGCAGGCCCGGCGACGTGGCCGCGCTGGCAGCTTTCCTCGCAGGCGACGGCGCGTCGTATATAACAGGCGAAGTCATAAGGGTGGACGGCGGCCTCTGCATATAAAAGGTTTATGTACCCGCGTGTATGTGCCGGAGCAGCCGATGCAGCTTTTGCAGGGTATTGCCTGCCGTGAACGGCATATTGTTTTTTGTGATTTTTTAGGATGTGTCCCGGATTATGGAGGTTCAGTAATGAGAAAAGTTGTTGTGACCGGTATAGGCGCTGTTACACCCGTCGGAAACGATATAAAAACGTTTTGGGACAGCCTCACGGCCGGTAAAAGCGGTATTGATTTTATAACAAAGTTTGATACCGCCGATAGCAAGGTGAAAATAGCCGCGGAGGTAAAAAACTTTGACCCCGCGTTATATATAGAGAAACCGCTTATGCGCAAGACCGACCTGTACGCGCAGTACGCTTTGGCCGCCGCCGCGCAGGCTATGGACGACAGTAAAATCGCGGGGACGGTGGAGCCCGACAGGCTTGGGGTTTACATCGGCTCAGGCATAGGCGGCATGAAAACTTTCATGGAGGAATGCGACCGCATACGGAAGTCAGGCCCTAAACGCGTTTCGCCTTACTTTATACCTAAGCTTATAGCAAACATAGCGGCGGGACACGTCGCCATAAAATACAACGCTCAGGGCCCGTCAATGTGCATAGTCACGGCCTGCGCCACGTCCGCCAACTGCGTTGGCGAGGCGTACAGGGCTATAAAACACGGCTACGCGGACGCTATTATTTCAGGCGGCGCGGAAGCTACCATAAACGACCTCGGCATAGCCGGCTTTGCAAACTGCATGGCGCTTTCCACTTCGGACGACCCCAAGCGCGCTTCCATACCTTTTGACAAGATGCGCGACGGATTTGTCATGGGTGAGGGCGGCGCTGTTTTGATACTTGAAGAATACGAACACGCAGTCAGCCGCGGCGCGAAAATCTACGCCGAGCTTTGCGGGTACGGCAACACGAACGACGCTTACCATATGACCGCGCCGCAGCCGGAGGCAGAGGGCGCTGCGAAGGCCGTTAAGTACGCGGCCGATGAAGCCGGCATAAAACCGGGCGACAGGGTGTATATAAACGCCCACGGCACAAGCACGCCCCTTAACGATAAGGCGGAAACCCTCGCGTTTAAAAAAGTTTTCGGCAAAGAAGCTTATAATATCCCGATAAGCTCTACAAAGTCGATGACCGGCCATATGCTCGGCGCTACAGGCGCGGCGGAGGCAATAGTATGCGTGCTTGCGCTTAAAGAAGGGGTAATACCTCCTACGGTTGGCTACGAAGTGCCCGACCCGGAGTGCGACCTTGACTACGTACCGAACAAGGCGCGGAAATTCGAACCGGACTTTGCCGTATCGACTAATCTGGGCTTCGGCGGGCACAATGCGTGCCTTGTCTTTAAAAAAGCGCAGCAGCCTTAAGTATTTTATATTTATTATTTAACTGAGTAGCGGTAAAACTGCTTAGGCATGTAAGTACCGTACCGCGGCATGAGACGGAAAGAAGGGGCGTAAGAGGAATGGAAATCGAAAAAATACGGTCGCTCGCAAAATTAATGAACGAGGAGCGCCTTAGCCGTATCGAAATAGAAGAAGGCGGCAACAAAATACGCATAGACAGGCAGGCTGTCGGCGCGTGCGCGCCGGACGCCGGCGTGGCGGCGGTTTACAAAACAGATGCTGCTGCAAAGGCGGAAGATAAAGAAAAGGCTGAGCGTGATGACTATAAGGAGTTTAAAAGCCCTATGGTCGGCGTCTTTTACGCAGCCTCTTCACCCGAAAGCCAGCCGTATGTCAAAGTAGGCAGCCATGTTAAAAAAGGCGACGTACTATGCATAATAGAGGCTATGAAGCTTTTAAACGAGCTTAACTCCGATATGGACGGGGAGATAGCCGAGGTGTGCGCTGAAAACGGGCAGGTCGTCGAGTACGGGCAGACGCTGTTTAAATTAAAGTAAGTATTGGAGTAATGTTTAACACCGGTGCCGGACTTCTGCCCTGCGCCCGGTGTGGAAGTGGTGGTAAAGTATGGACAGGGAAGCGCTTAAGGAAATACTCCCCCACCGCGAGCCGATGCTGCTCGTGGATGAAGCGGAGCTTAAGGAAGAAAACCTTGCCGTCGGTAAATATACGGTAAAGGGCGACGAATGGTTTTTACAGGGGCATTTTCCGGGCCACCCGATAGTGCCGGGCGTAGTCCAGTGCGAAATGCTTGCGCAGACATGCTGCGTGCTGCTTGCAGACAGCGTCAGGGGCCATCTGCCGCTTTTCGCCGGCCTTGACAAAGTGCGTTTTAAAAGCCCGGTAAAGCCAGGCGACACTTTGGAGATGAGCTGCAGCCTTGTAAGGTCGCGCCCTCCTTTTTACTTTGCAAAGGGCCAGGGCCGCGTTAACGGCAAGCTTGCCGTAAGCGCGGAACTTTCTTTTGCCATTATGTGAGCCGGACATTATAAATTTAGAATATCCGCAATACAGCTTTTCCGATAAAAGAGGTGAAACCTTTGTTTTCAAAGATACTTATAGCAAACCGGGGCGAGGTCGCCGTAAGGATAATCAGGGCGTGCAAGGAGATGGGCATAGCGACCGTAGCCGTGTTCTCAGAGGCAGACAGGGACGCCCTGCACGTCAGCCTTGCGGACGAAAGCATATGCATAGGGCCGGCTTCTGTTAAGGACAGCTACCTTAACGTTGCCGCCATCATTTCGGCGGCGGTTGTCACTGGAGCCGGCGCCATACATCCGGGCTACGGCCTTCTCTCGGAGAACGCGAAGTTTGCCTCGCTGTGCGAGCAGTGCAACATAGCGTTTATAGGCCCACCGTCGGACGTTATAGCCAAGATGGGCGACAAAGACATGGCAAGGCGCACAATGGCTGACGCGGGCGTTCCGGTTATACCCGGAAGCCGTAAACTGGACAATATGGATGAGGCCAAGGCCGAAGCCGCGCGCATAGGCTATCCGCTGCTTATAAAAGCGCGGAGCGGCGGCGGCGGGTGCGGCATACGCATGGTGGACAGCCCGGACGAATTTGAGGGCGCTTTCCGCACCGCCTCGGCCGAGGCACGCCTTGCGTTCGGCGACGGCGCGGTTTACCTTGAAAAATATATGTACCCGGCAAAACACGTCGAGATGCAGATACTGTGCGACGGCAGGGGCGGCACAGTCGTGCTTGGCGAAAGGGAATGCTCCGTCCAGCGCAAGCACCAAAAGCTCATAGAAGAAAGCCCTTCGCCATGCGTAAAACCGGAAACGCGCCGCAAGATGACCGAAGTCGCCGTTAAGGCGGCAAAGGCCGCGCATTACGTTAACGCCGGCACTATTGAATTTTTACTTGATGACAATCAGAAATTTTACTTTATGGAAATGAACACGCGCCTGCAGGTGGAGCACGCGGTAACTGAGATGGTTACGGGTATAGACATAGTCAAGTGGCAGATACGCATAGCCGCAGGCCTTAAACTTAACTTCAGCCAAAAGGATATTAAAACAAGCGGCAGCGCCATAGAGTGCCGCATAAACGCGGAAGACCCGCAGCACAACTTCAGGCCGAGCAGCGGGCGGATTTCGCTACTGCACATACCGGGCGGCCCGTGGGTGAGGTTTGACACGGCCCTCTACCAGGACTACCTTGTGCCGCCGTTTTACGACTCGCTCATAGGCAAGCTCGTCGTACACGCGCAGACGCGCGAGGAAGCCATACGCAAGATGGAGGCTGCCCTCGGCGAACTTGTGATAGAAGGCATCCATACCAATACCGATATGCACATGGATATATTAAACAACAAGGTGTTCAGGTCGGGAAATTACCATACGGATTTTATGGAAAAGTTTGAGAAGGCGGTAAAAAATGCTGACCAAAAACCTGTTTAAAAAACCCAACAATACACTCGAATGGTACGACAAGCATACACAGGCAACGCTGCCGGACATACCGGACGACATGTGCGTTTCATGCCCTGACTGCAAGGCGATACTCCTTAAAGGTGACTTGAACGAGCGGTACAGTGTATGCCCCAAATGCGGCCACCATTTCCGCATAAACGCACGCCAGCGCATAGGTATTATAGCGGACGGCGACTCATTTACGGAGTTCGACGCCGATATGCGCTCGTCAAATATAATTAAGTTCCCTAATTACGACAAAAAACTGTGGCATGCCCGCCTTGAAAGCTCGGAAAATGAAGGCGTGGTATGCGGCACCGCGTCCATAGGCGGCTTTAAGTGCTGCTTGTTCGTAATGAGCGCTAACTTTATGATGGGGAGCATGGGCACGGTCGTAGGCGAAAAAATAACAAGGCTTTTCGAGTATGCAACTGAAAATTCAATGCCGGTCGTTGGATTTACCGTTTCGGGCGGGGCACGCATGCAGGAGGGCATCCTGTCGCTTATGCAGATGGCAAAAACAAGCGGGGCGGTCAAGCGGCACAGCGACGCCGGCAACCTTTATACCGCCGTACTGACAGACCCTACGACAGGCGGCGTCACGGCAAGCTTTGCCATGGAGGCGGATATTATCCTTGCCGAGCCTAACGCGCTTGTGGGCTTTGCCGGGCCGCGTGTCATAGAGCAGACTACGCACCAGAAGCTGCCGGCGGGGTTCCAGCACGCGGAGCTTGTCTTTGAGAAGGGCTTCATAGACGATATAGTAAGCCGCGACAAACAGAAAGAATATATAACAAATATATTGTCGCTGCACGCGGCGGAGGATTGATATGGACGCGTATGAAAGGCTGAAGGCCGCGCGCGCAAAGGGCAGGCCGACAGGATTATCGTATATAAATAATATATTTACGGATTTTACGGAGATGCACGGTGACAGGCGCTACGGCGACGACAAAGCCATAGTTGCAGGCATAGGCCGCCTCTGCGGCATGCCTGTTACCGTTATAGCGCATGAAAAAGGCGTTACGACAAAGGAAAAAGTAAGGCGGAACTTCGGCGCCGCCCACCCTGAGGGCTACAGGAAAGCGCTCAGGCAGATGAAGCTTGCCGAAAAGTTTAAAAGGCCGGTCGTCTGCTTTGTTGACACTGCCGGCGCGTACTGCGGCATAGGCGCGGAGGAGCGCGGCGAGGGCCAGGCCATAGCCGAAAACCTTATGGAAATGATGACGCTTAAAACGCCGGTAGTATCCGTTTTCATAGGCGAAGGCGGGAGCGGCGGCGCGCTTGCGCTTGCCGTTGCCGACGAAGTGTGGATGCTGGAAAATGCCGTTTACTCCGTTATTTCACCCGAGGGATGCGCAAGCATACTCTGGAAAGACAGCTCAAAAGTAAAAGAGGCCGCGCAGTGCCTCAAGATGACCGCGCAGGACCTGCTTTATATGGGCGTTGTGGAACGTGTGATAAAAGAACCGGAGGACTTCGGCACGCTTTACCCGCAGCTGCAGAAAGACCTGTTTGACAAACTTTTAAGCCTTAAACAAAAGGACGTCCGCTGCCTGCTCGAAAACAGGTACGGGCGCTTCAGAAAATTCGGCGACGAACACTGAACTTTATATAATAATAAACAACAAAATGCCCGCCTTTAAAAGCGGGCATTTTCATAATTACGAATGCGACCAAACCTGTAAGCCGAGTTCTGTCTTGGACAGCCATCTATCTTGGCCGGGTGTTGCCACCGCGGCTCAGTGCCACCTCTTAGGCGCGCCGGGCAGGCGCATGGTGCCTATTTTGCGGTGTTGCTCCGAATAGGGTTTGCATAGCCGCGCGGTTCCCCGCGCGCTGGTGGGCTCTTGCCCCGCCTTTCCATCCTTGCCGTAAGAGTTACGGCGGTATATCTCTGTTGCACTTTCCCTGGGGTCGCCCCCGGCGGCCGTTAGCCGTTATTCTCGCCCTGTGGAGCTCGGACTTTCCTCGCACGCGCGCTTTCGCGCTGCGCCCGCGGCCGTCCGGTTTGCTCGCAGCCGGTAAAAATAATTTTACATGAACAAAGGCGAAAAGTCAAGAAGGATTATATAGCGCTTACAGTAATATTTTCCTTATAAGGCATAATACAAAGTATACAAGCGCGCCCGAAAGCGCCGGGATAACTATCCACTCCGCTATTTTTACTTTCACCCTGCTTACTTTTAGCAGCCTGCCTATGCTGAGGGATGCGTTGTAGATTTCGCTTGCGAAGATTATGGCTATGTAGGCTTTTATGCCGAACATAGGTATGAAAACGGCGATTAATGCTACGCGCATGAGAGAGTCGCTGAAGTTGAAAATAAGGGAATACACCTGCTGGTCAAGGCCTTTAAGGATATTGTCTACCATGTTGTCAAGGTACATGATGGGGGCTATCGGGGCAATTATGCGCAGTATGGTGCCTGCCTGCCTGCTGTCAAAAAAGAAAATACCTATATCATCTGCAAAAAAGATGAGGGCGCCTGTTACTATAAAACCGAAAAGCAGCGTTTGCCTGAAGGCTTTCTGTACATATGACGAAATGACGCCTGGGCGGTTTTTTGCGCGGGCTTCGGCTATTTCGGGTATAAGCAGTGCGGCGACAGACGTAACGAAAGACATTGGGAAGAATACGACCGGCATCACCATGCCCTGCACTACGCCGTACTGTGCAACCGCCGAGATATAGTCGGAGCCGTGCCTGCGCAGGCCGGCAGGTATCATCAGGTTTTCTGCGCTGTAAAGCGAGCTGCGCAGAAAAGAGCCGACAAGCATGGGGCCTGCTATGTGCAGTATGCTGTGCATGACATCGCTGCCGCCGTCGTGCGGGAGGCCGTTTTTCCGCGCGAATATTGAAAACATAATCAATATGTAGACAAAAGCGGCAGCCTCGCTCGCGGTTGAACCGAGCATGAGGGCGTTAAGCGGCGGCAGGCTTGTGTTAAGAAGGGCAGCGGAAGCGCCTATTGCCGCTCCCTGCTCCAAAAGTTCGCCGCAGACAGGCACGACAGTATTCCTTATAGCAAAAAAATAACCTTTAAGGCACGCGCACGCCGCTATGAAAGGCAGCCCGGGCGCAAGTATGCGCAGCGGCGCGGCGGCACAGCTGTTGCCTATGAACCTTACGGCTATGAAGCCTGACGAAAAAAACAGCACGCCGGCGGATATGAAGCTTAAGGCAAGGGCAAACTCCATACACTTTATTATGCATTTTGTAGAGCCGCGCCCTTCGGACGTAAGGCGTGTGACGGCTAAGCCTATGCCGGACGTGCACGCCGTTATGCCGAGCGTGAACACAGAAAAAATAAGCTGGTAAAGCCCCATGCCCTGGGCGCCTATGCGGCCGCATATGTACGAGCGGAACCAAAGCCCCGAAAGCCTCAGCAGTATGGAGCCGCCGGCCAGGACTGCGGCGTTTATGTAGAATCCGCGCTTCTTCATTACACTTAACATCCCTGCGATACTTCTTAGTCAAGTGTATTCGCAAAAGGCATGGAATATTTTAATATTGCCGGCCTTATTTTAAATTCGGAATATAAAGCAGTAAATATCTTAGATATAAATTTGATTTTCCGGAGGGCATCGGCTGTTAAAGAAAAATCCGGTATCCGTTTTTGGGGTACCGGACTTTCCGATTTTAAATAACGCGTTTTAAGCTTTGTTCCTAAAAGTCGAACATTCGGTTTTTACCTGGCCGCCGTTTACGTCTGTGCAGTTTATCTCAACGCTGTCAGCCGTGCAGGCCCTGCTTTGGTTGTAAACGCAGTTTTCGGCTTTGCAGTGTACGTCGAGTGCGCGGTTAGGGGATGAAGAGTCTACCGCGTCGCTCGCGCCGCCGTCCGCACGGTCTATAAAGTTTGCGCAGAAAGTCTGGCACGCGCTTTCAGAGTCGGAGCCGTTTACCATTATATCGGGACGGCAGCAAAAACCCCTTTTGTTGTTCGCACAGTTTTCCACGCTGCAGTTTAAATCAGACATGTTTTCACCTCGTTTGTTAAGTTTGTGGTGAGCCTTTGATTATTTTGTGATGCTTCGGCATTTTTATCCCAGCAATTATTTGCCTGTACGGCGCTGGGAACTGCAAATTTTTATAAAATGACATTTTTTTACTTCGGAGGCAGACAATTTATGTTACAATAAATTATATATAAATTCAGCGGGGAAGTGGCAGCATGAGGATGTGCATAGTAACGGGCGCTTCAAGCGGTTTGGGGATGGGATTTGCAAAGCGTATCCTTGCGGGCGGTGAAGTGGATACGGTTTTAGCCATAGCAAGGCGCAGGCGGCGCCTGGACGAGCTGTCAAAGTTGAGCGGCGGCAGGGTAACCGCGCTGCCGCTCGACCTTACTGAGCGGGAAAGTGCTGAAAAACTTAAAAAATTCCTTGCAGAAAATAAACCTGACGTGCGTTTTCTCGTCAATGCGGCGGGCTTCGGCAAAACGGGCAGGTATGACGAAATCCTTCGGCAGGATACGGACGGCATGATTGACCTGAACTGCAAGGCCCTTGTGGATGTCACGCTTACGGTGCTGCCTTATATGCATAAGGGGGCGCGTATAATAGAGGTAAGCTCCGTCGCCGCGTTCCAGCCGCTGCCGTCGTTTAACGTTTATGCCGCGAGCAAGGCGTTCGTGCTGAGCTACAGCCGTTCCCTCAGGTGGGAGCTTTTCGGCAGGGGGATACACGTGACGGCCGTATGCCCTTATTGGGTCAGGGACACGGAGTTCATAGGCACGGCCAAAAAGAGCGCAGGCAAAAATGCCGTCAGGCACTTCCCGCTCGCTTCGCGTACCAAAATTGTCGTGTCGCTTTCACTTTTTGCGTCAAAGATAAATTTACCGGTGGCAACGCCCGGAATTATCAGCTTTATTGTACGGCTTGTGACAAAAGTAATACCGAGGGAAATAATAACGGCCGTATGGCAGCTGCTGAGGAAGATATAGTGATATAGAGCTAAGACGCCGCCTGCGGTAAAGAAAACAATCCATAAACTTACAAAAGGGTAAAAAGGGAGGGCATATATATTTACGGAGGAGCAAAA
>ENA-UOOI01001837-UOOI01001837.1-fermentation-metagenome-genome-assembly--contig:-NODE-1837-length-20335-cov-15.448521_pt1 | contig 20335 bp, 23 predicted proteins | sample MGYA00245779_ERZ724027 | MGnify/ENA primary metagenome ERZ724027 (study PRJEB28704, sample SAMN03018318) | fermentation metagenome | biome: anthropogenic terrestrial biome; feature: soil...
GTCGGCGGGAAGTTTGAAATTTTCAGCTTTGTTTTCTGAATTTGAATTCAGCTTAATTTTACTTTGTGCTCAAGCCGCGCAGGTCCTCCGCCTTTTGAAAAAAGCGGGCGAAAACTTTACTGTTTACTGACCGGGAGTTATCTTAGACTGTCCCGCCTAAAAAAAGCTTCTGTTTTGCTTTCAGTTGAACGGCGGGCCGTGCGTGCAGGCTCAGCCTGCCGGGGCGGGCCGGAACCGGCTTTGCCGGCTTAGCCCTCGGCGCACAGGCAGAACGGATGCCCGGCCGGGTCCAGCATGGTGGTCCAGTTGTCGCCGCCGAACTGCGACTTCGCCTTCACGGCGCCGAGGGCCTCGGCCTTCCGCACGGCGGCGGGCACGTCCGGCACCTCAAAGTCGAAATGAAGCTGTTTCTGCTGCTTCCCCGGCTCCTCCGGCCAGACGGGCGGAACGTAGTCCTCTTCCTGACCGAACAGGAACACCGTGCCGTTCCCGCTTTTCAGGGCGGGCAGGCCGTAAACGTCCAGCTTGGCCCAGCCCAGAAGCTCCGCGTAAAAATCCCTCAGCTTTTTTGCGTCCCTGCAGTCCACGACGATATCGCCCAGAACGATTTCACGAGCCATCATACATCCTCCTTTTTTCTCATCCGGTCAAAGTTTTTGGCTTCTCCGTCATCATACCGGATTTGCCCGGGAATGTCAACCGCGCCGGGGCGGGATCGGGCCGGCCCCGCCGCCTGTTCATGATTCTGCGGCGAAGGCGAACAGAAATAGAATACCGACTCCATTCGCTATCCAATGCGAGAGAGCGCTGACCCACGCGTTGTTTGTTTTGTGGAACACCATGCCGTAGAAAACGCTGTTGGCCGCGACAAAAATCAGGTCGTACGCCACGACCGGAACCGCGCCGCCTGACAAATGCCCCAGGGCGAACAACGCGGAAGTTGCGAGGATCGCCGCCGGCGCGGGGAAGGCCTTGGTCAGCTGCCTTTGGAAAAACGCCCGCCACGCGATTTCCTCGCCCAACGCGGATACGATGAGCTGAGCGGCCAGCAGCGGCCATTGGCGGAACGTTAAAAATCGGCCGGTGCGCGCCAGCACGTGGCCGATAAAATCCGGCATAACGGCCTTGGCCAGGCCCATGCAGATCAGATTCATGACGGCGGGCATGGCGATCCAGACCCAGACGCTCCCGTTGGCGAGGTCTTTTCCGGTTCTTTTGATCTCCAGGCCGCTGTTTTCCGTGGGGCCCCGGCCCTGATCCACGAAGAAAAAGACGACGCCCACAAGAACGGAGTAGCCCGCTGCGGACAGTCCGAAAAAATTTGTAAAAACCAGCGCGCCCATGACAAGCATGGCGGCTAAAGCGACGGGTTTTACGGTCCGCCCGGTCGTTTTCACGGCGTTCCCTCTTTTCTCTTCTATCACTCAGGCGAATGGCGGCGCACCCGGCCGGTGCTTCCGGCGGAGATCACAGGTAGGTGGAGCAGGTGATCGCGATGTGGATCGCGCCGAACACGGCGCAGGGGAGCGGGACGGCGTCGTTTTTCAGCCGGAGGGCCGCCGAGAGGAAGTAGAGCGGAGGCATGGCGGCCAGGCCGAGGATCAGCAGCGCCGGCGAGACGTTCCCCCCGTAATAGAGGGCCCACGCCGCGTAATAGCCGAGCAGGAACGCCGCGGCCGCCCAGAGGAAGAGCCGGCTCCGCCGCCCGCCGTCCCGGGGGACCAGCAGGATCAGCAGGGCGACCGTCGCGGCGCCGAAGATCCCCTCCAGGATATTCCAGAGCGGGACGGGCGAGGAGTTGCGCGCCAGCGCGTCGTTCGCGGGCGGCGCGGCGAGCCACAGCAGGTTCGGGAGAAGCTGCAGCGCGTAGACGATCAGCCCCGCCGGGGAAACGCCGATTTTGTACCGCTTCATCGCTTTCCTCCTTCCGGTCCGTCCGGTGCCGGCACGATGATCGTACCATATTTTTCCTCGGAAAGGAAGACCGTTTCCGTAAAAAAAACCGCGTCACGCGCGCAGGCGCCCGAGCGCGGAAGGGGGTACAGCAGGATCGGAAGGAGGCTGCGCCCCCTCCCCCTGCCAAAGACCCACGCCGGAGCGGGCCGGTTATTCCAGAAATCGGACGGTAAAAACCCCGACACCGGCGAGGAAAAACAAAACGCCGCCGATCCTCGTGCTGAGCGCGAACAGATGCGAGGGCTCCGCGCCGGGATCGCTCTTCCAGCTTTCCGTGACAGCATAAAACAATTTGGGCGACACGATCATCACGGTTCCCACTGCGATCAAAAGCACGCCCCACAGCGGATGCATTCTTTGCACCTTCTTATGAAGATAAAATTTTCCATATTGTATCATATATCCATAAAAATAAAAAGGACCGGAACCTTTGCGATCCCGGCTCTTTTGTCTTTTGATCCGCGTTCCTTATTGTTTCGGCAGCAGAGCGGAGACCGCCGCGAAGATCAGCGCGGCGATCGGCCAGATCACCCATGAGAATTCCCAGTTATTTGTGAAAAAGCTCCACCCGAGATAGGCCGCCACGACGACCGGCCAGTAGACGCCCGCGAACTTCGACACCCGTTTCGCGCGCTCCTGCTCCTTCGGCTCGAAGTCGCCCTCGCGCAGCAGCTGGTCGTAGCCGCCCTTGACCGTCCCGGCGGCGACCAGAAGGGCCGTCCCGACGGAAACGACCGCCAGCAGCAGGGCCGCGAGAAGGGACAGCGTCATCTCCGGAGCCCCGTAGATGCCCGCCACGATCAGGGGCACGGAGCACAGGATGAAAAGGACGACGCCGGTCACCGTGCTCCGGACGTATTTCGGCTCGAACGCGGCCCGCTTTTCCTTCAGGATGCCCGGGACCCCGTACTCCAGCTCGAAAGCGCCCTCCTGCAGGTAGGTGAAGCGCTTCATTTTCGTGCCGCTGACGATAAAGACCGCCACGGCCCCCGCGACCATCAGCAGCAGCGTCACGACGCCGACGCCGGACGCGACGCTTTCCGGCACGATCTCCTCCGCCGACAGGGCGGAGAGCACGATCAGCAGGACCGGCGAGAGGATGCACAGCATCACGCCCAGCGCGGTCCGCCTTCCCTGGACGGCTTTGCTTTCCAGAAAATCGTTCGTTTCCTGCAGCGTCACGCGGGTGCGGTCGTCCGCCGCGTCGGCATCGGCGCCGGAATACGCGGCCTTTTCAAGGTCGTCTTTCAGCAGATAGTCGGTCGTCACCCCGAAAAGCTTCGCCAGCTCCAGGATCCGGTTGATATCCGGGATCGCGGCGGCGCTCTCCCATTTGGAGATGGACTGCCGCGACACGTTCATTTTTTCCGCCAGCTCTTCCTGGGACCACCCGTTGTTTTTGCGCAGCTGCAGAATTTTTTCCGCTAAAATCATTTGGATTCCCCCTGTTCGTCCGACAGCGTACGGCCATCCTGCAAGAAAATTATAACGGCGGCCCCGGTTGCAGACCATCAACGGGGCTTGGAACTTCCGCAACCGGCGGTTGCGTTTTCGCCGGGAGACCGGTTTTCCCGCGGGGCGTGCGTCGTTTTCTATAAGATACCATATTTTTCCGCGGAAAGGAAGCGCGGCGTTTCCATCGCGGCCGGGGCCGGCCGTTGACAAAGCGGGCGGACCGCGCTATAATTTAGTAAACTAACAGTTTACTACGGCATTTCCAGCTGATTATGCAAGTGGGTTTGTGTTTTTCCCCCGCCGAAGGCGGGGAGAAAACACATCGTCTTTCGCAAAATGAAATGGAATTGCTGTAAATTGCAATCGCTTGAATACGGGTGACGGAATGGACCGGAAAGAACGCAGGCGGCGGGGGAAAGAGACCAACCGGAAAGAAATCGTCGACGCCGCCGAGCGGCTGTTTTTCTCGCAGGGATACGAAAACACCTCGATGGATCAGGTCGCCAAAGAAGCGGAGTTCAGCAAGCGGACCGTTTACGTCTATTTCAGCGGCAAAGAGCAGATTTACTTCGAGGTCATGATCCGGGGATACCGCCTGCTGATCGGGATGGTCGAGGAAAGCTTCCGGGAGAGCCGCCCCCGGAACGCCCTCGAAGAGATGCGCTGCCTTTTTTTCACGCTTTTCCGGTTCAGCGGGGAATACCCGGCGTACTTCAAAGCCATGATGGAGTATGAGACGGGCGATTCCGACGGCCGGGCGGGCGCGGGGGACGAGCCGAAGGCGGAATGCTACCGGCTGGGCGAGCAGCTTTTCGGATATCTTTCCCGCGCGCTTCAAAGGGGCGCGGAGGAAGGCAGCCTGCCCGGAAACCTCGAGACCGAAAAAGCGGCGCTGATCTTATGGGCCTGCGCGGTCGGCGTTTTCAACACGGCGGCAAAAAAGGGCGCGTACCTGAAAAATTACCATCAGATCGACCCCGAGGAATTCATCGCGGATTCTTTCGGCTGGATCATGCGCCTGATCGGCGGAAACGGAGGGGACCGGCGTGAGGAAGAAAAAAGCGGTTAAAATCGTATGGCGGGCGCTGCTCGGCGTCGCCGGCGGCTGCCTTGTCTTAGGGTCCGCGCTTTTTATGATCAGCGGAGGTTTTATGAAGCAGACTTATCTGGAACCGTGGGATAAAAATTACGCCGCGCAATTTTCCGACCCGAGGGTGCGCCTCGCGGCCGGCGGCCTGCTGGCCGCGAGCGGCCACAATATGCAGCCGTGGAAGATCCGGCTCGACCCCTCCGACCCCATGGCGTTCTACCTGTATGCCGACCGCTCGCGCACGACCGGAGAGGTGGACCCCTATGCGCGCCAGATGATGGTCTCGCAGGGCACTTTTCTGGAATACGCCGCCGTGGCCGGGGAGAAAGAGGGCTGGAGCGTCGGGATCCGCCTTTTCCCCGAGGGGGCGTACGACGAATCGCGCCTTGCGGAAAGCATGGACGCGAAGCCCGTGGCCAAAATCACGCTGACGAAGGCGCAGGCGAAAAGCGGCCCGCTCTGCGACGCGCTCTTTCTGCCGGATACGAACCGGGAGGCCTACCGGCCGGAAAAACTCTCTTCCGCGCAGTCCGCCGCCCTCGCGTCCCTTTCGGAGGGAGGCGCGGCCTCCGTCAAAGTGTTCCAGGATCCGCCGGATTTGAAGAAGATCGGGGAGTACGCGATGAAAAGCGCGGAGATCGAGGCCGGCGTCGGGCGCGTGATGGAAGAGTCCCGGCTGATCTTCCGCGCGAACGAGCGCGAAAAAAACAGGTTCCGCGACGGCTTCTCGGTGGAGGGCCAGGGGACCTCCGGCCCGATGGTGCACGTCCTGCAGGGTCTGCTCACCGTTTTTCCGTCCTTGAATACCGGCGACGCCGCTGCCCAAAACTTCATCCGTTCCACCCGGACTTCCGTCGGCCGCACGCCCGCCTATGCGGTGATCGTGACTTCGGAGAACAGCCGCGCCGCGCAGGTGGAGAGCGGAAGGCTTTACAGCAGGCTCGTGCTGACCGGGCACACGCTGGGCCTTGCGATGCAGCCGCTCAGCCAGGTCCTGGAAGAATACCCCGAGATGCGGGTTCCCTACGACGGATTCAAGCGGGACTACGCCCCGGGCGGCGGCACGGTGCAGATGCTTTTCCGCGTCGGCAGGCCCGAAAAGAGCGTGCCCTTAAGCATGCGGCGCGACGTGGCCGACCTGATCGTCCGGAAATGATTTGGGCGCGGAGGGATTCGGGTCGTGCAATATCTTCCCGCGTTCCGCGGGCGCAAAGCGCCGTTCGCGCCTGCGGCGGCCGCGATTCCGGGCCGCCGCTTCCCTATCCCATATGTCTGCCCGGCGGCTCCGAAAGGGCGCGGTCTGTCTCCCGCCCCGCGCCCGGGTGCTTCCTTGTGACAGGCGAAAAATCACGGGGCTGTCGCAAAACGAAAGTTTTGCGACAGCCTTTTTTCTGTTGGGAAGCCAGGGCTTACGGTGTTTTTGTTGAAAATTCTGCGGGGGGAAAAGCACAAACCCAATTGCATAATCAACTGGAAATGCTGTAAATTCTAAAGCAAAAAGCCGAAGCGGCCAACCCCTTTCGGGATGACTGCTCCGACTTTTTTGGGGGCCGTTTTGCAGAGGCCCCGTTTTGACGGAAAGGAAAGTCCGCCTCAGTCGTCGATGAAGACGGCGGGCTTGATCAGGTCGCGGGGCTTTTTGTCCATCAGCCAGAACGCGTCCTCGATCTTCTCGAAACCGTGGAAGCGGTGGGTGATGAGCTTGGTCGGGTCCACCCGGTGGTACTTGATCAGGTCGAGCAGCTTCTGGATCCGCACGGCGCCGCCGGGGCAGAACCCGCACCGGATCGTCTTGTTCGACATGCCGAGGCCCCAGGCCATCGCGGGCATCGAAAGCACGTCCTTGATATCGAAGAAATTGACGTTGGAGATGTAGCCGCCCGGTTTCGTCATCTCCACCGCCTGACGGAAGCTGTCGGGCGTGCCGCCCGCGATGATGACCGCGTCGGCGCCCTCTTTGCCGGTCAGCTCCATCACCTGCCGGACGACATCGCCCTCTTTGTAGTTGACGATATCCGTCGCGCCGTATTCCTTTGCCACCTCGACGCATTTCGGCCGGCTGCCGACCGCGATGATCCTGCCGGCGCCGCGCAGCTGCGTCCCGGCGACGGCCATCAGACCGACCGGGCCGATCCCGATCACGACGACGGTGTCGCCGAATTTAATGCTTGCGTTTTCAACGCCGTGGAAGCCGGTGGACATCATGTCGACCGTCAGGACCGCCGCCTCGGGCGCGACGCCCTCCGGGATCCTCGCCAGGTTGGCGTCCGCCTGGTTCACGTGGAAATACTCCGCGAACGTGCCGTCCTTCGAGAACAGAAACTTGAAACTCTTCATCATGCCTTCGTCGTGCGCGTTGTATTCCCCCTGGACGCCGGGAGCGAGCCAGTTCGGGGTGGTGCACGGCACGGCGACCACGTCGCCGGGCTTGAAGTTCTTCACGAGGCTGCCGACTTCGACGATCTTGCCGACGGCCTCGTGCCCGAGGATCAGGTTCTTTTTCTCGCCCGCGCCCCCGTGAAGGATATGGGTGTCGGACGAGCACGGCACGATCACGGTCGGATGGACGATCGCGTCCAGCGGCCCGCACGCGGGCCGCTCCTTCTCGATCCAACCCGCGTGATCGACGGACAGCATCCCGAAACCTTTCATAAAAAAGATTCCCCCTTTTATTAAATTTTCATGGAACTGCTAAACTTTCCATGGATAGTATAAACTAAGGTTAAAAGTTTATCAAGAGGATTCGGGCCGCAAAATGATGAAATCTCCGAATCGGGCCTCCCGTCCGCCGAAAATCCCGGAAAAAAACGTCCGCCGGCCGAAAGACGCCTGACGGTGTCGGAAAAAGGAGAAAAATTCTCCGCAATGGCGAATTTTGTCGTATAATGTGCATGGAGAAAAAATAAAGGGGGATCGGAACATGACGGCGGACGCATTGAAAAAGCTGGATAAGCGCCTGAGGCGGGTGGCCGACCCGCTCGGCGGAGGTTTTCAGATCGTGCGGAAGATCGTCAAGGAATTTGCGGCGCGGTACGAGGCGACGGCGGAGGAAGTCGTTCACGCCTACGTCATTTGGAAATGGAGACAGCGGTAGAAAAAACGGGGACGCAGGGCGAAAAATCAGCGGCGCAGGGCGGACGACGCCTGAAGGCGCACGCGTTTCGCGGCGATCACGACGAGGAGCACCGCGACGGAAACGAGCGCGGTGAACCCCCCCGGGGCCACGTTGAGATAAAACGAGAGGAACAGCCCCAAAAGGATGTCGGCCACGCTGAACAGGATGGAAAACACCAGCGTGCCGCGGAACCCTTTGCCGAGCTGCAGGGCGGTGGCGACCGGCAGCGCGATCATCGAGCTGAGCACCAGCACCCCCACGACCCGGATCGAGACGGAGATGGCCGAGGCGACCAGCACCGAGAAGATGTAGTTGATCAGCCTCACATTCACGCCCGCCACCCGGGCGGCCTCCTCGTCGCAGGCGATGTAGAGCAGCGGGTGGTAGAGCAGGATCAGCGTGAGCACCGAGACGGCGCTGAGCACGGCCACCGCGGTCCTGTCGGCCTGCGTGACGGTCAGGATGCTGCCGAACAGGAAGGAATCCGCGTTGGCGTGCAGCCGGCCCGAGCTGATGATCGTGATGGCGGTGCCGACGCTCAGCGCGAGGACGATCGAGAGGATCAGGTCGGTGTATTTTTTGAAGTAGGTGCGCAGGAACTCGATCAGCGCGCCGCAGGCCGCGGTGAAAAAGAACGCCCCCAGCACGGGGCTCTGCCCGAGCAGCAGCCCGATGCTCACGCCCGCGAGCGAGGCGTGCGAAAGCGTGTCCCCGATCATCGAGTAGCGCCGCAGCACGAGGAAGATCCCGATGCAGGGGCACAGGACCGAGATGCACGCGGAGACGAACAGCGCGTTCCGCATGAAGCTGTAGCTGAACATATCACTGAACATTTTTTTTCACTCCTCCCGCCGTTCCCCCGAGGAATTCTTCCGCATACCGCTGCGGCGAGCACCGGTGCCCCCGCCCGTCCCTCAGGTGGTAGATCGCCGTGGAATTCTCGACGGCGGCCGTCAGGTTGTGCTCGACCGAGACGACGGTCACGCCCTTCTGCCGGTTGAGGCTTTTCAGAAAGCCGTAGATTTCCCTCTGGCTGCCGATGTCGACGCCGGTCGAGGGCTCGTCGAGGATCAGCAGGTCGGGGCCGCCCGTCAGAGCGCGGGCGATCAGCACCTTCTGCGCCTGGCCGCCGGAGAGGGTCCCCGTCAGCCGGCGCGCGAACCCGGCCATGCCGACGCGCTCCAGGTTTTTCATCACGGAGCCTTTCTCCCTCACCTTCAGCAGCCTGCGGTACGAGTCCATCAGCTCGTACACCGTGATCGGGAAGCCCGACCCCGAAACGTCGCTCCGCTGCGGCACGTAGCCGATCCGCTCCGCCCGCACCGAAACCTCGCCGCGCGTCGGCTTCAGCAGGCCGAGGATCAGCCGCATCAGCGTGCTTTTGCCGCATCCGTTCTCGCCCACCACCGAGACGTACTCCCCCCTGCCGATCGTCAGGCTGATGTCGTTCAGCACGTAGGGCGGCAGCCCCGTGTAGGAAAAATACAGGTTTTTTGCGGTGATCATCGCGCTCCCCCTTTTCTCCGGACTCTATTATAAACGAAAAGGGTTCGCATTTGCAAGAGCTGAAAAACCGGCGTCCGCCCCGTTTCCCCGGGGAGGGCGCCGTTTCCGTTTACGCTTCGGGCCGGGCGCAGACGTCGTGCACGGTGCGCGCTTCCAGCTTCAACAGAGCTTCGTCCGCGGGAAGGCCGACGCGCGGCGCGAACGGATTTTTCAGGATGTTTCCGCCCAGCACGGTTTCGTACCAGACCGCGGCGGCGGCGTACCGGCCGTAGACCAGGTGCATATGATAGCCGTCGCGGCAGAGCGAAAGCCCGCCGTGCGGATAGTCGAACGGTTTGAGGGCGCGCAGGGCCTGGATCGCATCGCCGCACGGGATCCAATCCGCGCCGAGGGCCGCCGCGGCTTTGCGGTAGGCGGCCCGCAGCGCCAGGTACATCGTCCGCTGGCTTTTGCCGTACTGCCCGAACGCCGGGTGCGCGCTGTCGGTCTCGTAGGCCCAGGTCTCGTGGATCATCTGCCGCGCGCGCGGCGCGTACTTTTTCACGTAGGCCGAAAGATCCCCGAGATACGGCTGGTAAGTCTGCCACAGGCCGCTGTCGCCGCTCGCCTGCTGCAGGGTGACGACGTCCCAGTCCCGTTCCAGCAGGGCCTGCCGGATGGAGACCTTCTTCCCCGTACCGACGCCCCTGAGCTGGTAATCGTACGCCGCAAGGTCGTTTTGCGCGTTGCGCCAGTGGGCGGAAAGCGGGCATCCGCCGATATAAAGGTTCACGACTCTGGCCTCGGCGCCCCCGCAGGCGGCCAGATCCTCCAGGTAAGCCGTCGCATCCTGCGAGAAGCTGTTCCCGATCGCAAGAACCCCGATCATTTTGCCTCATCCTCCCGGTCCGGGAAACCCGAACGCCGTCATCATTCCTGATTCTTCCTTATTATAGAAGGCGCCGGGGGAAAAAACAAGCGCGCCCGCTTTTTGCGGACGCGCCCCCAAAGCTCAGGATCCCTGCCGGAAGCGGGAGAGGAACTCCCGCGTGCGCTCGGCTCGGGCGCCGCCGAACACCTGCTGCGGCGTGCCCTGTTCGACAACGGCGCCGTCCGCCATGAAGACGACCCGGTCGGCCGCGTCGCGGGCGAAGGCCATCTCGTGCGTGACGACCACGACGGCGATCCCGCCGGCGGCGAGCTGCCGGACGATCCGAAGCACCTCGCCGGTCAGCTCGGGGTCCAGCGCGCTGGTCGGCTCGTCGAACAGCAGCAGGTCCGGCTCCATGGCGAGCGCGCGCGCGATGGCGACGCGCTGCTGCTGCCCGCCGGAAAGCTGGTACGGGTACGCGTCCGCCTTGGCGGAAAGCTCCATTTTCTCCAGCAGGCCCCGGGCGTCGGCCTCGGCCCGCGCCCGGGGCCTGCCCAGCACGCGGACCGGAGCCTCCGCGACGTTCCGCAGGACGGACCAGTGCGGGAACAGGTTGAAATTCTGGAACACAAACCCGACGTGCCGCGCGATGCGGGCCCGCGCCGCGCGGCCGGCGTAGACGGCCCGGCCGTCCGCTTCGCGCGCCAGCGGCGAGCCGCAGACGGCGATCTCGCCCCGGTCGACGGTCTCCAGCTGCGCGAAGCACCGCAGCAGCGTGCTTTTCCCCGCCCCGGAGGGGCCGATCACGGCGAGGACCTCGCCCCGGTCCACGCCGAGGGAGATCCCCTTCAGCACGGCCGCGCCGCCGAAGCTTTTACAGAGGCCGCGCGCGCTCAACACCGGCATAAAATCCCCCCTAACGGTAATAGCCCAGCCGCTTTTCGGCGGCGGAGAAGCATCGGGTCACGACGGCGTTCATCGCGAGGTAGAAAACGGCGGCCACGGCGAACGGCGTCATGCTGACGGCGGAGGAGACCCAGTCCGACGTGACGCGCAGCAGCTCCGTCACGCCGATGACCTGCGCGAGGGACGTGTCCTTGACCAGGTTGATGAACTCGTTGCCCATCGGCGGCAGGACCATCTTGCAGACCTGCGGCAGCACGATGCGGAAAAACGTCTGCCGCCGGGAGAAACCCAGCACCGCCGCGGCCTCGTACTGGCCGCGGGGGAGCGCGTCGAGCCCGCCGCGGAAGATCTCCGCAAAATAGGCGGCGTAGTTCAGGACGAACGCGACCTGCGCCGCGACCACCCGGTCCAGCTGGATGCCGGTCAGCGGCTTCAGCCCGTAGAAGAGGAACAGGAGCTGGAGCATCAGCGGCGTGCCGCGCATCAGAAGGATATAGATCCGCACGGGGATCTGCACGAGCCGGACTTTCGACCTGCGCCCCGCCGCGACCAGCAGCGCCAGCGGCAGCGAGAACAGCAGCGTCGAGCCGAAGATGCGCAGCGACATCAGCGACGCCTGAAGCATCTGCGAGAGCAGCACGGGATAATTCATGCAATTCCGGCCTTCCGCGCGTTATTTTTCGACGGTGGTGACGTCGGACCCGAACCATTTTTCGGAAATCTTCGCCAGAGCGCCGTCCTTGGCCATCTCTTCCAGCTCGCCGTCGATCTTCGCCCGGAGGGCGAGGTCCGCCTTCCGGAACGCCACGACGTAGTCCTCGGTGGCCAGCGAGACGTCGCCGCCGTTCTGATCCTGCAGGATCGCATAGGCGCCGGCGTTCTTCGTCAGGTAATAGCGCGCGACGATCTCATCGATGGCGATGGCGTCGATGGTGCCGTTCTTCAGCTCGAGCACCGCCTTGCTGTAATCGTCGATCTTCACAAGGCTTTGGAACGAGCTTTTCACGTCGGGGTTGTCGTTCAGCGCCGTCTCCGCGCTGGAATCCGCCTGCACGCCGACGGTTTTGCCCTTCAGGCTCTCCAGCCCCTTGAGGTCGGAGCCGGACGGGACCAGGATGATCTGGCGGTTTTTCATGTACGGCAGGCTCAGCGCGAATTCCTCCGCGCGCTCGGGCGTCTTGGAAAAGCCGTTCCACAGGCAGTCCACGTTGCCGTTGTTCAGCTCGGCGGATTTGTTGTCCCAGTCGATGGGCTGGAGCTTGAGCTCGACGCCCAGGCGCTTGCAGGCCTCTTTGGCCGCGTCGATGTCGAAGCCGGTCAGCTCGCCGGTCTGCGGGTCGACGAAGCCCATCGGCGGGAACGCCTTGTCGAGGCCCAGCACCAGCGTGCCGGAGGAGCGGACCTTCTCCCACGACTCGTCCGCCGCGGCGGACGGCGCCCCTGTGCCGGCGGACGGCGCGGACGGCCCTTCGGCGGAGGCGGGGGAGCAGGAAGCGAGCGAAACGGCCACCGCGGCGGCGGCCAGAAGACTGAGAAGCTTTTTCATCGGGATCATCCCATCCTTAATTTGTTGTATTAACATACTACCATATTACTACGATAAAGTAAAGGGGCAAAATTTGTTTTCCCGCGGTAAGAACGGCGGATTCTTCAGTCAAAGAGTATTCCGCGTCGCATGATTCCGAAAAAGTCGCGGTGATCCGGACCAGCGGGGGCAAAGACGCGCTTTCCGTCGTCTCGGTCAAAGGGAATGGGGAAACGGCCATCGGCGGGATTGGGGACCCCGCGCAGCTTTATTCCTTGGAATGGTCGCACGACGACCGCTTTTTCTCCGTCAGCGAGGGAACCAGCATCCAGCGCAGCACCCATGTGATCGACGCGGCCTCCGGGAAGGAAAAAACAGCCTTTACGAACACCGGAGCGGTCTGGGCCGGCGACCGGAACAGGATCGCTTACGCCGCCGTGGATGAAACCGTGCCGCAGGCGGTGGAAACGGAGATGACGGGTTCTTCCGGAGTGATCGTCTGCGATATTGAAACGCTGAAAAAGAAAACCGTTCTTTCGCCGAGCTCCCGATATCTTTATAAACCGGTCCGATTCGACGGTTCCGGGAAAACGATCTCGATCGAAAGGACCGATCTCACCGACCGAAAGCAGGATACGATTACCATCGGCGACGGGTCATAAATCTTTCTAAGAGGATGTTGGAAGGGCCGCCCCGCGGAACTTTTCCGGGCGCGCATAAGAACGGCCGCCGGCGCGGATTCAGGCGTCGAAGATGCGGTATCCGCCGGCCGGCCTGACGTAAAAATCGTAATCGTACAGCGGAACGAAGCCCAGATGCGAATAGAGCGAGATCGCGTTCCGGTTTTTGCTGTGGACGATCAGATACGAGAACCCGGCGCCCCGCCGCGCGCCGAACCCGAAGATTTTCCGGCAGATCGCGGTCGCGATCCCCCTGCGCCGGAATTCCGGATCGACGTGCAGGTCGTAGATCCCCGCGAAGCCGCGCTCGGCGGTCCCGTAGCCGCAGCCGACGATCCGCCCGCCCGCGGCCGCCGAGACGAAAACGCTCGCCACGGCGATGTTTTTCAGGTTTCCGCGGTGGACGGCGGCGAGAGCGGGGTCGGTCACGCCGCTCAGCGAAACGGAAGCCCGAAGCCATTCGGGGCCGGGGGCTTCCGCGCTTTCGATCTCGACGCCGCCCGGCGGGGCGGCCGGAGGGTCCGGGGCCTGCCCGCGCAGCATCGCCCGGACCGTCTTTATTTTTCGATATCCCCGCGAAAGGAGGAAGCCGGCCAGCCCTTCCTGCAGAACGGGCGTCACTTTGAACACGGGCGGGAGCCGGTTTTTTAGGAACAGCTCCTCGCACGCTTCGACCTTTTCCGGCAGGGCCGCACCGCTTTGATACCGGAGCGGGCAGACGCAGTTCGCGCGGTAGGTGTAATTCCGGTTCATCCGCAGAACCCAGCCGCCGAGCAGCACGGTCTTTTCCGCCGGCATGGAGTTCAGCAGCGCCTCTTCGATGGTCGCGATGCGGTCCGTCATGGAACGCTGCCTCCCTGCGCGCCCGCCTGGAGCCGCGCGGCCGTCGCCTGGATCAGGCGGTAGCCGGTTTCGGGGTCCTCGGTGACGAGGACCGACCGCTCGAACGGGCACAGGCCCTTTCCGCCGCGGCCGAGGATGGTCCCGACGAGCCGGCCGTATTCCGCCCGCAGGCCGCGCTCCCGCAGGTAGCGAAGGGCGGTTTCGCTCATCACTTCGCCCCAGGCCCCGGCCGCGCCGCCCAGCGCCAGCAGCATGGCCGCGGCCTTGCCGACGACCCGGTCGGCCGCGAACGAGCCGCGCAGCAGCCCGGGCCGGTTTTCGTACAGCGAAAGCAGCGGCCCGACGCCCCGGCCCGAGGCCGAGAAGACGATCTCTCCGCCCCTGACCAGCACGCAGCTCGCGCTCTCCCCGCGGATCATGTGCCGCGCGCGGTCCGCCGCGCTCTCCCGGCGCCCGTCCCGCGCGCTCATCGGTCGAACGCCGCCGAAATCTTTTGCATCAGGTCCGGCACCGGCAGGTGCTGGGGGCAGACGCCCGCGCACTGGCCGCAGCCGATGCAGGCGGAGGCCGGGTGCCCTTTTTTCAGCGCGTCGGCGTACAGCCCGCGCGGGCGCTCGCCGTTCCCGAAGGCCAGCGCCTCGTTGTACGCGCGGATCACGTCCGGGATGCGGATGCCCGCCGGGCAGCCGTCCACGCAGTAGCGGCAGGCGGTGCAGCCGATCTTCGGCGTGCTGAGGATGCCCTGCCGCACCTCCTCCAGGCAGGCTTTCTCCCGCGGGGTGAACGGCGCCAGGGCTTTCACGGTGGCGATGTTGTCCCGCACCTGCTCTTCGGAGGACATGCCGCTCAGGACCGTCGCGACCCCCGGCAGGGTCGCGCAGAACCGCAGCGCCCACGACGCGGGCGATTTTTCCGGATCGACGGCCCGCAGCTTCGCCTCCAGCTCCGGCCGCAGGGAGGCGAGCGCGCCGCCCTTGACGGGCTCCATGATCACGACCGGCTTGCCGTGCCGGCGCGCCGTCTCGTAGCACCGGCGGGAGCGCACGGTCTCGCTCTCCCAGTCGAGGTAATTGATTTGCAGCTGGACGAACTCCGCCTGCGGGTGGGCGGTCAGCAGCCGGTCCAGCAGCTCCGGCGAGTCGTGAAACGAGAAGCCGAAATGCCGGATCAGCCCCTTCTGTTTCATCTTCAGAGCCCAGTCCCAGCAGCCGGCCCCGTCGTAGGCGGGCAGGTGGCCGGTCTCCACGCTGTGCAGCAGGTAGAAATCGAAGTACCCCGCGCCCGTGCGCTCGAGCTGCTCGTTAAAAATTCGCTCGGCGTCCGCCCTGCTCTTGAGCAGCCAGCCGGGCATCTTGTCCGCGACCGTGAAGCGGCCGCGCGGATAGCGGTCCACCAGCGCCGCCTTCAGCGCGCCCTCCGATTTTCCATTGTGGTACGGATAGGCGGTGTCGAAATAGGTGAACCCGTTTTCCAGAAAAAGATCCACCATCGCCCCGACCCGCTCGGTATTGATCGCGCCGTCCTTTTCGGGCAGGCGCATCATCCCGAAGCCCAGCTTCGGGAGCGCCAGCAGTTCCTCCGTGCTCATGGAAAAAAACGCCCCTCTCCTTGCCTTTTTTGACGATTGGTATTATCATATACCATGGAGTGGGCTCCAATGCAACCCCCGGGCCGTCGAAAATCGCGGCGGCGGCAAAGCCGCTTTCGTGTTTTGCGGGGACGGGCCCCCGCAAAACGGGCTTCGCCGGGGGCCCGGTAAGTTTTTTCGACAAGACGGCGGGGCCTTCGGCACCCTGCGGAAAGAAGGAAAAGACATGGGCTACACGATCGCGCAGGCGTCGAAAAAATGCGGCCTTTCGCGCGACACGCTGCGCTATTACGACAAAGAAGGGCTGCTGCCGTTCGTCGGGCGGAACGGGAACGGCTACCGCGAATTTTCCGACCAGGACTTGGAATGGCTCGGCCTGATCTGCTGCCTGAAGAACACCGGCATGCCCCTGCGGGAGATCCGGGAGGTCATCGCCCTGACGGCCCGCGGGGACGGCACCCTGCGGCAGCGGCGGCAGATCCTGATCCGTCACCGCGCGGAGGTGCTGGCGCAGATCGGCGCGCTGAAGAAAAACCTCGAGAAGATCGACCGCAAGATCGCCTGCTACGAGCGGGAGGAAAAAACGCCCCGGGCCGAAGCCTGAGGCGCTTTTTCATTCCGGGATGCCGCGCATCCATTCCGCGTAGCGCGGGAAGGCGGTCTCCGGCTCTTCCAGCTCCGGATGCCACCGCTTTTCCCATTCGAACGAGAAATACCCGCCGTATCCGTCCTTCAGAAGCTCCCGGACGATCTCCCGCACCGGCAGCCCGCCTTCGCCCGGAAGGCAGAGGACTTCTTTTCCGTTTTCCCTGCGGCAGTCCTTGATGTGGACATGGCGGATCAGCGGCTTCAGGCTCCGGTAGAACGCGAGATCGGAACCGGGCGCGCCCGCGTGGCTGTGCTGGATATCCCACAGCAGGCCGAAGCTCGGGTGGCCCCGCAGCAGCTCCGCCACGGCGGAGAGCCGTTCGACGGTGTTGAAGTCCCCGTGGACCTCGAGCAGCACCCCGACGCCGGAGGCCGACTCCGCGTAGGCGCACAGCCGCGCGATGCCGCCTGCCACCCGGCGGACGGCTGTTTCGGGCCGTTCGCCCGCCGGGATGCCGTTGCCGAACACCCGGAGGAACGGGATGCCCATCCGCGCGCAGACGTCCACGGCGGTCCGGCCCTCCGCGAGCGCCCGCGGGATCTTCGCGTCGTCGTCGAACGCGCAGGAGGTCCCCGCGCAGCAGACGGAGACGCCGGCCTTCTTCAGCAGCCGGCGCGTGCGCGCCCGGTTCTCCGGCAGAAAACACGGGAGCTTCGCCGTGTCCAGCTCGCGCCCGATCCCCCGGACCTCGATCCCCGCAAAGCCCAGCTTTCCGGCCTCTTCGACGGCCTTCTCAAAGTTCCAGGACGGGCAGCCGAGAGTGGAAAACGCGAGCTTCAAGCCGATCTCCTCCCTTTTCCGCGCCGGTCAGGCGCGCATCCCCATCATGAACTCGAACACGTAGTCGCCGGCGCCGGGATACCCCTCGTGCGCGAAATCGGGGTAGATCAGCATCCGCTTGGGCGAAGAAACGGCGTTGTAGGCCGCGAACTGCGTCGAGGGCGGGCACACGGTGTCCATCAGGCCGGTCAGCATCAGCATTTCGCCGCGGATGCGCGGGGCCAGGTGGTGGACGTCGATGTACCCGAGGCGGGTGAAAATTTCATCCTCCCGCCGGTGCAGCGGGTCGAAACGGCGGAAATACTGCGTCAGCTCCTCATAGGCGTCCTTCGCGAGGTCCATCTCCCAGACCCTGCGGTAATCCGACAGGAACGGCATCTGCGGCGAAAGCCGGCGGATGCGGGGCTCCAGCGCCGCGCAGGCCAGCGTGAGCCCGCCGCCCTGCGAGCCGCCGAACGCGCCCACGCGGTCGGGGTCCACCTGCGGCATGGCCATCACGATGCGCGCGAGCTCCGCCGTGTCGAGAAAGACGTGGCGCATCAGCAGGTTCTCCGGCCGGTCGTCCAGCCCGCGGATGATGTGCCCCTGCAGGGTGTTGCCCTTCACGCCCCCGACGTCCTCGGACCGGCCGCCCTGGCCGCGGCAGTCCATCGCGGCGACGGCGAACCCCGCGGCGGCGTAGGGCAGCAGGCCGGTCCAGTCGCCGCCGTTGCCCGAATACCCGTGGAACATCAGCACGGCGGGCGTCTTCCCGGCCGGGCGGCGCGGGCGCGCGAACTTGGCGTAAATGCGGGCCCCCCGCACGCCGGTGAAATAGAGGTCGAAGCACTCCGCGAACGGGCAGGAGAACGCGGCGGGCCTCAGCTCCGTTTTCGGGTCGACCGCGCGCATCTCGCGCAGCGCGTCGTCCCAGTATTTGTCGAAATCCTTCGGGCGGGGGTTGGTCCCCCGGTATTGTTTCAGCTGCTCCATCGGCATTTCAAAAACTGCCATTTTCCCACGCTCCCTATTGTTTTTCCGCCGCCGCGGGCGGCCGCGCTCCTTCGGCCCGGACCCCCTTATTTTATCACTTTCCGCGGGAAAAAGAAAAGGCCGGAGCGGATTTTCCGGCATTTTTCCGCTTCGGCCGAAAACGGCGCGAAAAGCGCCGGGATCAAGCGCCCCGCCGGACCTTTTCGGCGATCCGCGCCTTCTGCTCGCGTTCTTTTTTCTCGCGCTGTTCGCACCGTTCCCTGGCGTCGCTCGCGCTCCAGAGCCGGTCCGCCACGGCCGCCCAATCTTTGGCGGCGTCCGTGCATTTTGCCGTGAGGGAGCCGACGTCCTCCGGGTGCGCGAGGTCGGTCGATTTCGCCCCCGAGCGCCGCACTATCTGGGCCAGGCGCGCCGGATTGTCCAGCAGCGGGCAGGGGCGCAGCTGGTTGTGGTTGAACGGCTGGTTGCGGCGGTACTCCATGAAAAGCGGCGAGCGCAGCGCCTGCAGCAGAGTCTTCCGCCGGATGTTGGAGTCGGAGTAATGGATGAACGCGCACGGCTCGATGTCGCCGTTTGCGCTGATGTGCAGGTAGGATTTTCCCCCCGCGATGCAGCCGTTCACGTATTCGCCGTCGTTCCAGAAATCCATGGTGAAGATCGGCTTCGTCTCGCGGAACCTGCGGATCTGCCGGTACATATAGGCGCGCTGGTCGGCGGTCGCGATGAGGTCCGGCACGGCGTCCGCGCCGACCGGGATGTAGGTGAAGATCCACGCGAAGATGCAGCCCTTGCCGATCAGAAAGTCGAAATATTCGTCGCTGCCGATCCGCTCCGCGTTTTTGCGCGTATAGCACAGCGAGGCCCCGAACGGGAGCTTTTTCTCCCGCAGGATGTCCATGGCCCGCATCACCGCCCGGTAGGTCCCTTTCCCGCGGCGGAAGTCGGTGTCTTCCTCGTACCCCTCCACGCTGATGGCCGGGACGAAGTTCTTCACGCGGAGCACTTCGTCCGCGAACGCCTCGTCGATCAGGGTCCCGTTGGTGAACGCGAGGAACGTGCAGTCGCCGTGTTTCTCGCACAGGCGGAGGACGTCGTCCTTGCGCACGAGCGGCTCGCCGCCCGAGAGGATATACATGTAGCAGCCCAGCTCTTTCCCCTGGCGGATGATATCGTCCATCTCCTCCAGGCTGAGGTTGAGGCCGCGGCCGTATTCCGCCGCCCAGCACCCCGTGCAGCGCAGGTTGCAGGCGGAGGTGGGGTCCATCAGGATCGCCCACGGCACGTTGCAGTCGTATTTTTCCGAGTTCTGGCCCAGGCGCTTGCCCGCCACGAAGTTGACGAGCATGTTCTCGAACGCCTTTTTGCGGTATCCCGCGTCGATGTTGGTGTAAAGGCCGGAGATCAGGCGGTTCCAGTTGTTCTTAGGGTCCGCCATGGCTTCCGAAAGAAGCCGGTAGGCTTTGTTGTGGCCTTCGTCCCGGTCCACCTTCTGCAGCCAGCCCAGCACCTTCGGCACGCTGCGCTGCGGGTCGCTTTCCAGATACCCCAACGCTTTCTTCAGACCGAAAAGCTCGAGCCTGTCTTTCACATTTCCCATCGCGGATCCATCCTTTCCCCTCATAAAATTCGGCGGAGATCAAAATGCCCTGACTTGGCGTTGATTCCATGGTAGCACTTTCTTTGGAAAATGTATCTATACAATGTCTGAAAGGTGTCCGGTCCCGGCCGCAAAAAGCCGCTTGATCTCGCGCCGGGGAACGGTATAATAAAGGTAGGCGGCCGGCGGGGGAACGCAGGCCCCGCCGGAGAAGGAGGAAAAACGATGTCGAAGCAAAGCGGGATGTATTACGCGCCGAAAGGGAAGGCGGCGCCCGTCGTGAAGCCGGGCGAGTTCACGTTTGCGGCCGTGGGGCTGGACCACGGGCATATCTACGGCATGACCAACGGTCTGCTGGAGGCCGGGGCGACGCTGAAATGGGCCTGGGACCCGGACCCCGCCAAGGTGGAGCGGTACCGCGGAGCCTTTCCGCAGGCCAGGCCCGCCTCGTGCGAGCGGCAGGTGCTGGAGGACGCGGAGGTCCGGCTCGTCGCCGGCGCGTGCGTGACCTCGGAACGGGCGGACCTCGGCATCCGGGTGATGCGGGCGGGCAAGGACTATTTTACGGACAAGGCCCCCCTCACCACGCTGGAGCAGCTCGCGGAAGTGCGGAAGGCCGTGGCGGAGACCGGGCGGAAATACGCCGTCTGCTACAGCGAGCGCCTGCAGTCGGAGGCCGCGGTCTACGCCGGCGAACTGGTCCGAAGCGGGGCGATCGGCAGGGTCGTGCAGGTGCTGGGCCTGGGTCCCCACCGGCTCGACGCCGCGAGCCGGCCGGCTTGGTTCTTCCAGAAGGAAAAATACGGCGGCATCCTCTGCGACA
>ENA-UOOI01001842-UOOI01001842.1-fermentation-metagenome-genome-assembly--contig:-NODE-1842-length-20293-cov-2.971885_pt1 | contig 20293 bp, 16 predicted proteins | sample MGYA00245779_ERZ724027 | MGnify/ENA primary metagenome ERZ724027 (study PRJEB28704, sample SAMN03018318) | fermentation metagenome | biome: anthropogenic terrestrial biome; feature: soil; material...
CCTGCCGACCTAACAGCATTATATCATGGGCATCGCAAAGCCTGCCAACGCCAACTAAGTGTACCAAGCAGACACACTTAAAACCGTCTGCAAATCTTATTATACGAGGGGAATAGCAATGAAAAAGATGATCGTTTTACTTGCTGCAGCTATCTTTGCGGTATTATTTCTTTCCGCATGCCATAAAAAAAGCGTGCCGCGGCACGCCGATCTCCCAAAGGTCCTTCTTAAAATGAAAGAGGCCGCCGAAAACTCGGAGCTCATGGATCTTACAAAAGACAACCTGATGCCGGATTATGGAATCAATCCGGACGACGTGCGGCAGTTCGCGGCCTGCCTGGATTCCACGGGGACCAAAGGCGACGAAATCTTCCTCGCCGAAGGGATTGACGAAGCGGCGGCCGGGCGCATCCGGGAAAAGCTCGAGCAGCGCTACAAACAGAAGCAGACGGAAATGAAAGATTACCTTCCGAAGGAATACGCCGTCCTCAAAGAGTGCGGTGTCAAAAAAGACGGAGAATACGTCAGCCTGATTGTCTCTCCCAAGCATGAAAGCCTGGAAAAAATATACGGATCCGCGCTGGGGCGTTAAACTTTCCCGCTGTCCCCCGAAAGGGCAAAATTTTCGACAGCATATGCGGCTCCGTCGCTGTCATTGGTTCCCGTGATAAAATCGGCGGTCTGACGCGCCGAAGGGACCGCGTTTTCCATTGCGACGGCAAATCCCGCGTATTTCAGCATGGTCACATCGTTATCCGAATCCCCGATGGCCATCACCTGAGAAGGACTGACTCCTACTTTGAGGCATAATTTTCCGAGAGCGTCCCCTTTGCTGCAGGTGGAGGAGTTCACTTCAAGATTGACGGATCCGGAGCTTGTAACCGTATATCTTCCCGTACAGCTCAACCGGCTGATCAATTCGCGCCGAACCGTTTCCGGTACATAGGGAATGTTTATTTTCTCAACAGAAAAACCGTTCGAAGCAAGAAAGGCGGAAAGATTCTCTACAAAATTCTGCGATTTGAGAATGTATTGATAGACCTTTTCCGGAAGATGTAGTTTTTGAAGCCGGATGAAATCACTTTTTTCGGAATAGGAAACCCCTCTGCAGTATGCTTCCGTCATAAGGCCGCGCGATGAAAAAAAGCGGATGGCTGAAAGCGAGTCCTCTGTGGACATGGGGTTGGAATAAAGGATCTCCCCTGTCCGGAGATCCCAGACCGCCGCGCCGTTTGAGGTAATGGCATACCGGATACTCGGGAGATTCCGAAAAGGCTCTGGCAGCATCTTTTTCACTCGTCCCGTTGCCGGGACAACAATCACGCCGATCCTTGACGCCGCTTCCACCGCGCGAAGAAGCCTTTCGGAAACAGTCCCGTCTGTTTTCAGAGCGGTCCCGTCCATATCCAGCGCAATCAGCCTTATTTTCATAGCGCTCCTCCCTTGAAAGTTCTTTTTTTTATCCCATGAAAAAATTTTTTATCGACTGAAGGAAACGCTCTTCCTAAAAAGCAGGCAAAATATAACGGAAATAATATTAAGCTCGCCGGGGAAAGATGACCTTAGGCAGAGAAAACGCTTATTTTTCACCGCACAAAGAGAAAGTGTGGTCTCTGTTAGGGCAGGCTGAAAGCCTGCCCGGTCTTTTTTTTATCGCATTCTGAAAATTCATCGGAGAAAGAAGACGTCATCCTCCCGGCGGCGTTTCGGCTGCGGTTCTTTCCCGGCCGGATACCCGAGACTGACGCTTCCAAACGGAAGATAATTGTAGGGCAGGTGCAGCCGGGAAAGAATTTGAGGATCGCGGAGGCCGGGGAGAACCGAGCAAATATAGCAGCTCCCTATGCCAAACGAAAAAGCCGCCAGCATCAGGTTCATGATAGCGCACGCCGTGTTTTCCCGGCTGAACCGGAAATTTTCCGGACCGGAAACGACAACTGCAGCCGGCGCCCCGTAAAACGGCACATGACCTGCTACAAAACCACCCCCCGCCTTTTTCGTCGCGGAGACGATATCCTTCAAAAGGTTCTGATCCTGAACGACGGTAAAAAACCTGTTCTGCATTCCCATAGCGGACGGGGCGTATTTTGCGGCTTTCAGGATTTTTTCCATACTCTCACTGGGGATGGGATCCGGCTTAAAAGAGCGGATCGATCGTCTCCCAAGAAGAGATTCATACAGGGTATTATTCTCCATCTCTCTCTCCCCCATCATTTTCCTTTCCGGTCTTTCGAAAAGCAGAGTAACGAAAGGACTTTTTTCATTTTATCCTCCATGGAAGAAGATGTCAAGTTGTGAGAAGGGATGGATTTTCAGAATATTACAGATTAGATCTCCCAATTTGTTTTAGCGGCAATAAAACGCCATTTTCTTATATCCTGGCACGCTTTTTACTGCTTTCTAGCTTAGCAATCTGTTTTTACTATATGTGTCTATTAAAATATTTCTGTGTAACCTGTAATTGTTTTTTCAAAATTGTTTGCCACATGGCTTTATGAATTTCTCCGCTGACTTTTGATACTTTGGTATGTCTGACATTCCCATCTTCATCACATTTCCGATAGTAGAAATGATCTGTCCGCTTATATAATTCCCATTTGTCATTATCACAAAAACGTTTCAGTTCTTTCCACTTTGGCATGTAATAAGCTCTCCAATCTTTTCAGCATTGCCTAAGATCAGAGCTTTGAACACATAGGGAATATGAGTCTTGCGGTTTGGAGCCGTACCCCAATAGTTAAAATCAATGTAAAAGTCTTCAGAATATTCAAGGATTGATTCTGCCAACCTCTGTTTCGCTTCTTTTTCATCTTTTCCGTTTTCTACCAAGTCAATCTCATTTAAAGAAAGTGTAACCGAACTATCGTCTTCCGTCTCTTCCTTTGCCGTGAAATGATAGGTATCCAGCAGCAATTCCATAAAATTAACATCGGAAAGCATCAGATAATCCCGTGTCCGCTTGATAAACTGTGGTTTTTCACGGACTGCCCTATCTACTACCTCGCTCCAATTCTTTCGAACGTCTGTTGAATTCATCGTCAACATATCATTCATCTCCCTAACCCTCCCATGATAATAATTTACGTACATTATGTCAATAGTGTACACTTTATTCTATGAGAATATTTGCTATTTTATTCATACAAAGCAAAAAATGCAACAATATGGTCAAGACCTCCACACCTGCCGTGTAAACCCGCATTTTCTAACGAATTACAGCAGATTTTAAGTACACCTAAAACGGCGCTATCCCAGTAAAACAGCGTATTTTAGCCATGATATAAAGATAACTACGAAGTCATCTAGAAAGCATAATTAGCCCGCGGCATCTCTCTCTCTGAGAGACCGGCTAAAAGGCGGCCATACAACGCCCCGGCAAGCTTTTCCCTCTGTTGATTCTTTCCTGCAGCGGTGATATACTTAAAAGCTGTGTTATGCTTTTTACAAGTCCTTTCCTGCCTGCTCCGCAAGGAAAGGACAGTTCCATCAAAAAAAAGGCTCTAAGTCTTATCCTCGCGGCATTTTTTTCTAACACCTCTCCCCCCCTTTAAAATTGAAGCCCCAAATTCCTTCCGGAAGTTCTGCTAAAATTCCTCTAAAAAAGGGATTCTTCACCGCAGAACATTTAAGGTCTCCTTCTTTCTGGATTTTTGGCCGGTGTCACTGGATCCGCGACGATATTCTGTTTCTAAGCCTTTTTTGCGCCTCTTTTTGCCCCCGACATACCCAGGAGAGAGGAGAGAGGGGAAAAGATTTCCGGGAGAACAGCGGCCGTCGTTTTTTTAATTCTTGCCGGATCCCTCTTCCCATTTTTCCTTTCAAAGAAGAAAGCAGTTCGCGGGTGCTTCAGAGAAAAATATCGGCAGCAGAACTAGAAAGGGGAAGAAAAGTCACAATGAAGTATACGATAGAAACCCTACGCTCTTTCCGCACTACAATTTCTCTTACGGTATCCGGAAGCCAGCGGCTGCTTCTCAAGGTTCCAGACTATATGACGGACGATAAGATCCGGGAATTTATCGAAAAACATGAAAAGTGGATTCAAAAAAATCTCCTTCTTTACGAGGAACGCCTCAAAAATGCCCCGTCGTTTACCGAGGAACAAATTTTCTCCCTCAAAGGGAAAGCGGCGCGCTTTGCAAGGGAGCGGGTCAAATATTACGCGGAGAAAATGGGGGTCCGGCCGACAGCCGTTAAAATTACCTCCGACGTCACCCAGTGGGGATCCTGCAGCGGGAAAAACAGCATCTGCTTTTCCTACCGGATCGTCCTGCTTCCAGAAAAGGCGGCGGATTATATCGTCGTCCACGAACTCGCCCATATCCGAGTCAAAAACCACGGACCGGGATTTTACGCGGAAGTTGCCCGGTATATGCCGGATTATAAGGAGAGAATCTCGCTGCTGAGAAAATCGGAGACCGAACTCGGCCTTTAAAGAGAATCGGGCAGAAGAAGGGGCAGAAGATCCGGTCGGCTGACGGATCCGCGCGGGGATCGCCCATGCCGTGCGCATAAAAAAAAAGATCCCGTGTAAAATTCACGGAATCTTTTTCTTTTTTCTCCCGAACTCAGGACACTTTGGCTTTACTGTGCACTTTTTCCTCAATTTTGGCATTTTCTTCCGCGTGTTTCTTTTCTTTCATCTCCGCGCGCGGACGTCCTTCGCTGTCTTTCCAGATTTCGGAAGCGACTTTTGCCCATTCCTTCGCGGCCGGAACGCATTTGGCCGTCAGGGAATCCACGTCTTCCGGATGGACAAGATCCGTCGACTTCGCACCGGCCTTTTTGACCATCTGGGAGAGCCTCGCCGGATTGTCCAGCAGCGGGCAGGGACGCAGCATGTTGTGGTTAAACGGCTGGTTGCGCCGGTACTGCATGAACATCGGTGACTGATAGGCTTCGAGAAGCGTCTTGTTCTTGATATTGCTGTCCGCGTAATGGATAAAGGCGCACGGCTCGATATCGCCGTTTGCGTTGATATGCATATAGCAGCGGCCTCCGGCGATGCAGCCGTTTACATATTCGCCGTCGTTCCAGAAATCCATTGTGAAAATCGGTTTCGACCCACGGAACTTGCGGATCTGATCATACATGAATTTTCTCTGTTCGGCGGTCGCCATCAGTTCCGGCACAGCGTCCACACCGACGGGAATGTAAGTGAATATCCATGCAAATTTGCAGCCCTGTTGAATCAGGAAGTCGAAATAATCGTCGCTCCCGATATTCTCGGTGTTTTTCCGGGTATAGCAGAGAGACGCGCCAAACGGAAGCTTCTTTTCCTTCAGAATCTTCATCGCGCGCAGGACAGCCTGATAGGTCCCCTTGCCGCGGCGGGCGTCGGTCTGTTCCTCATATCCCTCGATGCTGATGGCCGGAACGAAGTTCTTGACTCTCAGCATCCCGTCGGCAAATTTTTCGTCGATCAGCGTGCCGTTGGTAAAGGCGAGGAACACGCAGTCATTATGCTTTTCGCAGAGCTTCAGAATGTCATCCTTGCGGACCATCGGCTCTCCGCCCGAAAGGATATACATATAAGTTCCCATTTCCTTACCCTGCTGCACAATGCTGTCCATCTGATCAAAGGTGAGGTTCAGCTTGTGGCCGTACTCGGCGGCCCAGCAGCCGATGCAGTGAAGATTGCAAGCGGAAGTCGGGTCAAACAGAATCGCCCACGGGATATTGCAGTCGTATTTTTCTACCAGTTTGTCCCTGCGGTAACTTCCCAGCACGGCAGAGTGGACAAGAAAATTCTCAAACAGCTTTCTGCGCACCGCCGGGTCGATATCTGTGTATACGCTTTTTATCAGGCGGTTCCAGTTGTTATTGGGATCCTTCATAAAGCCGTCGATCATGTCGTAAGTGTGCGCGTAGTAATTATTTTTGTCAAGCTTGCGAAGCCAGCCAATCAGCTTCGGTACATTCTGCTGCGGGTTGCTGTCAAGGTATGCCAGTGCCCTTTTCAGCCCGAAAGCCTCCAGCTTTTCACTTATTGTACTCATAATAAGCGCTCGCTCCTTTTTAAAAAATTGCGGAAACCCATGCCCTTTTGTCTTTTTTAGAATAACATTTTTCCCGCATTTTGTATCTATACAGTTTCACCTCAAAGTCATATTTTTATACAAATTTAGGAAAGTGTCATAAGCGGAAACCGACGGCGGATCGCCCTTTTTCAGAGACGTTTTCCGGATTGACAGAAGCGCCGCGTTATTGTATGATCGGTACCGGACAGCGTCCCGGTTCTTCGCGGGAGGCGGAAATCTGGGGGGATAAAGGTTATGAAACTAAACCAGCTTCTGAAGGGTCTTTCCTGGTCCTGCGGCACAGAGACGGACGGTGTGGAAATCAGTTCCGTCGTCTATGATTCCCGGAAAGTAAAAAAAGGAAGCCTCTTTGTATGTCTTCCGGGATTCCGGTCGGACGGCCATAAATTTGCCGGCCAGGCCGCGAAAGCGGGCGCGGCCGCCATCGTGGCTCAGCGGCCCGTAGAGTGCGGGAACACTCCTCTGGTGATGGTAGAAGACACCCGGTATGCGCTCGCGGTGATATCGGCCGAGTGGTTTGGACATCCGGCACAGCAACTAAGAACCATCGGCATCACGGGCACCAAAGGGAAAACGACGACGTCGTATATGATCCGCTCAATTCTTGAGGCCGGAGGAATCAAAACGGGCCTCATCGGAACCATTGGAATTGTGATTGGGGACGAGGTGGTGAAAACCGATAACACGACCCCGGAATCCTATGACGTTCAGAAATACCTGCGCCAGATGGCGGATTCCGGATGCAAGGCCGCGGTGCTGGAAGCCTCCTCGATCGGGCTTCGGGATCGGAGGGTAGCGGGGTTTGTGTTTGACTACGGTCTGTTCACCAATTTCTCACCCGATCATATCGGTCCCAATGAACACAAGGACGTCGCGGAATACATGCACTGCAAAAGCCTTCTTTTCCGCCAGTGCAGGACGGGAATTTTTAATATCGACGATAAAAACTGGAACGGTGTCGCGGCGGGCCATACCTGCCGCGTGGAGACCTACGGATTCGGGGAAAGCGCCGAACTCCGCGCTTCCGGAGATCGGCTGATTTCGCGTCCCGGCTATCTCGGCGTCCATTTTAAACTGAGCGGGCGTCTGAATTTCGGAGTGGACGTCGACATACCGGGCAGGTTCAGCGTCTATAACGCACTGGGAGCCGCCGCGGTATGCCTTCATTTTCCGGTCGGGGAAAAGGAGATGCGGGAAGGCCTCGGATCCGTAAAAGTCCGGGGCCGCGTGGAACAGGTTTCTGTCCCGGGAAATTACACCCTTCTCATTGATTACGCGCACAACGCGCTCAGCATGGAAAACATTCTCGGAACTCTGCGGGAATACCATCCCGGCCGCTTGATCTGCCTTTTCGGCGCCGGCGGAAACCGTGACCGTGAACGCCGGTTTGAAATGGGCGAAACAAGCGGACGCCTGGCGGATCTTTCCGTCATTACGGCAGACAATTCCCGTTATGAGAACGTCATGGATATCATAGCCGACATTAAGGTCGGAATTTCCAGGACGGACGGGAAATACGTCGTGATCCCGGATCGGAAACAGGCCATTAAATACTGTATCCGGAACGCGCGGGACGGGGATATTATCGTCCTTGCGGGAAAGGGCCATGAGGATTACCAGGAAATCAACGGGGTAAAATACCATTTGGATGAGCGCGAGGTCGTCGCGGACGTTCTCGCGGGAAGGCTGTGAGGCGGAAACCCATGAAAATGACCATAGGGGAAATCCTCGGAGCGTGCGGCGGAACGCTGCTGGAGGGAAGCGCGGACACGGTTGTCACTTCAGCCTCCACGGACAGCAGAAAAATCGGGAAAGGCGCGCTTTTTGTTCCCATCAGAGGGGAAAGGACCGACGGCCACGCCTATCTCGGAAAGGCGTTCTCTTCCGGCGCCGCAGCCGCTCTGACGCAGGAAGGGCGCCTTTTCAAGGGAAGCGGCGCGTTAATCGGGGTAGACGACACGGTCAAAGCGCTTCAGAAGATTGCCGCCGCCTGGAGAAAGAGGTTTCAGATCCCCATTCTGGGTATCACGGGAAGCGCCGGGAAAACAACGACGAAAGAACTTGCTGCCCTCGCCCTTTCCGCGGGGAAAAAAGTCCTCAAGACCGAGGGAAACCAGAACAGCCAGGTGGGGCTTCCGCTGACCGTTCTGCGGCTTTCTCCGGAATATGACGCCGCCGTTCTGGAAATGGGAATGAGCGAGTTCGGCGAGATGGCACGGATCGCCGAGGCGGCTTCGCCGGATGACGCTATCCTGACGAATATCGGCTTTTCCCATATCGGCCAGCTCAAGTCCAAGAAAAATATCCTGAGAGAAAAGCTCCATATCACCGACCGGTTCCATCCGGGGTCCGTCCTGTTTTTAAACGGCGACGATCCCATGCTCTCGGCCCTTCGGGGGAAACTTCCTTTCAGGACCGTCTTTTTCGGCACCCGGCCCTGGTGCGATTTCCGGGCTGAGAATATCCGATCGACAGGGGAAAAAACAGAATTCCGGTTCGTTTCCCCCGGCGGGGAAACGGGCAGGGTCCTTCTCCCCCTGCCCGGCATCCACTCGGTTCTCGACGCTCTCGCGGCCCTTGCCGCGGCCTGGAACCTCGGCGTCCCCCTCAAAAAAGCGGCCAATGCCCTCTCGGGTTTCCGTCCTGCCTCCATGCGGATGCAGATCCGCCGGTCGGAAAGCGGAATCACCGTCATCGACGATTCCTATAATTCGAGTCCGGACGCGGCGATCAGCAGTCTCGGCGTCCTCCGTGACTTTCCCGGAAAAAGAAAAGCGGCGGTGCTCGCCGACATGCTGGAACTTGGCGAATATTCCCGCAGCGCCCACCTGGAAGTTGGGAAATACGCGGCAGAAGCCGGCACGGACCTCCTCGTCACGGTCGGAAACGAAGCGAAGGCGATCGCGGAAGGGGCCCTGGCGGAAAACCCGCGTCTCGAGTGTTACATCTGCCGGGATAACCCGGAAGCCGCCGGCTTATTAAAAAAAGCCCTGAAGCCTGGCGACGTGGTCCTCATCAAGGGATCCAGGGCCATGAAAACCGATGAAATCGTCTCTTCCCTCTTGGGAAAGCGGGCCGGGTCCCGCTCTTAAAAAGCGGAGGGCGCTTCCATAAGGCACAATCCCCTTTTCGCTTGAAACGCTGTCATGGAAAATCATGACGGGCGGTATGGCAGCGCCGGAAAAATTTTTCCCTTCGGCGCGGATTTTATCCTGTTTTCTTTATCCATGATCCACGGAGGAATTTTTTTTGCTGAAGCTGGCAGTCTATCTGAAAAACTATAAAAAGGAATGCATTTTAGGACCGTTTTTTAAATTCTTAGAGGCGATTTCTGAGCTGCTGATGCCGACCATCATGGCGTTTATCATCAACGAAGGCGTTGCGCGGCGAGACGAAGATTATGTGCTGAGGATGGGCAGCCTCATGATTCTGATGGCCTTTTTAGGGTACGGGTGCGCGCTCATCTGCCAGAGATGCGCCGCGCGCGCCTCGCAGGGATTCGGGACAGCCCTTCGAAACGACGTTTTCCAAAAGACGCTTTCTTTTTCCTATGCTCAGGTGGACCGGTTCGGCGCCTCAACGCTGACAAACCGCATTACAAACGACGTGAACCAGCTTCAGCTCTGGGTCGCCATGTCCATCCGTCTCCTGACGCGGGCGCCGTTTCTCTGCGTCGGATCGATCGTGATGTCGTTTTTTCTCGACGCGAAGCTTGCCTGCATTCTCCTCGCCGCGACGCCCATCCTCGCCGCGATCCTCTACTTTATCACAAAGAACGCTACTCCCCTTTACCGTTCTTACCAGGCAAAGTTGGATCGGATTGCTTCCCTTCTTCGGCAGGATCTTTCGGGAGTCCGCGTAATCCGCTCCTTCCACAAAACGGAGCAGGAGGCCGGAAATTTCCGCCGGGCAAGCGGCAGTCTCACGGATACGGGCCTTGCCATCGGCCGCATTTCCGCGCTTTTCAACCCCCTTACGTCGCTGACGGTCAACGGGATGATCGTCCTGGTGCTCTGGGAAAGCGGGTTTGACATCCGGTCGGGACGCCTTTCCCAGGGGCAGGTCATCGCGTTCCTGAATTACGCAAACCAGATTCTCCTCGCCCTCCTGGTTGTTTCCAACCTCATCCTCCTCCTCATTAAATCCATGGCCTCCGCAGCGCGGATCAACGAAATTCTCGACACGGATCCGGAACTGCGGTCCCCCGAAAGCGCGCCAGAATCCCCTCTCGAATCCCCCGCGGTCGAATTTCGGGACGTTTCCTTTGCATACGCCGGGACGGGGGACCGCGCTCTCAGCCACGTGAGCGTCTCCATTCGGAAGGGGCAGACGGTCGGTGTCATCGGAGGGACCGGTTCGGGAAAGACCACCTTTGTCAATCTGATCGGCCGTTTTTATGATGCGGCTTCCGGATCCGTGCTGGTCGACGGCGTCCCCGTCCGTCAGTATCCTCTCCGAGTTCTACGGGCTAAAATCGGATTGGTGCCGCAGCACGCGGTCCTCTTTACGGGCACGATTGCGGAAAATATCCGCTGGGGCGCGCCCGGCGCGGACAAATCCGCAGTGCAAAAAGCGGCGGAGGAAGCGCAGGCGGACGAATTTATCCGCCGTCTGCCTCAAGGGTATGACACGAAGGTAGAGCGCGGGGGAGCAAACCTTTCCGGCGGTCAGCGCCAGCGCCTGACAATCGCCCGTGCCCTGGCGGCCGACCCGGAAATCCTGATTTTGGACGACTCGTCGAGCGCGCTGGATTTTCTGACCGAATCCCGCCTTAGGGAAAGCATTCGAGAGAACTATAGCGGAAAGACCATCCTGACCATTTCCCAGCGGGTCGGAACGCTGAAGGACTTAGACAGGATCCTTGTCTTTGACGGCGGCAGACTGGCGGGGGACGGGACGCATGAAAGGCTGTTCCGGGACTGCCCCGCCTACCGGGAAATCTGCCTTTCCCAGATCTCAGAGGAGGCGAAGGCATGAAGCGGACCCTGTTAAGGCTGCTCCGGTTTATCGGCCGGTACCGGTTCCTCCTTTTTTTATCGTCGCTCTGTGCCCTTGCCAGCGTGGCGTGCAACCTGACGGCGCCTCTCATTGTCGGAAAAGCCGTCGATTTCATGGCGGGGGCCGGCAGGGTAAACTTTCCTGCCGTCGGCCGGATGCTTGCGCTTCTCGCGTTGGTTTTTCTTGTCGGAAACGCGTTCCTTTGGTTTTTAGGGTATCTTACCAGCAGCATCTCCTATCGGGCGGTGAACCGCCTGCGCCTGGCGATGTTCCGGAAGCTCACCCTTCTGCCCGTCGGTTTTTTTGACCGCACCCCGCACGGGGATACGGTAAGCCGGTTTGTCAATGACGCGGATACCGTCGCCGACGGGCTCCTTCAGAGCCTGACAGCCCTTCTTCAGGGAATCGTCACCATCGTCGGCGCGGTTGCCTTCATGCTTTCCCTCAACGCGCGCATGACGCTCGTCGTCATCCTCTCCGCCCCGCTTTCTTACCTCACGGCCCGCTGGATCACGACCCGGTCACAGAAACTTTTCCGGGAACAGGCGTCCACCCTGGGAAAACTGAATGGCTACGCCGAAGAAATCATCGCCGGCCAGAAAACTGTCGAGGCGTTCCGCCAGGAACCGAAAGCGCTTCGGAAATTCAAGGCCCTCAATTCCGAACTCTACCGGACGGGCGTCCGGTCTCAGTTTATTTCCTCGCTTTCCAACCCGTCCACGCGAATCGTCAACAACCTTTCCTACGCCGCCGTGGGGATTTTCGGGAGCCTCGCCGCCATCCGCGGCACGCTGACAGTGGGAGAAATCTCCAGTTTCCTGATTTATACCGCGGTCTTCGCAAAGCCCTTTAACGACATTACAAACATTCTTTCGCAGATTCAGGCCGCCGCCGCGTCCGCCCAGCGCCTTTTTCAGGTTCTGGATCTCCCCCCGGAGACTCCGGATTTAGAAAGCGCTCAAGTCCTCCATGGCTGTATCGGTCATGTGGAGTTTTCAGACGTCTCCTTTTCCTATACGCCGGGGACCCATCTGATCGAACACTTCAGCCTTGACGTCGCGCCCGGAAGCAGAATCGCCGTCGTCGGGAAAACGGGCGCGGGAAAGACCACGCTCATCAACCTTCTGATGCGCTTTTATGAAATCGACGGCGGATCCATCCGCGTCGACGGACGCGATATCCGGACACTGACCCGCGAAAGCCTCCGCGCCCAGTTCGGCATGGTGTCCCAGGAAACCTGGCTGTTTGACGGGACTATCCGCGAGAATATCGCTTACGCGCGGCCTGCCGCGTCCGACAGGGAAATCGCGGAAGCAGCGCGCGATGCGGGAGCCGACGGCTTTATCCGGCGTCTGGAAAAAGGATATGAAACCCGGATTTCTTCGGACGGGTCCGGACTGTCGGAAGGGCAGAAACAACTTCTGGCCATCGCGCGGGTCATGCTCGCGAATCCCCCGATGCTGATTCTCGATGAAGCGACAAGCAGCATCGACACCAGTACCGAAATGCGCATCCAGCGGGCTTTTGACCGGCTGACTTCCGGAAGGACCAGCTTTGTCATCGCGCACAGGCTGTCGACAGTCCGGAATGCCGACCGCATTCTCGTGCTGGATCGGGGGCGCATCGTGGAAAGCGGAACTCACCGGGAACTCCTTAAAAAAGGCGGATACTATAAAAAGCTGTATGACAGCCAGTTCGCGGGAGAACACCCCTTTTCTTAAATGCCCATCCGTGGTATATTTAATCTCGTGCCCCGGGGAACGCGGCATGGATTTCTGATTGGGAAAAAGATTCCGCCGGATGGAAAAACGACGTCCGGCGGAAAGATACCGGGAAGGAACCGAATGCTTAATGAAGGAAAAAGTCATGGTAGCGATGAGCGGAGGCGTAGACAGTTCCGTAGCCGCTCTGCTTTTGATGGAGAAAGGATATAAAGTGACGGGAGCGACCCTTCGGCTTTTCAGCAACAGCGAGGCCGGGATCAAGGGAAGGCGGCCCTGCTGCTCGCTCGCGGACGTGGAAGACGCGCGCGGAGTTGCCGCAAGGCTGGGGATCGATCATTATGTCTTCAATTTCGGGGCGGAATTCCGCCGGGAAGTGATCGCCCGCTTTGCCGAGGGATACCGGAAAGGCGAAACGCCCAATCCCTGCATCGACTGCAACCGGTATATCAAATTCGGGAAACTTCTCGAACGCGCGAAGCTGATGGGGATGGATAAAATCGCGACCGGGCATTACGCCCGCGTGGAGTTTGATCCCGGACGCGGGAGATGGCTCCTCAAAAAAGCGCGGGATCCTTCCAAGGATCAGACCTATGTGCTTTACGAAATGACTCAGGAGGAACTCGCGTCCACCCTCTTCCCCATCGGCGGACTCAAGAAGACCGGGGTGCGGGCTCTCGCCGCAGCTCACGGGTTTGGAAACGCGAAAAAGCCGGACAGCGAAGACATCTGCTTTGTGCCGGACGGCGATTACGCCGGGTTTCTGGTGCGTGTCCTCGGAATCCGCGCAGAGCCGGGGAATTTCATTGATCGAAACGGAAAGGTCCTGGGAAGACACCGCGGGATTATCCATTATACCATCGGCCAGAGGAAAGGCCTCCGCTTAAGCTTTCCGGAGCCGAAATACGTCGTAAAAAAAGACGCGGAGAATAACACTGTTTTGCTGGGCAGCAGCGAAGAGCTATTGAGCGGCGGTTTTTCCGTGCGGGACGCAAACTGGATTTCCATCGCGAATCTGAAAGGGCCCATGCGCGTCGGCGTTAAGATCCGCTACAGCCAGTCGGAATCCCCCGCCGTGGTATATCCGGAAGGCGGAAAAATCCTTGTCCGGTTCGACAGGCCCCAGCGGGCCGTAACGCCAGGGCAGTCAGCCGTCTTTTACGACGGCGACATCGTAGTTGGAGGCGGTAAGATTGCAAACAGATAAGAGAATTTACGCAGACCACTCGGCGACCACTCCCCTCTCCCCCCGGGCCCTTGAGGCGATGATGCCATACCTTACGGAGGAATTCGGGAACCCGTCTTCCGTTCACGTCCTGGGCCGCAGGGCCCGGCGCGCCGTCGACAGCGCGCGGGAAAAAGTCGCTTCGGCTCTGGGGGCAAAGCCCTCCGAAATCTATTTTACCGCATGCGGGACGGAATCCGACAACTGGGCCCTCCGCGCCGCCATGCGGATCCAGGCTGCCAGAGGGCGGAATCTCCTGGTTACCGACCGGGTCGAGCACCACGCCATTCTCCGTACGGCAGAAGAAATCGGCCGCAGGGGGTATCGGACCCTGTTCGTCGGAGCCGACAGGCTCGGGAGGGTCTCCGCGGAAAGCGTGGAGGCCGGGATTGACGGGAAAACAGCCCTTGTGAGCGTCATGGCGGCAAACAACGAAGTAGGGACCCGGATGCCGATCGAAAAAATCGCCAGAGCCGCGCACAAGGCGGGAGCGCTCTTTCACACCGACGCCGTTCAGGCCGTCGGCCATGTGCCCATCGACGTAAAGGCCCTGGGCGTGGACATGCTCTCGTTTTCTTCCCATAAATTCGGCGGTCCCAAAGGGATCGGCGGACTTTACGTCCGTTCCGGCCTGCCGATGCCGCCGGGGCTTCTGGGCGGCGGGCAGGAACACGGCCTCCGATCCGGAACGGAAAATGTCGCTGGCATCGTCGGCACGGCGGCGGCTCTGGAAGAAGCCTGCAGCCAGATGGAGGAAAACGCGGAAAAGACCGCGGCCATGAGGGACCGCCTGATAAAGGGAGTGCTGAAGACCGTGCCGGGATCCCACCTTACCGGGGATCCCGACAACCGCCTCCCCGGAACGGCGTCGTTCCTCTTTGAAGGCGTGGAAGGGGAACCCCTCGTTCTGCTGCTGGATCAAAGGGGCGTCTGCGCTTCTTCCGGGTCTGCCTGTTCCGCGGGCGCCCTGGAGCCTTCGCATGTCCTCCTTGCGATGGGCATTCCGGAAAAGCTCGCGAGGGGATCGCTCCGCCTGTCGCTCGGCCCGGACAATACCCCCGACGAAATTGACACCATTCTCCGTATCCTGCCCGAAGTTGTCTCTCTCCTGCGGAACGCGGAGCAGTAGCCCTTTAACGCCGCGTCCGCAGAAAAAAGCTGCCGGAGGACTTTTTCCCCTCCGGCGGCTTTTTTCTGCCGCTTCTTCCCGGAACCGCGGACAAATCGGATTCTCTTTTAGTCGGTTACGGCAAGCGATCCGATGGGATCCCACGGCTCGAGCTCAGCCGGCTTTTGCTTCAGGGCCGCTTTCTGCTCTTCGCTTAAATATTTCTTATCGACAACAACCTGGCAGACGTACTTTTCAAACCAGTTGCTGCTCATCACGAAGAACCCTTTTTCCCCGACGTCCTTGCCCCAGCTGTTTTCCACTTTCCATTTCCGGATCTTTCCGTCTTTTCTGTCCACGCCGAGCAGCATCATCGCGTGCGTGAGGCAGCTCTGGCCATAGTCCAGCATATCCGCCTTTGTCATTTCGAGATCCGTATGGAAGATGCTCTCATAGCGGTAAAGATCCGTATCCATGATTCCGAGATCCTTATCGGACATTTTCCCGACGTCCGATCCAAACCATACCGGGTTTCCGTCCAGAATCTGACGGCAGGCCATTCTTTCCAGTTCTCCCGACTCGAGGTTCAGATAGACGACCGGGCGGCCTACGACATTTCCGAGGAATTTCACGGTATAGGTATGGCCAAACGGCTTGTCATCGGTCGGCGCGTTGATGACGCTGACGGTATTGTCAAGAAAATTCCCGAAATATTTCCGATAGAACTGAAGCGGAGTCAAGCCGCATTCCCTGTGAAACTGATTTTCCTTGTCCCGGTATTCAAAATCAAACGTGCGGGGAGGCTCGCCGAGAAAGCAGCAGAGAAGGCCGTAAAACTCCGTCAGCATCTTCCGCTTTTCCCCTCGCAGTTCCTCCGGGCCCTTTCCGGATCCCGCCAGTCTGCGGAGGGCCGCGCCGTCCCGGCGGAGCTTTTTCCGCAGAATCTCATTCATGTTGGTGGAATTGCTGCTCGCGTAGGTCTCCGGCATTTCATACTTTGGGAGAACACCGTATTTTTGAATGATGGACACCAGCATGTCCCACTGGCCGCCGTCGCCGAGAAGGGTACTGAACAGCCACATCACGACACGGCTGTTTTTTGCTTCCCCGGCGGTCGAAATCACGCTCTCAAGAAAATAATTTGCTTTCTCAAATTTATCCCAAAACATGATATAAGCCTGGGAAAGCTCAAAATCCCGATTTTTAAGCCGGAGCGTGCGGTAAAGATAATAGCGGAGGACATTCATTCCCGCGAAAATCCAGCACCGTCCGCTTTTTTTCTGATCCGTAATGTCCATCGACTCAATTTCATCCGAAAACAGATGGGACATCCGGACATTCGCTTCCCGGTCCACCGCGGTATTGGCAGCCCCGTTTTTCGCTACGCTTCCGGAGATCAGCTTCAGCGGCCCGTTCTGGTACCGCCTGGAAGCTTCCCGGATTTCCTCTTCCGTAATCGAATAATCAGCCGGTTCCTTACCCATATGTTTCAAAATCCCCTTTCGAAATTTCAGCCGATCGGGTTCCCTTTTGGAAATTATCTTCCCGATCCGCTTTTCCCCGCCTTTGAAAACAGCGCTCCTGTCATTATATACCGAGATCCGGAGAAACTCAACCTGAGGAATTCCCCGGGAAATCAGGGACTCCCCCGCATCTGGCGGTCAATCCATTCAATTAAAAGATTCACTATTTTTTCCTGCTGTCTTTCGCTTAGTTCCACGCCTTTCGGAACACGGTACCATTTTGAAAGGCAGTTCCGGCAGCAGCAGGCGCACGCGTGCTGGGCGATAAACACCGGGTGCCCCTTCATCGGGGTCTGCCTGCCGTCGTTTGGGATAACGGCCGGGGCCAGGCGCTGCCTGATAAAATCCTGGGCGTGCCTTCGGATCGTCTCCATGCCCTTTTCCCGGACATAGGCCTTGTCTTTTTCCTTCAGGGAAAAGCTGGATCGGAACTTTGATTTTTTCAGTTTATCAAGCGCTTCGCCGATAGTCTGCATGGCTTAGAAAAAATTTTCCCTTCCTTCCGGAGAAATTTTTTAAGAACTTTACTAAAAAGGCTCAGAGCAGCATGAGGAGGAGAGTCATGTGGAGAACGCCAAAGAGGATGCTGAAGGAAGTGATGGCGCTCGAAAGAGCTACGTCCCCTCCCGTCAGCTTTGAGTAAATGGGACTCCAGGTTGAAACCGGTGCAAAGACAAGAATTGCCAGCGTCTTGCGGATTTCATAGTCAAAAGGCAGAAAATAAAGGAATCCCGCCGCCATGGCGGCGGAAATCAGAAAGCGGATTCCAATATAATAGACCAGAGCGTTCCGGTATCTTTTCTCAAAATACCACTCGAACCCTATTCCGAGCATGAGCATGGAAAGAAACGTGTTCGCGTCTCCCGCAATCCCGGTAAAAACCAGGAAAGGGGCCGGCATCCGGACCCCCGCCGCCGTGAGAAGAAACATTGCGGCGTAAGTATCGAAAGGGACGGAACCGAAGATTTTAAGCGCCGACTTCGCGGCGTTTTCCTTTTTTCCGCTGGAAACCAAGTTTCCGGTAATCACCCGGGTCCCGCTTGTGCACATGATGGAGTTGCCCGCGTCAAACAGGCACAGGGACATCACCGCGTCCGGACCCAGAAAGGACTGGATAAACGGGTACGCGAAATTCCCGATATTATACCCCGAGAGGTTGATCATCGCAAACGCCTTTTCCCGGCGGCCCTGATGAAACTTCAGAAGATATCCGGCCGCAACCGTCGCAAGGTTGCAGCCAAGGCCAATCGGGATAATCAGGAGCCTCTCGGTATCAATCGATGCCCCGCTCAGGCTGTTGATAATCGCGCAGGGCAGTGTGAAATAAAAAATGATCCTGGAAATTGGACGAAAATCGTCCGGCGACAGCAGACGCGCCCTTTTAAAAAAATAGCCGACTAAAATTATGCAGATAAGGCATGCCGCCCTCCCCAATACCTCTCCCACGGATGATTCACCAGCTTCTATTCTTAGATTAAAATTTTTAACCGAACGCCGTTTATTATATCATGAATCCGCCTTTGTGGGAATCAGAATCTCTTTCTGTTCCATAGAGAAGGCACTCCAAAATGACGTGCCGCCTCTTCGGAAAAACAAAATCTCCGCGCGGAGAAAAGTCTTTTCCATCCGCGCGGAGTTTGGTTCCGATTTTTTAAAAAGAAAGGGATGTCTGTTTTTTATTTACCGGGAAATGCTGTTTTTGCCCTCCCGCCTTCTGCTTTAGGCCGGAAAAAAGCTAGAAGCAGAAGACACGCGGAGTTTTAGAGTAGAAAGCACCGGATTCATTTTCGGCTTTGTCCCTCCTTTTCTTTTATGCACGGAATCGTCGAGATCGTTCCCGTTTCCCGCCGGCGGTTCCGCGGAAGCCCTTCCTAATCTGGACTTCAAATCTAAAGATCCGGCTTTAGCCCCATGATATTGGTTTCCGGGATCATGCTGCCGCCGTCGACGATGAAATCCGTCCCCGTGATATAGGAAGAATCGTCATCCGCGAGAAAGGCCGCCAGCTTCCCGATATCCCGCGGGGATCCGAGCCGGCCCAGAGGAATGCTCTTCGCCATTCTGTCGAGGATCGACTGGGGCGATCCCGGGCTGGTTACTTCAGCGTTCCGTCTTACATTCGGAGTCAGTATAAATCCCGGGCAGATCGCGTTCACGGTGATATGAGCTCCTGCTACTTCCACCGCCAGCGATTTTGTAAAACCAATCAGTCCGGCTTTGGTCATCGCATAGGCCGTATAACCGGGATCGCTCACATAGGGTCCGGTCACAGACGAAAGATTGATGATCCTCCCCCATCTGTTTTCCAGCATGAACGGCAGGACGGCTTTTGTAACATTCCAGGTCCCTTTTAAATTGATATCAATTTGAAAATCCCGCGTCTCCTCGCTCGTTTCTGTGAACCGCGAAAGGAGGGCTACCCCGGCGTTATTCACCAGAATATCGATTCGGCGGAACCGCTTCCGCATGGCTCCGACCGCGGTTTCCACATTTTCCGCGTTCGAGATATCCATCTGGAAAGGCACCGCCCTGCCGCCGTCCCTGCAGATTTTTTCCGCCGCAGTGACAACTTTGCGGGACCGTCCCGCCATCAGGACAACCCCTCCCCGCTCCGCCATTTCCTCGGCGATTCCGAAGCCGATTCCGGATCCTGCCCCGGTGATCAGCGCTGTTTTACCGGAAAGCATATCTCACCATTCCCCCACATACGCAAGAGCGAGTTTTCTTGTCACATCCAGATATTCTGTCCCAACCGAACGGGCCGTATCGCTGCCGCTGTGGCTTGCTAACCAGGCCAGGCGGACAATGCGTCTCAGAAGAAGAAACGTGGGAACCTCCGCAAGGTCTTCCTTTCCGAGAGGGCGTTTTGTCCGGTAGCCATCCAGCCAGGCCCCCAGGAGATCGCCGAGGTGGTCGCTGAATTCGACCAGGCTGCACCCCAGGTCGTAAAGAAACCAGCCGAAGCCGCAGTCGTCAAAATCGATAATCTGCAGCTTTTCCCCGTCCGCGATCGCGTTGGAGAGATGAAGGTCGGAATGAATCAGCCCATAGCGGGAAGGATCTTTTCCATAGACGTTCAGACGTTCGCGGATAACGCGGCAGGCATTCCGGAACAGACGCACGTCTTCCCGGGACAGACCAGGATAGGCCTGCCAGGGCCCCCATCTGGCGTGCTCCCCGATAAGGCTTTCCAAATCCCATGAAAACCGCGGGAGGCGATTTGTATCCGGGCGCTCCTGCGTCAGAAGATGGAACGACGCCGCGACGGATCCGATCTGGAACGTTTTTTTAAGGAGCTCCCGGCCGTGCAGCTGACGGACCGTCTTTCCCGGAAGAAAGGAAAACAGGACGCAGAAATACCGGGTTCCGCTTCCAGGGGAACAAAACGACTGAATCGGTTCGCCGTCCCTCCCGGCGAAGACGTCCGGAATCACGGCCGCGCCGCTCTCCCGGATTATCTGCATCCACTTAAGTTCCGCGAGCAGTTCCTCCCGTGTATGATAGGAGGGGCGGCTGACCCGGAGGACCGCTTTGCGGCAGGTGGAAAACACCGTGAAGGTCAGATTTTCCGAGACTTTCAGCAGGCGGATCTCCTCACCGTCCCCGGAGGGGTACAGTTTCCGAAATTCCCGCCTCACGATTTCCAGCAGGGCGGAAGGCGTGTCGGCCGCCGCCCC
>ENA-UOOI01001844-UOOI01001844.1-fermentation-metagenome-genome-assembly--contig:-NODE-1844-length-20255-cov-39.407921_pt1 | contig 20255 bp, 29 predicted proteins | sample MGYA00245779_ERZ724027 | MGnify/ENA primary metagenome ERZ724027 (study PRJEB28704, sample SAMN03018318) | fermentation metagenome | biome: anthropogenic terrestrial biome; feature: soil...
TATCAAACAGAGGTGCGAAAAAGTCTTCCACTTTTGCTGTAAGTCCGTTTTTCGCAATCTCGGCGTTTAGCTTTACCTGCTGCCACTGCGACTGAACTTCTGCCCATTTCTCACTTGCTTTTCCTATGCCGGAATAATCATATTGCCCCGCTTGCTGCTGAAGGGTTTTAAATTGCTTGTTGAGCGTCGGATTGATCGCGATGTCGTTGAGGTCCGCGGTCGTCTTCCCCATAGCGGACAGCGTGGAGTTTAACTGCCATGCAGCGCTGTCGGAAATCCATAACTTCCGGGCCATAGTTTCAATATTTGTATTTGCGTCTGTAAGGCCGTTCGACATGCCCCAGATTGCCTTTGTCGTCAGCGTAATCCCCGCGGCGATTCCGGCTGCGGCCCCGGCTGCGCTGATCCCGGCGCCTGTGGCCGCTTCGCCCGCTCCCTCTGCGGCTTCTCCGATCCCCGCCGCAGAGGCTTTCGCTTCTTTGGAGCCGAACATATCGACGAGATTCTTCTTCAGCGCTCCAGCCTGCTTGGACGTTTTCCCGAAGGATCCGCCCAGGGTATCCACATAGTTGCCGAACTGCCTCGCCCCGGACGCTCCCTGGGAGAACGCGGTGAAGATGTTCCCGCGCTTGAAATTCTCCCACGCCTTCGCGAGATCTCCGACCGAGCTTTTTAAACTGTCAAACGCGGAGACGTCCTGCCGGGATGTCTCCGGGGCCTTTCCCTTCGATGCGGTTTTCCCGGAAGGGGGCACCGTGTTTCCTTGTCCCGTGGGCGCCGGCCTGCCTTTCGGCGACGTGGGTGGCGGAGCTTGGGAAGGCCGTCGGCGTGTCCTGCCGGAAGGCTGCTCCGGGACGGCGGACGGCCGTTCCTTTTGGCGGGGAACCTCTTTTACAACGGTTTCCGTCTTTACGCTCTTGCGGGCCTTTTCATTGGCGGCCCGCATCTTCTCTTTCAGGTCGATTTCTTCTTTTGTGTCGGCGATGCGGCCCTTCTGGGCGTCGCTCTGTTTTTTCGCCTGATCGGATGCGGACTTTCCGGCCTTCTCGAGCTCCTTCTGCTTCTTTTCGAGCTCATTGCACATGGCAAGGTATTCTTTGCCCTGCTCACTGTTCAGATCGAACCCGAGCGCAACCAGATATTCTTCTATGTACTTACTCATGGATCTGCCTCCGATTCTTCTCATGATCGTAATCCCGCCGGCGGTTTTCATTCTCGACCTTCATCATTTCGAGGATGTCAAGCAGGTCAAGATAGCTGTAAGTCCCATCCTTCAACTCTTTCTGGGTCCAGTAATGGGCCATGATGGGCGCGAACAGGACCGGGTCTACGTTGGCGGGATCCGCGACAAGATAGGGGGCGGAAGGCGGCGTAAAATCTAAAGGCTTGCGGCCTTCCACCAATCCATAAAAAAAAGCAGATATTGAACCGCGATTTTGGTGAGGAGCGGCGCGTCCCCGTTGATGATCCCGACGTTTCCCTCTTCGTCCACCACGGGCGCCGGGTTCCCGGGAAGATCCTCGTAGCAGTATTTCAGGCTCAGCTTCATCAGCTTTTCGAGCTCCTCGGGCGGCAGGGGCTTTTTCCCCGCATCCACGCCGACCACAAACGACGCGCCGAACGGCATGTCATAGGAAGCCAGATAATTAAAAATTGCGGCCCCATCCCACGCGGACGGAACCTTAAATTTGAAGGTCCTGTCCTTGACTTTCAAAAAATCATCCATCTATCACACCTCACGCTGTCTCGATGTCCGGGCTAAAGAACACCCAAGTAACACGGCCGCCCTGCTGTTCGTCCTTCCGGTCCGGGCGCTTCAAAATCGAGGCCCGTGCCGCGGTGGTCGTCAGGCCGTTATCGAAATTCTCGGTGATCCGGATGGAAATTCCCGCGAATTGATTCGGCGACGCGTTGTCCAGGACATTCGCGAGGTTGTGCAGCCATTTGTTCACCGAGGACGTCTGCTGAATCTCAAGCGATATTTGCCCCCGGTGGGACACGACTTCCGAGATCATGACATTACCGTCGGCGCCGATGTCGCTCTCTGTGTTGTTGTCCGTGTAGGACACGGAAACGCTGCCCATACCGGTGCCGGTAACGACCTTCTGGCCGACTAACGCGTTCTGAATGACAGCCGTCACCCGGCTGAAACTGTATGTATTCGATCCGTACATGTAAATCCCCCCTCTTACCTGTTGACGTCAACCGTAATCACGAACGACCGGGCCGAGTTCGCGAGAACGATGCAAACGTAAATCGGCGGCGCCTTGCGGTCCGAGCGCTCGGTCGCGGACAGGCTGCTCACGAGCTCCGCCTGAATGGAATACCCGTTCACAAGGGAATCACCTTTGTGCAGCTGCATGACGGTCGCCCCGTTCCAAATGCCGGGCGCGATAAACCCGCGCTGCTTCGCGTCGTCGCAGGCGGTGGCAATCGTCGAAGTGATCAGCGCGATGCCGTCGTCCGTCAGCGGGATCTTCGGAAGCGACGTCATGACGGCCATCACATTGTTTCGGATATTGGCCGTTAGCATGTCGATTCCGATAACCTCGTCGCACGGCGTCCCATCCGCCATGTTGCCCTTCATGAACAGGTCGTACTGATTCTCGAACCTTGCGTAATAGTTGCAGTTCTCATTTTCGAGCACTGAAATGTCGGTCGACTCCAGGTTGTCCACCGTCACGCCCGGCTCCGTTTTCAGAGCAAGGTCAAACGCCTGGGAACCGTCGTTTTCGGCGCAGGCGTACCCAGCGATGGACGCGGCCGCGTCCGCATAAGTGGAATACTGCGTCAGGGTACGCCTGTACTTGGCCGCCTGCAGCTCCAGGCAGAGGTTTTCCTCGGTACCGGCTTTTACGTCGGCATCCGCCGTTGTGCAGAACATGATGCAGGACGGGGACGCCGTCTCAACGAACGCCGCCATCGCGAGAATATCTGCCTTTGTCGCGCCCAGCGGAACGCAGAGATACCAGCTTGTATCCGCCGCACGGCAAGCCGCAAGAGCGGCAGCGGGTTCTTCCTCGGCCCCCTGTACGCCGATCAGCAGACGGGAAGGCGTCGGGGTCTGGCCGAAATATAGGCCGGCCGCCTTGACTTCCACGCTGTCGCTGGCAAAGCCCGCGGCAATCAGCTCGTCCGTGCTGCCGTACGACTTTACGCGCTCCGCCGTGGAAATGATCGCATTTTTAGACATGAACATCGCCAGAGAAAAGTTCTCCGTTTTTGCCGACTGTGCCGGCAGATTTACGATGATGTTGATTATTGAACTGAGATCGAGCATCCGCCCACCACTCCTTCTTCATCTACAATGGCAATTTCGGCGCTGGCGACCGCCGACACCGATTCTTCAACGGTCACGAGCTGATTGAATTTTGCGGCAAGATCATACCTCTTGTACCACTTCTGCCCGATCCTCTCGGGAATGTAAACCGGTTCCGGGACATCGGTAATCAGCGAGATTCCCTTGTCCTCAAAAAGGGCTTGGATGTCCGGATCAAACAGCTTAATCCGGATCCGGTCGGCCCACTCGAATCCGTCGTCCCCATAGGTCTGCCAGATAAAGCGGAGATTCCGCACATACTTGACTTTTTTGTTCATGGTCACGGGACTGAGGACCTCGATCTCGGTATCGATCTGCCGGTTGATGTCGGTGTCGTCGAACTGGACGAGATAAAACGCGCAATCCGAATGAGGGTCGTCCAGCCCGGAAGGACTTTCCGTATAGTCCAGAGGCAGAATGTTCTGCGGATCTGTCGCGGGATCGAGGCCGAGCATTGTACAGGTCACGTCGTAGGCGAAATTCATCAGGTCTTTGAAAAGGCTCATGATGCGCCCTCTTTCTGCGCGTCCGCCATGCAATAGCCCCACTGAGCCCGGTTGAAGACGTCCGTTATCCGATAACGCTCCCCGTTCCCGGCGAGGATCACATCGGAAATGTTGTTCTCCTTGTCGAAGGTCTTGCGTGTGATATAGATCGGCGTGTCCTTGTCAACGTAGAGGTTCACATGGCCGGAAACCCGGTCGCCCTGTTCCGTCTGATTGACTTCCATGCTGTTCCCTGCGTCTACCAGAACGCCGAGAACTGTAATGATCTCTTTGTCGGCGTGGTACTCGGATTTTTCAAAGCGTCCGGCGCTGGTGCGCTCAATTTGGATTTTCGCCTCGAATTCCGGAGAATGAATTATCTCCGAAACGTCAATCATCGTCCTCACCCCGCACCACGAAAGTTATGGAGTCTCTCAAAGCCCCTGTATCGATAAGCGGCTGATCGGATCCTTTGCGTTTGATCGTCGGCGGGGCATTCGGCGCCCAGCCGTTTTTCGCGTCTGTAAACCATGCCTTGACCTTGCCCGAGGCATACGTCCCCACGTCTTTCAGGTCGGCCGTCGTGTCCCCGTCGTCGGCCGCCTGTTTGGCTGCGGACCCGAGAAGCTTCCCAATCGGCTCTTTGCTGTTCTCGATGGCCGGCTCGATGATTGGGCGGGGCGGGACCTGGTAGGCAAAACTGCCATGCTCCCGGATATACATCTGCATTGCGGCACTGTATTTTACGCCTTTATTAATGTTGACCTGCATTTCGGTTCGCTCGGCCAGCGGACGGACGCCATGCGTATGGATATAGACCAGGTCGGCATTGCTGACGTCGGAACTATCCCGCTCCGCATCTTCCGCCGGAACTCCAACGCATACCTTTTGCGACGACAGCTTTTCCAAGCGCTTCATGAGCGCCTTTGCGCCGCCGCCGAAGGATTTATGAGAAGTTTTTATCGTACATACGCACCCCCCATTCCGGCCATTCTGACCCATGTGGCAAGTTGCTGGCCATAAGTCGTATATTTAAAAGTACCGAATCCTTTGAAGTCGTCCGCGATCGAGCTCACGTCATAACTCACCGAGACATTCGCGACGCTCTTCGAGGTCTGCAGCATCGGGGGCGCGGAATTTCCAACTAAATTTGCGGCCGTAGAAGAGCTGGGAGCCGACCGCAAAAACATTGTGCATTCATGGGCCACGAAATAGCCCATGCAGAGACGCCAGAGATCGCCATACTTGCTATACAGCAGGCAGGCGTTCGCAGCGTCGATGAAAGTCTGCGAAACCGTTGTGGGAATGGTTGGAGTGCCCGGATCCGTTGCGGTGCATACGGATGAAAACTGCGGAAAATCCGTAAGGAAGTCCGTCAAGGCATAGTCCGGGTTCGCTCCGCCGCCCACATTGGAAGCCGGAGCAATATCGCCCATAAGCCGATTGGTGGAACTGTAATCACCGAATATGTAATTTCCGGACATCCCCATTCACTTCCTTCGTTATTTGCCGACCTTTTTGCCGGCATCCGGGGCCGGGGCTTTGCCGGCGTCAGTTTTGGCGACAACTTTGGTATCCGGGGCCGGGACTTTTCCGGCGTCTGTGTTCTGGCCGATGAACGTAATATCTCCGCCCTTTACGGCGAGGTCGAAAAGTTTAGTTTTCGGGACCCAGTCGGGCACTTTGCCAACAAATCCGAAAGGAACCTTGAATTCAGGCTCCCCCTTGTTTGGGTTCGGAAAATGGAAGGATTTGCTGGACTGAATGAAAGTTGCCATCGTGCATTCTCCTCTTTGGCAAAAAATAAGAGCCTTTCAGCTCATCGTTATAAAATTTACGGTAAATTTAGATTCCGTCCCAGTAGGACACCGTCTGCGGATAGAAGAATTCGACCTGGGAAACGTTCGCGGCGTAGTTGGTGTCGTAGCTGGACGTCCTGGACGAATACACCGTGCGCATCCGGGTGAGGGGCTGCAGCTCGTCGACGGCGACAAATCTTTCATCGCTGCGGTAAACGACCATCCGGTCGGTTCCGCCCGCGCCCGCGCCTTTTCCGTAGGCAGAAACGCCGAAAACAAGCTTCTCGCCGTTCAGCGCGGCAATGTTGTTTTCTTCCAGGTACTTCATGATACTGTTCTGGCCCTGGTAGTCGGTGACAAGCTTGGAAATCAGCAGGTTGTACTGCTCGAAGGGCAGAAGAATATGGTTCGGAATGGCGCTCATATCGTTCCCGGAAGCCCCCCAGGTGTAGATGATGGCGTCGTTGATGTCCTTCAAAATTTCCGGGCCGGCCTTCTTCGCCCACTGCGTCGGCGTGTCAGTCCCGGCGCCCTGCGCCACAGTCGTCGCATATACGGCCGGGTTGTTCAGAAGGCCGTATGTACCGTACTTTTTCAGGCCGAGGAACACGTTTTTGTCCATGTGCTTCTCATAGTGAAGGCGGACGCCGTCGGAAAGCAGCTTGTCCAGCGACCGGCCCGTGATAGACTGACGAAGCATATCAAATTCGTTGATGGACATCGGCTGGATGAAGAGATGGGTTTTATAAATGTCCTTCCCGAAATTGCCCTGGATCGTAGGCTCAACCGTGGCGCCGCTCGCCGTGACGTTCGCGTCGTCATCGTCTCCGGCGGAGCCATAGTCGATGTACAGGTTGGACACCTTGTCAACCCAGCCGCCGCCCGTGCGGACCGGAATGTTTTTCGCCCAGGTCACGGTAGTCAGCGGCTGCCGGACGAGTGGGTCACGCTTTTCAAGTTCGGAAATCAGGAAGGCGTTCGTGGACGCCGTCGCGGCATCGTTCGCCACAATGTTTCGGGTTGCGAGGTTCGCCAGATTCGTAGAAACGGAATCCATGGCGCCGCCGACAAAAGCGGCGGAATCGATAGCGGCAAGTACAGTCTTGCCGGAAGGTTTAAAAGCCATTTTATATTTCCCCCTTATGCGTTGTTGCGGCTCTTAATGATGAGAAGTGCCACACCATTGGAATCTGCCGTGCTGCCCCAGCAGCAGTTTGTAAGCTGGATCGTGTTGACGTCGTCCGCAGCGGCCTCAAATCCGCCCACGGGCTTCGCGGCCGTACCGGCGGCGATTCGGATATATACGGGACCGTTGACCGCCGGAGCGTTCGTAGCCGCGTTGTTGCACAGGACCGTAACGCCGCCGCGGATGATAACAGGAGTCGGGTCGTTCTGCGCATACACGCCGATCTCCTGATTGGGATATACGGTTGCGGACTGAACATGCTGGATGGCCACGCCGACAAACAGCGCGTCCGCCGGCGTAAGTCCGGTAGAACCGGCGACAGCGACACCGTCTGCGGTGGCAAACACCGGGGCGCCGAAATCGAGCTCCGAATCCCCAGTGTTGGCGTAGGTCTTGACGAGATGGTCGCCCTGCTCGGCATAGGCGCCGAGGAAACCGTTATTCAGGGATTTTCCAATTACACTTGCGGGCATAGTTATTTAGCCTCCTTCTGTTTGTGCGGGTTCAGCATGTCGTAGGCTTTCTGCTGGTCCGCATAAAGCTTGTTGTAATCCGGATTCGAGGAATCGCTCGCCATGCGCGATTTCCCCGCGGATTTTGTCGTGCTGATGAAATCGGAATAGCCCTGGTTGCTGTGCGGGATCCCATACATATTCCGAATTTCCGCTGCCGCGTCTTTCGCCGCGAGTTTGAACGCCTTCGGGTCCTTGATGTTTTTCTGAAGAATTTTACGAACGCCGATGGCCATCTGGCGGGCGGAATCCATGGCGCCCTTTTCCCCGTTTTTCTCTTTGATCTCTTCCGGAGAAATCGTCACGGACGGCTCCTGCCCTTCCGGGCTGTCTTCACTTTCGTCTCTGGGTTCTTCCGGCTCCTCATCCGGCCCGTTATCCGGATCCTCGGGATTCTCGTGCTCCGGATGGATCAAATTCTCCAGCTCGTCCTCGGATTCCTTCGGAGCCAGCATCGTTTTCAAACCCTCGAGAATTTCCAGAATCTTATTCAGGACTTCGGAATCTGCCGGAGATTCGTCCTTGCCTTTTTCTCCCTGGTCGTCTTCGGAAGGGTCGAGGATCGGTTTCTTTACCGCCGCCGGCACCGCTGCCGGCTCTTCGTCGCCGGCTTCCTCGTCCGGCTTTTTCAGCTTGTTCAGCTCCTCGAGGTCTTCCGGCGTCGTGTTTTCATCATTTGCGAAAACCTTCATGACACGGCCCCAAAGGCTGTTTCTTCCTTTTTCCATGTTTTTACCCCTTTCAATGGATTTTGGTTTGGAGTCCTTTATTGCAACGCGGTGGCCGGCCCTGCCCTCGTCAACGACGGCAATATGGTTTCCGCGAATGCGGCGTTGTTCAAATGTCCCGTTTTTATTCGGGAAAAGGTCATAAGTGTACCCGCAGCTGATTTCCCGTTTGCCGTTTTTGACATCCTCGATCAGCTGCGGGTCCGTGATGTAGAGATCTGCGATGGAATACCCTTCGTTGTCGCCCGTCCCCTTTCGGACGTTCTGTGCGTGCCCCCTTGCGAAGGCGTGAACATTGTCGGGCGTTACGTTCTCGGGGGGATGGTTGTCCGTGATCGGCTTCCCCTCAAAGGACGCAAGCGCCGCCGCATCAAAGACTTCCCGCGGCGGCCGCAAAACCTTGAATGTTCTCGCCGAATCCGCACCGTTCATGTTGAGCTCATATCCGTTGTAGTCCTGGACCCCGACGCGGTTGATCGGAACATCATGGCAAATTAAAAAGCCCTCAGGCGTTTCCGTCATGTGAGGGCTTATTTTCGATCCATAATACGCTATCGGCAATTTTATTCACCTTCTCCAGTTCCAGACTCGGACTGATACCGTGCCAAAATTTCCGAATAAATGCGGTCGTGATCGTTCTCGTCACCGGCGATCTCCGCCAGCTGGTCCACGTCCTGCTGTGGAGCAAGTCTTAAAAGCTCAACGCCGACCGCGATCGAATCATTCTCCATCTGCTTGGCCCGCTGCAGAACGTCGAGATACGATTCCTCTTGATCGTCCCCGGCTTCCTTTCTTGCCTTCCTGGCGACGCTGTAGGCGATGGCCGCGGCCTGCTTCGGGGGCTTTCCGGAATTTATCTCGCGCCCTATGTTCTCCGATATGCTCTTTTTGCCGTACCCCTGCGTCAATGGCATTCTTTACACCTCGATTCCAAAGGTATTTTGAAACTGCTTTTTCCCCATGGTTGAAATAGCCCCGCCGGAATAAACCTTGTGTGGCCATTCGATCTCGTCCCATACGATAATCGGCTCCGCGAAGCACCGGCAATTATAGATATTTCCGGGTCCGTAATGCCCGGCGCTCTTTTCGCCGACCAGTTCTTCGGGCGCGGGCGGATCGCTGAACCGGCAAAGGACCTTGTCCATCTTCCGGTGAGATTCCCTGACGCGGATGTCCTCGGCTGTATGCCAGATATACCAATCATGGCCGGTATATTCGGCTCTGGCCTGCGTGAGGGCACTCATGGCCTTGCTGGTTTCCGTCCGGCTGATCAGCTTCGCGTGGGCATTAGACATGTCCCCCACCATGCGCTTGAACTCGTTGGATTTATAGGCGGTGCGGCTGCCCGCATACGCTTTCGATGCGACGTGTCTCACAAGATCGTGGCTGACCGTTTCCGGAACGCTCGTGATATACTGCGCGTTCTGGTCGATCAGTTCCCTCACGCGGTCGCCGACAGGCCCTTCCAGCTCATGTTCAAGCGCCCGGCGGATCGTGCTCCCCTGACCGGACTTCGCCGCGGCCTGGCGCCATGTTCGGGCGTTTTCTTCCAGCGTGTGCGTTACAAAGGTATGCGCCAGTGCTTCCGCCCAGGCCCGGAATGGATTGGAAGAGGATATTGTGGAAAATTTGTTCGATATGGTGTCGACCGTATCAGAAGCACTAATCAGGCCAACTAAAAATTGCCCGAGCTTTCGCAGGGCGGTTTTGTAGTTGTTTTCGATATGGCGCCGGGCTTCCCATGCCTTGAATTTCATTTGCATCACCTAAAAACAGGCATAAAAAATCCGCCCCGAAGGACGGATTTTTTTGCTTAATTGGATTTTCTTTTTCGCTCATAGGCTTCTCGTGCCTCGTTTAAACTCATTTCATTGGCTCCGCCGGCATAATCGGGATCCTCAATCTGCGACTCATCATTTTCCCACCCGCATACATCACATACGTCGAAATCGTCTTTTCTTGCAAAATCATATTTTCCGCAAACAGGGCACTTCATGGAATCATCCCTCCCGCTTTTTCCTAAGATAATACCGAAAGCCATCTTTTGGCTTGAACATCGTCGCGATACCCGTATCAGAATAGCATTTCACGAAATCGTTCTCTTTTGCGTCGTAGCGAACCACCGCACCATCTTTTGTTGAGAATCCAAATATTTTTTTCCCATCAACCGCACTTCTTGCTAAGCCTAAAGCCCGTTTGGCATATTGTTCGCGCGTCATACCCGGGTATTGCTTGCTGTGGTCGCTCTTTCCGCCCGTCCAGTGCTTATCAAGGTTTCTCCCAGTAAATCCATGAAGAAACTTGTTCTTTCCGGTGGGGCTGATTTTTGGAAAGGGATTTAGTTTACCACCTTTTTCTCCCGATGTCAATACTTTTTTGGCATTTCCCCCACCCGTCCCAAATTTTCCATCCGGCCGGCGCGGATGCTGGCTTTCATCAAAATCGGCGTCTGCAGCATAGCCTTTGTACAGCAGGAACGATTCAATCAAATCTTCAATTTTGCAAACAGCTTTATAAAGCAGCCCGCGCGTTCTATTATTCATTTGTACCGTCCCCTATCGTTAAAATTCCACGGAGAATCGCCACTCATGATAAGCTTCTGAATTCTTGTTTGGCCTTGCTTCCTCTCCACTGTGTTGCATCAATTTGCTCCTGTGTCCATCCAAAGCGCTTTTTGAATATTTCTTCTCCTGTTTTTTTCTTCTTCAAGTATTCAGAGCGGGCCCGACTCGCTGGGATTTCTTTTCCTATTACTTTTAATGATTTAATGTCAAGAACTGGTTCACCATCATCTCCTATTGCTATTGGGGTCCCTCTTATTTTGTAGACATATTTTTGATCGGTATAGTTCAACTTTTCCCATGTGGAAAGTCCCAACTCTTTTTCTTCGGTCGCATGATTTTTAGAAAGATGTATTTTTCCCTGCTTAATGAGTTCAATTTCTTTGGGATTATTTGTTTCCCTGTAAAATTCTCCATCCTTTATCGCACCGCCCAGCCTCGCGCATTCGGACTCTATCATTTCTTTAATTGCATATTGTTTTGATCCACCATTTATTGCGTTACTGTTCAGCACGATTCTTCCGTTACTCATAATGGCGTTCGGAACATATTTATGATTGTACGGAGTCCCGTACACTTGGACATTATCGGTCTTATTTTCAGGAACTTTTGTGGAATAATTGTCTTGTATATTACCGTTAAATAAGCTTACGTTCCCACTATATTGATCGCCATTTATTACTTGATATTCTCCGCCTCCTGTTTCTGAATTTCCATATATGTGCCTGATTTTGTTCGTAGTGTCGGGGTGGCTCTCGTTCCTGGTGATTTGCTTCGCGGCTGGCGCCTCTCCCTGCCCCTTCGGGGCAAATTTGCCATCCTTCTTGCGAGGATGTTTGTTTTCCTCGAACTCAGCATCATGCGCGGTTTGGAAGAAAGGATACATATACTGAAACAATTGTTCCGTAATTACAATGATTTGATATGCAATTTGCTTTTGCGTAGTAGTCATTGCTGTTCTTCTCCCCCTGGCCTTAAAATTTTCAGAACTTTCGGATCCCGAATAACGACTTCGCCTTTGTCATGGCCATTTTTGAATCGGTTCCCGCCGATCAGTGCCACATATTCGCCCTGATATTGACCTTCCCTCGGATCAAACTCCGGTGTATGTTTCCGGATCGCCATGCTCCCAATCGATGTGGCTGACAGCCCGTCCAGCTTCTGCCCTGTAGGCTCCCCGTTACTCCAGCGCTCCGATTTATGCTTTATCCTTCCAATCTCAAAAGGGACGTCCTGCGTCCGCACAGCGACGATTTTATAGTGAGGCGTATACTTCCGCCCGGCTTCCTTGATCTCGTCAACGGACGGCTTGGAATCGTCTGACTGCTTTTGTTCCGTCGGTTCCCGCTTCTCTTCCGGCCCTTCGCCTGGTTTTACTTCGCCCGGCGCACTCCCCAGAGCGTCGGGCGACAAGCCGGATGGAATATCTCCTATATCCGGTACGTCATCGGCGTTCTTGATGTCCTCGTCCGTGATATTCGACCACATGCCCGTGCTGTCCGACATGGCCCGCAGTTCTTTCAAGGCGATCTGCTGGCTGATCGCGCCGGCGCTGAAGGCGGAAATAATGGCGCCCGTCCTTGTATTGGCAATGTCCGCTTTTTCCTTCTCGTCGGGCACACGGACCGGGTTAAAGGCGACGTTGATGTCGTCCGGTACCGCGCCGAACTCGCTCATACACATAATCGGCACGATCTGTTCCAGCACCGGACGCATCTTGTTCTCCTGGATGCCTTCCAGCAGCGTGTAATAGTTATCCATATCCGCATCGCCCGTCGCGTCAAGACCGGCGGCCGAGCGTCCGAAAAGAATCGTGATTGGGATTCCGGAAACCGAGGACATGTCATACTGGAACATCGAAAATACTTTGTCAAGCCCGGCGAAAGAATACGGATGGTTCTGAAGGTCGTCGGCCCCGTCGACGATTCGCTCCCCGAAGGAATCCATAAGAGAGTGCTGCGCATGGAGAGAGTTTATGACGTTGTTCTTCATTTTCGCCGCGCCCATGCCAAATAAATTATTTGCGCCATCCATCTTGTGGATCCAGATGTTGGCCTGCCAAATGAGCTGTGCGATATTGTTCAGCCCATTGTCATAGCGCCTCAGGGAATCCCATATCGTCTCGATTTTGGAGCTGCCCCAATATTGTTCGACCTGCTTCTCGCAGTACGGGAGTTCATCGCCGGTGAACCGGAGAATCCGGCTGTGATGGACCCTCATGTTACTTGTGGCCCTTTCATTTGTGCGGACCATGTAATACTCGGGTTCCCCGAAGGCAGGGCTTCCAATATCATCGACGAGCTCGTCCGACGGGTAAATTCCGGACCAACGGTCGACGACATAGATTCCCTTAAAACTGTCAGGCTCGATCGAATTGATGTCGAGCGGTTCTCCCAGCCTGTCTCCCTGTCCGTCGATCATGATCAAACCGGCGGCGCCGCCAAACAGGTAGCCCCATTTTAGCCCTTTTTCGATATTTGCTTTGATGCGCGTCCGGCGTTCCAGCCTTTCGATCGCGTCGATCTGATCCGGCGTGATCTGGGAATCGATCTTGAACCAATGAGAAACGGCATCCTCAACCGGTTTGTTGATAATCCGGCGAAGAATGCCGCTGCTGCGATACAGGGAAAGCATCAGCATATAGTTCTGTGTCAGCCTGGTCAGAGGATATTCCGTACCTTCCGTGAGGTTTTCAGCGCCCCATCCCAAATTAGCGGCCGGGTTGGAATATTCGTCCATTGCGATCTGATTCCGAACTTCCTGCGCCTTTTCATCTGCCGCAGTCATTGGCTTCGGTGACACATTTCGTGTCCTATTCCGTTTTCTGCTCAAATGTATCACCCCGCCTTATAATTATTTCAGCTCGAAGGCCCCGCCCAAAGCACTCACCGATACGATACGGACCGTACCGTTGAATACCCCGAAGATTCGGCGCTGGTTCCCTGATTCCGTGATAATGGCATAGTTTCCCGGAACTTTCGCCGGGTCAATCAGAGTTGACTGTTTCTCCGAGGGCTTCGGCGCCGCCGCGTGCTCCGTAGGCGCTGTGTTGATCTTTTCATTCTCGTTTTTCATCCTGTTATTCTCCATTCTGGGATAATTGTATTCACGAAATATCGGATGGAATCCATCGCGTGATCCTTGGCCTTGAGCGGCTTTTCTTCTCCGCGCTGTCTGGCTTTGTCGTCCCACACATAGGAGCGGACTTCATCGTAGAAGTTCTTGCAGCGTTTATGCACCCGGATTTTCCGGCGCTGGAATAGGGTGGCCACATGCTGGATCCCTGAAGGAACATCATTATCAGCATTCCGAACGAGATACCCGCTTTCCTGAAGAACGGCCTTGAAGCTTGATGCGGATGGATCGATAATCACGCTGGTCAGAAGCGGGCGCTGGGAAAAGAAATCGTCAAAATCCTTTCCGTACTCCCCGTCCGTTTTTGTCCGCCCTTCGTGCCGGCCGTCGTAGTAATATTCCCGGTCGATCCATATAACGTCGCCGTCGTCGTAGATGTCGAGAAATACGCAGGGGTTTTCAGTTCCATAGTCAACGGCGCAGTACCGGGACGAAAAGGCTTCCAACTCCGGACGGCGCGTGGAATCGTCATAAAGGTTTTCTTCGGTGAACATGGGATAAATCCTGCCCTCGGCCATCACCCACTCGCCGAGGACATAGCGCTGGTAGAATACGCCGTAAAAATTGGCTTTTGCCTTTGCCTTGTCCTCTTCGGCAAGGCCGGGATTGTCGTCCATCAGGAAGTGGATGCGCTTCGCGTTGTGCTTCTTGGGCTGCCGCACCCATTCCGTATAGAACCAGTGCAGCGGACTTTCCGGGTTACAGTTGAACCACAGCTTGGCCGCCCGGATGGAAACCGTACGGGCGATTGCCTGTTCAACAAAGGATTCCGGCATCAGCGCCACTTCGTCGAAGAGGACCCCGGCAAGCGTGATGCCCTGAATCAGCATGTAGGAAGATTCGTCCTTGCCGCCGAATATATAAAAATAATTTTTCCGCTTTCCGCGGCTTACCGCCATCAGAGAAAGCGACCTGTAATAGGCTATATTGTATTTTCGCGTGATGCTTCGAAGAGCCTGCAATGGCATGATGATGTTGCGCTCGGCCGCGCGCACGGTCTTTCCGCAGATGCCGAAGCTGCACCCGTTGAACTCATGCATCGCCCATTCCAGAAACGACGCGATCATCATGATCGTCTTCCCGCTGCGGATCGCTCCGTCGCAGATCAGAACGTCATAGCTTTCATGAGGAAATTGAAAAATTTCGGCCTGCTTCTGCGAAACGGATTCAAACCTCATGCTTCTCCGCCCCCGCTTTTACCGCCGCTTCTACGGCCTGATAGAAATTGTCGTCCTCATCGTCGGCCGCAGTATGCGGCTCCGGCTTATCGCGCCATGCATCGGGTTTCCGGTTTTTGAGCCAAAAAACAGCGGCGCCGACATCCGGAGCCACCTGTTTGACTGTCTTTGTGATTGTCTTTTTGCCAAGCGGGTCTATCTCTTGCTTTTCTTCCAAATAAGCATATCCCTTCGCCCGCTTCAGCAGGGCGTTCTCGACCTCGATGTCAACGACTTCCTTACCTTTTTTTAGGGCCTCGGAAATCTCGTGAAATCGTTTTTTCCAAACGTACAGGGTGGCGACATTGACGCCGCAATTGTGGGCGATCTGCTCATCGGTCAGGCCGTCCCGTGCCCAGGCTTCCAGCAGCAGGCGGCCGTCTTTTGTCAGCCACTTTTGATACTTGCCTTTCGCCACATCGTCCACCACCTCGTTCCAAGCGCTTCCGCCAATAAATATCCGCCCGACGCTCGGCCGGACCATAAACCCGGGCGTTGAAGGACGGATGATAACGATACTGTTTCATTTACTCACATCATTTTAATCGATTGATCCTTTTCGTCGCCGTCTGGTAGTATCCCGGGTCCATTTCGAACCCGGTATACTCCCGGCCGCTCCGGATGCACGCGACCGCCGTTGTCCCGCTTCCCATGCAAGAATCCAGGACCAGCTCGCCGGGGTTTGTGTAAGTGTGGATCAGGTATTCAAACAGTGCTACCGGCTTCTGTGTCGGGTGCAGTCCGCGCTCACATTTAATTTCAAGCAACTGGCGCGGATAGTGAACGACGCAGGTTTCCGTATCATGTGATAGGCTCCCGTCCATCCGGTACACGGAATCACCATGCTTTGGGATTGACTTTCCCCGGCACTTAATCGGCTTGTCCAGGACGATGACGCCCTGAGGATTGTAAGTGGGAAGGTGTTTATAAAACACGCACACTTCCTCGATGCATCGCAAGGGCATCTTCTTCGCGTTGGCAAAGCCGGTCGTCATGTTTTTATACCAGTACCAGCAGTACCGGAACAGCCTTGGCTGACTGCTGATCAGCTCCGTGGTGAACGGCTGGCAAGCGGTCAGCACAATGGCGCCGTTGTCCTTGATGATTCGGCAATATTGGGACCAAAGCTCCGGGAACGGAATCAGGCTGTCCCACCGGCAACCGGTAATCCCATAGGGGAGATCGGTCAAGATCATGTCTATGCTGTGGTTCGGATACATGGCCATACCGGCGATGCAATCCATGTTGAAAATATGGTTGATGTAATCTTCCATGCGGCTCCTTCCCGTCGGAACCCGCACGGCCTAAGGCATGAAAAAAGCGCCCGGCCGGTTGGCCGAACGCCTATTCGAAATTCCCTGATTATATTGTAGCACGTTGGAAACGCCGGAACACGCCGATTTCCGCCGGAAGTCGCCGGAAAACGCCGGAATTTCAGCGAACCATGCCTGGAAAAACAACCTGATCGGACCGCATGACCAACTGAAGCAGCACAATCCGCACCCGCTCCCGGGTCTGGCTCTCCGAATAATCCACTTTCGACGCGATTTCTTTCCATGGCGGTCGGCGGTAAACATGCCGGCGGTCTTTTGGATCACCCATGTAGGCAAGCTCCAAGATACGCAGATCTGTCGGATCCAGCTGCCCGAGCGCGACGCCCATCCAGTTCCGTTTCTCCTGCAGGTCGGTGATCCGTTTCTGGCAGCGCATGATCTCCTTGTCGTAATACCTCTCCTGGTCTTTTAGCGCCATAGCCGCCGTCAATGCTTTGCCGCTCGGCTATGTATGATGCCCGGCATCGGGCCCATGCTCTGGACTTGTAGAAGCTCTTGGCATAATCCTGCACGCGCTCCCCTCCAAAACAAAAGGGACGACCCATCCGGGCCGCCCCTATCTCATAATCCCATGATACAGTGTAGCACAGATTATAGTGGCTTTTAGTGGCTTATTTGGATTTGCGCCTCAACAGACTGTAGCGCCTCGCCGTGCAGTCGCAACACCCAACGGTAATCGTAATTGAGCTGGACGGCTATCTCCTCCCATCGCAACCCGTTGATATACCGCAGCGTCAGCACCTTACGCTCCCGCGGGTCGCTTACCCCTGCGATCGTGTCCTCCACCTGCCGCTTGACCTCCCGCAGTCCGTCTATGTCTGCATCCACCTCGCGCTCCATGTCCACGATCTTCGTAACGATCTTTGCCACCTTGTCCTGCTCACCGGACGCCCGCACCCGGTCTTTGGCCAACGTCTGCGTGGTCTTGGTCGCCAGTTCCCGGAGCCTGTGTATCTGATCCAGTTTGGCGTTGATCGCGTCGTCAGCGTCGCGGTACTGCCGTAAGTATTCTTTTGACGTCACTTCGTTTGCCCCCTTCGCTTTAAAACTGCCCTGCGCTGCCAGATAGATGCATTTGTCCGTCCGAGCGCTTTTGCTGCATCCGCAGCGCTGGTGCTCATGATAGTTCGATCGTCGTCCTTACTGTAGCGCTTGCGCTCTATGCGAGCATAATTGCTCTTCTCATTGATCTCCAGCGTGGGCCGCCGCAGGTAGATCGATTCACGCAACAGGCCCATGCGGCCCGGGAACTCCAGCACCGCGAAAATATGCCTCGGGTGTATGTAGATCACCGTGCCGGTCCGCTGAATACCGTCTCCGCAGCGGACGGAGCGCTTATCACCGATGGTCATTGGTCAGTACCATTCCCCCTTCCGCACAATCCACACCGGGAACCATCCCGGTTTTCTTTTCCCGTCTAGCCGCTTTGTGAGTATTTCACTCCGCTCAACCACATATCCACCGTGCGGAGTTGAATCGTCATCATCCGCCCAGTCGGTGCGCACCTGATATTTGCACCAGCCTTCTTCGACAACCATATCGGGCTTGCAGTCCGAATTAAGAGCATCTGCGCGCACGATGTAATCCGGCACATTATCGCGCTCAGGGCATTCTGCCTTTGCGATAACGTATGCTTCGCCATCAAAATCAAAATCCCATGCGTCCCATGTAAATCTGCGGCTCATTTCTTTCCCTCCTGTTCCTGCGCCTGCTGGATGTGCAGTTCTACAAGTTTTTTAATTGCTTTTGGATTTGACGTTCTATCCTCTACTGCCAGTTCCAGCGCCCTTTCCAACGTCGCGATCTGCTGATCTTTGGCGGCGTTTTCTTCTATCAGCGCGATATTATGCCCTTGCATAGCCTCAATTTGCTCAGGCAAAAGGTCTATGCTTTCGTAAGCATTCAGCCGTTCCACCTCGGCAAGCAGAGCGGGAATATCGGCGCGGGAGTGGGAGATAAAGGCGGCGTTTCCAGTTTTGGGACTTATGCCAGAGCAAATATTAACCGGCACACTTCCATCAATCGACGGTACAAAAACTGCGTGAGACGGTACAGTATTCCCCTTTTCAATCGGTTTCCACGGCCCCGGCGTTGCCGCCTCGCACCGCGCTTCAATCTCTGCAAGATATTTAGCGTCCATTGCGGTGCCTCCTGCTTTTGATGAAATCATATAACTTAAGGCTGGCTACAAGCAGACTGCCAATAAACAATGCAAACCCATACGCTGCACCTATGATAATCAGCCATATAACAATCTTATCCATCATTTTCTCCTTTCCCGCCAGAGGCGGCTATGTGGTTCGGGCTAAATTGTTGGCCTAGCCTCCTTGCTATCTCATAAATCACATTTACCGTGCAAGCGTCTCCCACTGCCCTATACAACTGCGTATCGGATATTCCCGCCGCTATCAGTTTGTCGGTGACAGCATCATCTACGCCTTGCAGGCGCATACACTCACGGGGAGTTAAGCGGCGGATGCGGGTTCCATTGGTAACTCCATGAATATCCTGTTTTGTCAGCGTAAACATCGGCTCATTTGGTTTTTTGAACCGCCTGCCGTTCTGACGCTTTTCAATTCTGTCTGGCGTAAGACAGGCGCAAGGTTCTGGAATCATCACGCCTGCCGGGTGGTTCCCATCAGCTTTCAGCGTTCGGCTCAATCCGGGCAACGGCCCGCGATTGTATTTGGGGGAAACATTCGTGTAAATGCCGCTTGCAATAAGCGGTTCCCTTCCGCCGCCCTCCATTTTGTTCAAGCACGGAGCTAATCCCGTCGGGTCGTAAACTCTGCCCTGATTCGGGTTTTCACGGGTCGCGGTTGGCATCACGTTGCCGAGTTGCTTAACACATATTCCCGGCGGATTCCCACCGGGCTGGCTTCGTAGCGGAGGCGTAATATTTTTGCGAATTTCCCATTTATGTCCTACTCCGCAATCTGCGTACATTGATGTTTCGTTCGTTCCGATTGGAACAGTAAGGTTTTTGTTGTCTGCTCCGATAGGAAATACTTTTCGGCTACCTCTGGCTCTAAGATGTCCGAGAGTGTACACTCTTTCCCGATTCTGCGGCACTCCGAAATCCTTTGAGTTGAGTAAACACCATTCAACATCGTACCCGCATTGCCCCATTTCAGCTTGAATTGCGGCAAAGTCCCATCCGCTATTGCTTGAGAGCATACCCTTAACATTTTCGTAGAGAAGCCATTCGGGTCTATCTGCGGGTGCTTTTTCCCGGACAAGCCTAAACACTTCTCGAACAAGGCCGCTTCGCTCTCCGTCAAGCCCTGCGCGTAGGCCGGCAACGCTGAAATCCTGGCAGGGCGCTCCGAAACACCAACAATCGGCATAAGGCAAATCTGGCCCTCTAACTGCTGTGATATCGCTGAATTCCGGCTCATGTCCAAAAATCACCTCGTAAATCTTCCGCTTATGCGGGTCGAATTCGATAGCCGATACGCATTCCCACCCGGCTTTTTCAAAACCCATGCGGATGGTTCCCATGCCCGCGAACATGTCTATAAATTTACCTGTCATAGTCCCTCCATCGTCATGGCGCACCATTAAACCGGTACCTATGACTTATTTCTTGCGTTTTCTGGATTTCCTCCGGTCTTTCCCCGGCTTCGCGTGATACTCGATCATCGTTTTCATGCGGCGGTATGAGCCGCCGTCATGACGCTGTTTGCTTCGCATTTTTGGCCTCCTTCAGCAGTTCGCACCCGACACCGATCTTTTCGTCCGTGTGCTTTCCGCATTTCATGCAGCAGTACCGGCAGACGGGCTTATCTTTGGCCGGGCACGTGCGGATCTCGCAATCTGCATATTCGCGGTGGCAGTGGTAACAAGTGCCGAAGTACTGCCTAACGTAATGCTTCAATTGCCCTCCTGTGTTAATAGCCTTTTCCGGTCAGAGCTGCCGGCGGCTCTGTGACGGGCATGACGTATTTACGGTATTTCCCTATACCTCTTATAGAGATAT
>ENA-UOOI01001845-UOOI01001845.1-fermentation-metagenome-genome-assembly--contig:-NODE-1845-length-20255-cov-3.992079_pt1 | contig 20255 bp, 16 predicted proteins | sample MGYA00245779_ERZ724027 | MGnify/ENA primary metagenome ERZ724027 (study PRJEB28704, sample SAMN03018318) | fermentation metagenome | biome: anthropogenic terrestrial biome; feature: soil; material...
GCTCCGCTTCGGTCCGTGCTAAACGAACATCCACTGGATGTTCAGCACCCTAAAAACATTCGAATTCCACCCTAATCGGGTTGCGTTCTCATGTTTTTACGGGTCCCAAGGTCATGCTTTTTCATGCAAGCATGAAACGCAGGACCTTTTGACCCTGGTATCATAATATTCTGTAATTGCTTTTAACCACAAAAGAGGATTCCCTCACTGACAACTATCTAACAGTGCGGGAATCCTCTTTTGTAGTTACTGAATTATTTTACTTATCTTACACCAACAGTGAGTACAGCGTCTGGTTTTCTTTCAGATCGATGTAACACTGATCAAATGCTGCTATCCGCCTTACAAGGTTTGGTACATCGTCTTTTGATTTTGACTGAATTCCAAGTATTACCGGTCCTGTTCCGCGATTAATCTTCTTCGTATACTCAAAACGTGTAATATCATCATTCGTCCCCAGCACCTCATTCACAAACTCTTTCAGTGCGCCGGGACGCTGCGGAAAATTAACGACATAGTAATTCTTCAGTCCCTGATAAATGAGCGAACGCTCTTCAATCTCAGCCATACGGTTGATATCATTGTTTCCGCCGCTGATCACACAGGCAACAGTTTTCCCCTTTACCTCATCCTTCATGGTCTCAAGAGCCGCAACGCTTAAAGCACCTGCCGGTTCAGCCACAATTGCCTGTTTACTGTATAATTCGAGAATTGCAGTGCAGACTTGGCCTTCGTCTAGGGATATCAGAGCATCCACATACTCTTTTGCATGTTCATAGGTCAGCTGTCCAACTTCCCGCACAGCAGCCCCGTCGACAAATTTATCCAGCCACGCAAGGGGCGAGGGACATCCGCAATCGAAAGCTTTCTTCATCGAAGAGGCCCCCGCTGGTTCCACCCCAATTACTTTTGTATCCGCGCTTGTATTTTTTATATAAGTACTCACACCGCTGATCAGTCCGCCCCCACCGATGGCACATAACACATAATCCAGATCATATCCGCCCGCAGTTATATCCTGAATCATCTCTGCTGCGAGTGTTCCTTGTCCGGCAATGATATCCGGGTCATCAAAGGGATCAATGAAAGCCATCTTATTTTCCGCTGCATAGTCTTTTGCCGATTGACAAGACGCATCGAAGGTGTCTCCTACTAATCGTATTTCGGCATAATCTCCTCCAAAAAACGTGACCTGTGATATTTTCTGCTGGGGTGTCGTCGTAGGCATAAAGATCACTGTATGAACCTTGATCTCACGGCAGGTATAAGCGACACCCTGTGCATGGTTTCCGGCACTTGCACAAACCACACCGTGTGATAATTCTTCTCTGCTTTTCTGTTTAATCGCGTAATATGCGCCTCTCAGTTTAAATGAGCGCACCCTCTGCAGGTCTTCCCTTTTCAAAAGTACCGTCGCCTGATACTTCTCAGACAGATAGCGGTCATACTGCAGTGGCGTATGAGTAACCACCGGTTCTAAAACTTTAAGTGCCTGATCGATATCTTCTTTCGTCACAAGTCCCATTTCTTTTTCACCTCTGGATATTATATACTTTCATTCTTATGTTTGGGTCAGAGAATTTTGCTATAACCCTGGTATCAGTCGTTTTCTCTTACGAAGGGCATCATCTTGCGAAGTTCTGCTCCGACCGTCTCGATCTGGTGACCTGCATTCTTTGCACGGAGTTCTTTGAATTTTGGGAATCCCTTGGCGTTATCATCGACAAAGTCTTTGGCAAAGTTTCCATTTTGAATATCGTCGAGAACTTTTTTCATATTTGCTTTTACATCCGAAGTGACTACACGTGGTCCGGACACATAGTCGCCATATTCAGCTGTATTTGATACAGAATCTCTCATCTTGGCAAATCCGCCCTCATAGATCAGATCTACAATGAGTTTCATCTCGTGACACACTTCAAAATAAGCCAGTTCCGGCTGATATCCGGCTTCTACCAGTGTCTCAAATCCAGCCATGATCATGCTGGTAAGTCCGCCGCAGAGAACCGCCTGTTCACCGAAGAGATCTGTCTCTGTTTCTTCCTTGAATGTAGTCTCAAGAACGCCTACTCGTGTAGATCCGATTCCTTTCGCATAGGAAAGCGCCAGGTCTCTAGCTTTTCCGGTCGCGTCCTGATATACTGCGAACAGAGAGGGAACTGCAAATCCCTGGGCAAATGTCCGGCGAACCAGATGTCCCGGTCCTTTTGGTGCAACCATAAATACATCCACATTCTTCGGCGGTTTGATTACATCAAAGTGTATATTGAAACCGTGGGCGAATGCCAGTGCATTTCCCTCTTTAAGATTTGGTGCAATTTCATTGTCATAAAGTTTTCCCTGGATCTCATCCGGAGCGAGGATCATAACTACATCCGCTCTTTTTGCTGCTTCGCCAACCGGGTATACCTCGAATCCATCCTTTCTTGCGGCCTCTGCTGATTTTCCCTCGCGAATTCCGATGATGACTTGATTCTTGTTATCTCTTAAATTCTGTGCATGCGCATGCCCTTGAGAACCATATCCTACGACTGCGATTGTCTTTCCTTCTAAAGCATTTTCCTTTACTGAATCATCATAATAAACCTTTACCATAATACTTTTCCTCCAAAAATATAATATTTAGTAATTATTAAAAGCATTTTGTAAATGCGATTAACCTCTTGTAAGTCCGGTAATCCCGGTTCTGGCCATCTGTACAATACCATAGGGCCTTAAAACTTCTATAAATGCATTAATCTTTTCATGTGTTCCCACAACCTGAACGATGATGGTTTTTTGAGCCACATCTACAGTATCTGCCCGAAACGGTGCTATGACCGCCTGAATCTCGGAGCGGGACGCAGAAGGGGCATTGACCTTGACCAGTGCCAGTTCCCTTTCGACATGAGGATCCTCTGTGATATCGGAAACTTTGATTACGTCAATCTGTTTATTCAGCTGTTTTGTTACCTGCTCAGCTTCCTGAAGCGATTCTACATTGGCCACAATTGTCATACGCGAAATATTATCCTGATCGACCACTCCCACGGAAATACTCTCGATGTTCACCTGTCTGCGGTTTAAAACACTGGTGATCATGCTGAGCACACCGGAACGGTTATATACGAGTGCGGTGATGGTACGTCTCATTCTTTGCCACCTCCAATCATCTGATCATTCGGCATTCCAGCCGGAACCATTGGCATAACCTGTTCCGTAGAAGATGTCATAACCTCGATGAGTATCGGACCTTCATAGGAGAACGCCTCTTCCAGTTGTGCATCCAATGTCAGTGGATCCGATATACGTACTGCTTTAATGCCATAGGCTTCTGAAAGTTTTACAAAATCGGGTTGATTTTTAAATACGGAAGCAGAACGTCGCTCGTTATAGAAACTTTCCTGCCACTGGCGAACCATACCGAGTGACCGATTGTTGATCAGAATAAATTTCACGTTCAGATGATTTTCATTTAAAATTGCAAATTCCTGATTTGTCATCTGAAAGCCCCCATCTCCGACGAAAACGACAACCTCCCTGTCCGGGTAGGCAAACTGGGCACCAATTCCGGCCGGTATTCCATACCCCATTGTCCCAAGACCTCCGCTTGTAATCAACTGATTGGGATAATAGAATGGATAAAACTGTGCCGCCCACATCTGATTCTGTCCGACGTCTGTTGCCACAAATGCCTTTCCCTTCGTGATCTCTCCCACTTTTTCAATTACTCTTTGCGGTTTGATCTCTTCCATATTATCTCGGTCATAGTCGAGGGGATATTTCTTTTTTCGTGCAAGGCATTGCTCTTCCCATTTGGAATGATCGGTTTTTATTTCATCAAAATCCAACATTTTCTGAAGAGCTTTTTTTGCATCGCCGACAATTGGAAGATCGGTTCGGATAATCTTTCCGATTTCCGCCGGATCTATATCAATATGTGCAATCACTGCTCCTTCGGCAAAATGTTCCGGACATGTGGCAAGCCTGTCATCAAAACGACTTCCGATATTGATCAGAAAATCACATCCGGATAATGCCATGTTTGCAGCATAGCTTCCGTGCATTCCTCCCATTCCCAAAAAGTCATCTAAATCCGCAGGCAATGTTCCAAGCCCAAGTAATGTTGTGACAGCCGGAAGATGATATTTTTTGACGAATGCCTGAAGTTCCTCAGATGCATCGGCTGCTGACACGCCTGCCCCTGCAAGTACAACTGGTTTTTTTGCCTTTTTGAGTTGTCTCATCAAGCGGGCAATCTGCAGATCCGAGGGATTTGTATTTGGCTGATAACTTACCAGATGCACGGATTCTTCGCTATGTTTATAGGTCCCCTCTGTCACCGTGACATCCTTGGGCAGGTCAATTACGACGGGACCTCTTCTGCCAGTCGTTGCCAGATGGAATGCTTCATCAATTGTTTTTTCAATCTCCTTCGTGTCGCGCACCTGATAATTATGTTTCGTGATCGGAAGTGTGATTCCGAGCACATCGGCTTCCTGAAAAGCATCTTTTCCGATACCGGGAGTTGTCACTTGTCCGGTGAACACAATCAGAGGAACGGAATCTGCCATCGCATCGGCAATACCTGTAATTGCATTTGTCGCACCCGGCCCGCTTGTGACGATAACGATGCCTGGTCTTCCGGTCGCCTTCGCATATCCCTCCGCCGCATGGACAGCTCCCTGCTCATGCCGGGTCAGAATATTTGGTATCTCCTCATCGTACAAGACATCGTACAGGGGTAAGACAGAACCCCCCGGATAACCAAAAACTAACTCGACGCCATGTTTTTTCAGAGTTTCTATCACTATCTGTGCCCCGGACAGCAAAGTACCGGCTTCTTTTTGGGCTGAATCTTTACATTCCTGCATGCTCTCCATATGTCTGCCTCCTATTCATTTGGGATTTTTAAAACTGCACCTGTATTTGCAGATGTAACCAATGCGGTATATCTTGCCAGCCAGCCGCTCTTTACTTTGAATTCAAATTTGGGACGTTCCTGCTCTCTTCTTTGCAGTTCTTCTTCTGAAAGCTCGATATTCAAAGTTCGATTTATCAGATCAATCTCAATCTCATCACCATCTTTTACCAGTGCAAGCGGACCTCCCTTTGCAGCCTCAGGTGAGACGTGCCCCACCGCAATACCTCGGGTAGCTCCGGAGAACCTCCCATCTGTAATCAGGGCTACATCCCGTCCAAGTCCCCGTCCTACAATGCTCGAAGTCGGTGCCAGCATCTCCGGCATTCCGGGGCCTCCTTTGGGTCCCTCATATCGGATGACTACCACGTGACCTTTCTGTACTCTGCCATCGTCAATAGCCGCCACTGCCTCATCGTGGGAATCAAAACAAATTGCTTTTCCCCGAAAGACTTTGATATCTGAATCTACGCCTCCAACTTTGATGACACTGCCATCGGGTGCAAGATTTCCGTAAAGGATTGACAGGCCTCCTACCGGACTATACGCATGCTCTCTTGGATGGATCACTTCCGGATTTTTAATTCTAGCATTCTCAACGTTTTCCCGGAGTGTCTTTCCTGTCACCGTGATTCTGTCCGGATGAATGACATCTCCCATTTCAGCCAGCTCGTGAATGATCGCTGAGACTCCGCCGGCTTTATGGACATCATAGATGGAATACTGTGAGGAAGGTGCAATCTTGGCGAGATATGGAACACGTTTTGCAATCTCATTAATCTCTTTCAAGTCATAATCAATACCTGCTTCATTCGCAATAGCCAGTGTATGAAGAACGGTGTTTGTCGAACCTCCCATCGCCATATCCAGTGCAAAGGCGTCATCTAATGTCTCTTTTGTCACGATATCGCGGGGCCTGATCTGTTTCTCAACCAAATCCATCAGACAACGCGCTGCCTGCCTTACAAGTTTGTGTCTCTCTTCGGATTCCGCCAGGATTGTTCCATTACCTGGAAGTGCAAGCCCCAGCATTTCAAGCAGACAATTCATCGAATTTGCAGTAAACATTCCTGCACAGGACCCACAGCCCGGACATGCATTCTGCTCCATAAAAAGCAGTTCCTCCGAAGATATCTTACCGGATTTGAAGGAGCCGACTCCTTCAAAAAGTGTTGAAAATGTCATATTGTTTCCGCATTTATCAACACCTGCTTTCATGGGACCTCCCGTACAAAAGATGGACGGCACATTCGTTCTCATCGCCGCCATAACCATCCCAGGAGTGATCTTATCGCAGTTCGGCATGAAGAGAACCCCGTCCAGCCAATGAGCATTGATCACAGTTTCAGCCGAATCACAAATCAGATCGCGGCTCGGAAGAGAATACCTCATCCCAATATGACCCATGGCAATTCCGTCGTCGACACCGATGGTATTGAACTCAAAGGGAATTCCTCCTGCTTTTCGGATTGCATCCTTAGCAACGTCAGCAAGCTCTCGAAGATGTACATGCCCCGGTATGATGTCTATGTAGGAGTTACAAACCCCGATAAACGGCTTCTTCATATCTTCTTCGCTTTTAACCAATCCGGTAGCGTATAGAAGACTTCTCGCCGGTGCCTGGTCCAACCCCTTTTTTATCTGATCACTTCTCATGTTTTTTCCTCCTGTTATTATAATTGACAGCAAAAAGGGCATCTCTTCTAACTTGATAGAATGAGATGCCCTTTTTGTAAGAATCCCATTCACTAACACAAATAAGACTCAAACAATCGGATGAATTTTCTTTCCGCGTTTCAGTCTTGCTAACTAATAATGACGATGACTAGTAGGTTAAGCATTGTGTTAAACATGTGAATAGCTCCTTTACCTTTTCCGCTTTTCGATCTTGTGACCGAGTTTAATAAGCGGCGATTTGTTATGTTGAATATGAATATACTCTCTTCGGAGATAAATGTCAACTACTTTTTCGGTTTTTTTTAATAATTCGATAAATTATTTTCTTTCACTTGTAAACAATAAAAATATTACAGATATGTTTATGTCAGTCAAAAGACAGCTCATCATACCTGCATGATGCCGTCTCTCTTTCATTACAGATTCTATTAAAGTCTTCCCACAGCATCTGCCCTGCATCTTCTGCAGTCATGAAATTGAGGTATATGTTGACCGGCCAACACTCTTGCTTTTATGATCTCTCCATGACTTGGAGCAGGAAGATTTGAAAATTTCCCCTGAGGAATCAAGGGCATGATGTTCATGATTTCCACTTTGTGTTCTTTTGAAAAGCAAGATATTTCTTCCATTTCCGTATCATTGATTCCCGGGATCAGTACAGTATTAATCTTTAAGATCATTCCGGCATCTATTGCAGCATCTAATCCTTCTTTTTGTTTTTCTAAAAGCTCCTCTATTTCCCTCTTTGAACTTCCCGAATAAATTTTCATAGCTGTATCCAGACGCAATGTATTCAAAGTGAGCGTAATCGTCGAAACACCACAGTTTAACAATTCATCCAAACGCTGCGGCAGTAACATCCCGTTTGTGCTGACACATCTTATAAGTTTTGGATATTTCTCTTTCATCAATTCAAAAGTGATGAAGGTTTCATCATTATAAAGAGGTTCACCCGGACCGGCAATTCCAACTATAGTCAAATTGTTTTGCGAGGTATCATTTTCTCTCACAAAAGAAATGCTCTCAGACGGAGTCATAAGTTTTGCCGTAACCCCCGGGCGGCACTGATTGACACAATGATATTTTCGATCGCAATAATTACAATTGATATTACATTTTTTTGCAACCGGAAGATGAATCCGTCCATATTTATGATGAATATCATGATTAAAGCAGGGGTGTTTCTCTATCCCCGCTGGTAAGCCAGACATGTTTTTTCCACCTCCTCATAGCTTAGATGTGATGGTATCACAGTCTTCGTATTATTTAGCACAGCAGTGGAAAGCTTCATAAACGATCTACAAATATCGGAGGCCGGATACATCTCAACAACGGTTTTTTTGTGAAGTTCCGCCATACTGATCTTATCACTCATAGGTATTTTCCCTATTATCTGACTTCCCACCTCAGTGGCAAACTCCTCTGCCATTTCACAGGAATCTAAACAACTTCTTCCGTTGTAAATTATCCCAGCAAGGCGCACAGATCCTTCCTTTGCATATTTTTCTATTCCAATGCAGATATTATTAGCGGCATATAGAGCCATAAAATCGCTTGTTGTAACAAGATAGACTTCATCGGCTACATTCTCTCTTAATGGTGCCGAAAATCCCCCGCATACAACATCTCCTAACACATCATAAATCACAATATCACGATCATCAAGCATATGTGTCTCATTGATCCGATCCAATGCAACTACGATCCCCCTTCCAGCACATCCTGTTCCGGGACTTGGTCCTCCCGCCTCGACACATATAATCTCTTTATAGCCCAACGTATACAGCGAATCTTCTTCCCTGCGCATGAGATCTAAAACAGCTGGAATCCTTCTTCCGGTCAGATTTCTGGTCGAATCCGCCTTTGGATCACAGCCGATTACTGCAGTCTTTAATCCCTGATAAGCAAATGCGGCTGCAAGATTGGATACAATTGTTGATTTTCCTATTCCGCCTTTACCGTAAACACATATTTTTTTCAAAATATAAGCCTCCTTTGTTTTTCCGGCAGTTAATCACTGTATGTAAGATATCTTCTATAATGTAAATCACCCCTTTTCCACCAATATAGGGGCTGTCTGAGATGGAAATCCAGTCAAATACGGGATAGAGATATCGAATAAGAGGAATCTCCATTTGATCGGCAATATCTGCCTCGAAAGAACTTCCGAAGATGAGAGCAGCATCACTTTTACATGCTTGGGTAATGAAATCATCCATGTTAAACTCATCAGATGATATTCCCAAAGATACGACATCCATTCCCAGTTCCTCTTCCAGAAATCTACGCATTCCAGATGCCCTTCCACTTTCTCCGAATACAGAAACCGGAAGACCATAGAAAGCTTTTAAATAGCTATAGCATTTTTTTAACCTTTCTTCCAATTCTCGTTTTAGTCTCTCTTTTTCTTCAGAAAAATCAATATCAAAAAATTTTCCGACACTATCAAGAAAATGACAGCTTCCTGTGATTCCATAAGGATAGTCCATCTCAATAAACTCAGTTCCATACGCATTTTTTAGAAACTCAGCCAATTTCCTTCCTCTAGAAAAGACAATATTCAGCCCCGCCCTGCTCATATGCATAAATTCTTCCAGATTGCATCTGGCCGTTACACAGTTAAGTTTTACTTTATTCCCAAGGATTCTCTTAAACTCTTTGATATCGGCATCGATCTTGAAATCATCATAATTCATCCCCAGGATATTGATAACTGGGATAGATGTTTTTTTTGAATCAACCGTAAGTCTCTTGGCGATCGTTATCAGTGCATCTTCATATCCAGTTTCAAAATGTCCTTTAAATCCTGCACCATTAATATAGACAACTGGAAGAATTGAGTCATATTGTGACGTGACCGTTCTTACATCATCTCCGATAATCTCAGGAGCACACCCGGTAATCACCGTGATAACATCTGGATGGTATAACTTCAGTACACGGTCTACTGATTCTCTTAATGTCTCCTCCCCGCCAAATATAATATCCTGATCTCCCATGATTGTTCCCGCCTGACGCATGTTCTGCATATTTCCCGCAAGGTGAAGACTCATCGTTCCAAAATTACACCCCTCCACAGAATGTAGCAATACCACATTGCCATCTATGCCTGAAACTGCCTGATATGCCCCAAACAGCCTGCATGAATCTGCACATTTCATACTATTTTCCTTTCTGAAACCAAGTCTCAACCCACATCTTTCTCGCCGCCTGTATATTCTTCTCATCTAAGATCAGAGGATCTTCTCTGTCGAAACCAAGAGCATTTATTAAAAGATCCGGTTTATTCTTTGAACACGATACTTTTTCATATACCTCACCCATGGAACGAACATAGGCCTCAAAAGAAAGCGGCATACTCTCTTCAGCAGAATGAATCAAAGGAATCCCTAATTTCTCATAATAAGGATCATCCGTGCCGAAAGCTACTTGACAATAGAGCACTTCATTCATCAGCTCCTCATCAGAAGGATTCATTATAAATTTGGTCTGTGGTGTATACTGATTGATCGTATCACGAACCCTGAGTACCAGATTCTCATAAACGCGATCATCAATTTGCAGATATTCCCTGTGTTTCGGCGTGTAAATACCGCAGCAACACCGAATCTTGAATCCAAATTCATCTTGATACTTCTTTATCATCAGAGGCAGAGACTGCAGATTCCTTGATATCAAGATAACATGATACTTTGCAAACGTTTTTTTGAAACTGCAAACTGCTGCTGAAGTTTTTTTCTTTTTATCCGCAATTAATGCATCCATCTCTTCTGATATACCAAGAAATTCTCCAATATCATGGTAAAAATGGCAGATTCCATCCAGTCCCTGATATTTTCCTGCAGTGTTAACCGCAAGAAATGGTGTGCCAAACTTTTCCTCCATTTTTTTTGCCCACTTGATCCTCCTGACAATGTTTAACGAAGCTGCCGGCATTTGAACTATGTTCTCATAGCTGTCTGACGGAAAATATGATATTACTTGTACATTTACTTCCCGAAGCGTCTTTTTTATCTCCTCGATCACTTGTCTTCCATGCTTCCCCCAGGCAATTGTCTCTATATTAACCGTTCTTGGCTGTACGTCCTGTTTCTCCATTATGTTTTCTATAATTGCCAGGAGAGCCTCTGTATATCCACAGCCCTTCGTGTCAAAAGGAATGTTCTTCTGCTGCTCAGGTTTTTGCTTTGAAACTTCTGCCAATCTCTTCCGACTGAAATTCTTGTCTCTGTGAGAAAAAGTTTCAGACTTTGCAGCAACTGTCGGAATTCCCTTTTTTCTTGCTTTTGCCGCAACGATCTCTAGATCATCATGAATAATATCACTTGCCGGTGTTGGGATTACAAGAATCAGTTTTGGATGATATCTCTGATAAGCGTCACAAACTGTCTGATATAATTTTTCTTCACCTCCGTAGATGATCTCTTTCTCTGAGAGATCACTGGAAATAACATTAAAATAAGGGTAATGTCTTCTTCTTGCTGAAAAACGATAATGATAGCCACAGCCTCTGGGTCCATGAATCACTGGCAGAACTCCCTGCATCTCCCCCACCGCATAGATACTGCCTGATATCTTTCCGTTTATGCCAAAGGAATGCAGCAAGTCGGAGGGATACATAGAGATGAGTAGATCCTCAAAATAATATTGTTTCATAACTACTCCATTCCGCCGCCTTTTGTAGCAGCACTAAAGTTTTGCTTAAATTCCCGTGTAGATAATATTGATACGCCCGTTTTCGCGATTCTCACTGATTTCTGCGTTGACACCGAATACATCCCTGAGCATTTCGGGTACAAAAACTTCCTTTGGTGTTCCACAGCTTACAATCTGTCCCTTTTTCATCATATAAATTTTTGTACAATAGGTGGCTGCCAGATTTAAGTCATGCATAGCAGAAAACACCTCAATTCCGAGGGAACTTACAATCTCCAATAGGCTGATCTGATAATGAATATCCAGATGATTTGTCGGCTCATCCAAAATCAATGCTTTTGGCTGACCCGTCAAAGCTCTGGCAATCAGCACTCTTTGCCGTTCTCCTCCGGAGAGAGTATTGAATTCTCTGTCAGTCAGATCTTCCATTCCAACTTTTTTAAGAGAATCACGGGCAATCTCATAATCCTCATCGCTATCCGGCTCCATTAATTTCTTGTGAGGGGTACGCCCCATCATGACAACCTCTTCCACTGTAAAGTCGAAACTTAGATCACTACTCTGTGTCAATACCCCAAGCTTTTTCGCCGACTCTTTAAGTGATATTTCATTTTGCAATTTTCCATCAATTTCAATCATTCCCGCTGACGGTCTTAACACTCGATAAACAGATTTTAAAAGTGTGGATTTGCCGCTCCCATTAGGGCCAACAATCCCAACAAACTCATGTTTTTCTACGTCTATACTCACATCATGTATAATATTCTTCCTGCCGATATCAACGGAGAGATTCTTCGTTTTAATATTCATTTCATTCACCTCCGAATCCGTAACTTTTCGTGAGCATCAGATAAATGAAAAATGGACCGCCAATCATGGATGTAATGATGCCTATCGGTATCTCACTATTGTACATAATCATTCTTGCAAGAACATCACACCAGATTAAAAAGATTGAACCACCCAGTAACGAAATCGGCAGCACTCTTTTATGATCAGAACCCACGATCATTCTCACAATATGGGGAACAATCAAACCGACAAAACCAATCGTTCCTGATGCGGCGACTACTACTGCGGTTACACAAGAGGTAAGGACAAGATAAAATTTTCTGACTTTTGCAACATTAATCCCCAGTGTCATGGCAGACTCTTCTCCTACCAGAAGTACATTTAACACACGAAACTGTGTCAGAAAGAACACTATCATCACAGTTGTCACAACGAATAGTATTGGCAGCAGGTTCCAGGAGGAACTGGTAAGTCCCCCCATGGTCCAAAAAGAAACTGATCGAATTCCCTCCGCGTCTTTTGCAATATAAATGATAAAGTTTGTAAAAGCGGAACAGATTGCATTGACCGCCATGCCAGCCAGAAGAAGTTTAATCGTATTTCCGCGTCCTTTTCCCGAAAACGCAATAGCAAAGACAAACATTGAAGTCAAAAGGGCTCCTGCAAACGCTCCAACAGAAATCCCAAGTGCCCCAAACCAGGAAAACATCCCCAGAAGAATCCCTGCTGTTGCACCAAGTGACGCACCAGAAGATATTCCAAGAACGTATGGATTCGCAAGTGGATTTCTCACAACGGCCTGCATGACAACACCAGACAGTGAAAGTCCTGCTCCCACTACGACTGCCATAAGCACTCTGGGAAGCCTGATATTCCAGATAATCTCCATCGTCGGACCATTTAAAAGTTCACTGGCTTGCGCTGTCTGAATCCCAAAAATTTTATAACAAATCACTTTTGCCACATCCATAGTCTTAATTGGCACCGGCCCAAATGTAATAGCTGAAATCAATGAAAGAATCAATAGAACAGACATGACAATCAAAACGATACTTAATGGGAAGTTTTTCTTCTTTTTCAAAATCACACCTCAGTTATTTCCTCATGTCATCCATAAGTTTCTCCTCCGGACTATTTAAAAAGGTCCGGGTAGAATGCTTTCGCCATGTCTGTGACAGTATCCATTGTCTCATAGTTTCCACCATAGAAATCTACATAATCTACCGATACAAAGCGATCATCTTTTATTGCATTCACCTTTTCCAGAGAGGGATTCTCTTTCAAAGCCTTGATTTTATCGTCAGCTGTAGAGTCTGTCCTATTAATGATCAGGATAACATCCGGATTTAGATTGATCAGATTTTCGACACTTTGAGAGCCAAATGTCTCATCCAGCGAGATTCCACCGGCTTTTGTGATAAGATCAGTTGTAAGATCTTTTTTTGCACGTCCAAAGAACTCATTCTCCTTTACAATTTGAACGGTCAGCACCTTAACTTTTTCATCATCTGAAAGTGTGGATGTTTTCTTTTCGATGGATTCCTGCTTCTGTTTCATATCATCAATCATCTCAGAAGCCCTTTCCTGCACATCGAAAATCTTTCCCAGTTTTTCTATATCTGTATAAATTCTTTCAACTGTACGATTGTTTTCATCAGATGCAGTATTGTCCATGATATATGTATTAATTCCCTTATCATTCCACTCGCTGATGTTTCCAAGTGCCTTTTCATTGAATGTAGAACCCCATCCAATGATAATATCTGGCTTCTGAGCAATAACAACCTCCTTGGAAGGACTATCTGTGTCACTAATAATATTCAAAGCATTGAATTTGTCGCGGTAAGTTTCTCCTACATCGCCGACGCTCTTGCTGGCTCCAACGATTTTATCATCAAGGCCTAATGCGAGCAATAACTGAACCGCCTGCGGCTGATTGGATACAATCCTCTCGGGAGCTTTTTCAAATATCTGTTCTGCCTTGTTTCCATCACCATCATAATTTTCAATTGTAAGTGGATAAGTGGTAACGTTTTCTGATGTTGCCTGAGAAGCGTCTGGTTTTGAACTTGCCGAAATTTCAGTGGGTGCTGATGTGCTTTTGCTTTTAGATGTTGTCGATGTAGTCTTACCACATGCACTAAGCGCCAGTGCAAGAGTCAGACACATAATCAATACTGCTGATACTTTTTTCTTCATTTGAAGCCTCCATAATAAATTTGGTTGTCAGATATAGCTTATAAATGAATAATAAAAGCAGGCATAAAAATAGAAAAATCTGCCTTTGAAGGCAGATTAAATATCTGATCTATATAATATCTATACAATATCTCTATATGTATCAGAAACTTCACAAAAATCTCCACCGAAATCTGTTTTATAAGTTAAGGCAGGTCTCCTGACTTTGGTTCAGCCGAATATTCACCTTCCCGGACCAGTCCTTTCATCTATGTCCAGTGGTATCCAAATATCCGTCCCCATCTCACAGTAGCGGCGGCTGTTCAAGATTTGCACTTGATTCCCTATTAATACTAAATAACCTAAACTTTTTCATATTCAATTATAACTTTGAAAATTATAACACTTAAAACCAATGGCGTCAAACAAATAAAAAAATCTTCCATTGAGCTTGATTCTTCAAAAAAAATCTGTATAATAAGGGTTGTACTTTTAAATACATAACGCTTTTTCAATTCAAAGTAGCTTTTTAAAAAATTCGAATGAGAAAGGATATCTGTTTACTATGGATAAATTACCAACACGTAATAAACTTCTTCATCATTTCTACGAACACTGGCGTCCACAACTTGGCACAGAAACCATTCCAATCGACGAGGCTGAGGGACGTATCTGTGCCAAATCGTATCAATCTGGTAACCAAATTCCTCTTGTCAGAAGTTCTGCCTTTGACGGAATAGCAGTAAAATCAGCCTCTTTTTCAGATGGAATGCCAGACACTTCCGTCTGGATTAAAGATCAGGACTTCTGCCGTGCTGATACCGGAGATGATTTTCCTGATGAATTTGACACGGTGATAAGAATAGAAGCCGTCACTTTTCTTCCGGAAAGTGGAGTTAAGTTGGATCTTTCAAAAGAACCTGTTCCCGGTGAGGGTGTGCGTACATCCGGAAGTTTTATGTCAAAGAACGATGAACTAGTAAAGGAAGGCGATATTCTGACCCCGCTTTCACTGACAAGTCTCCTTGCCGGAGGATACACCACTGTGGAGGTAAAAGCACGTCCACGAGTTGTCTTTCTTCCCACAGGAAGCGAACTGATCAAACCTGGAACTCCTCTGACACGTGGAAAAAATATAGAAACAAACGGAAGTCTGATCAAGATGATTATGTCTAAATGGGGAGCAGATGTAACCTGTCTCCCCATCTGTTATGACAATCATGACAGTCTTAGAAATGCAATTTTTACTGCATTGGATTCAGCAGATATTTTAATTGTAAATGGTGGTTCATCCAAGGGTAATGAAGATTTCACCGTTCATCTTCTAGAGAAAGAGTCGAGTTTTTTTACACATGGTGTGCGTTGCGTCCCAGGAAGGCCGGCTGTATTCAGCCTGATACAAGATAAACCTGTTATTAACCTTCCTGGACCACCTGCAGCTGCACTCGCTGTACTTTCCTGGGGGATTAAAGATCTTTATTATCACGCAATGGGAAGTGATGCTCCTCACAGTTACCAGGAAGTGATACTTACAGAAACTGTATCCGGAGCCGGGCCTTTTGATTTATATCAAAGATTGTTTCTATATAAAAAAGATGGACAGATTTATGGAAAACCTTTTTCCATGAAGGATAGTAATGCCGAAGTTAATCAGTACTGCAATGGTTATACAATCCTCCATTCTGATCAGAGTTATCTTGCGGGAAGCCCTATCTTGGCGGATCGTTTGTTTTCAAGTGTTAGATAAGGTCGATATATGATGAATAACAAGCAAAAGAAACCAGTCACAACTTTAGTTTTCATCGCTCTAGCCATTTTACTGCTTTTTTCTATCTTTATCTCACTTCGAGTGGGGCGCTTCGGTATGACCGGAAAAGAAATTTTTGAGACCATAAAAAGGTTTTTTAAGGAGGGGCTTAAAACTGGGGACAGGCAAGTCGCAGTACTTTTCTCCATCCGTCTTCCGCGAATTATCATGTCGATTCTCGTTGGAAGTGCCCTTGCAATGTCAGGAGTATCCTATCAGGGGTTGTTTAAAAACCCAATGGTCTCCCCAGATATCCTGGGAGTTTCATCCGGTGCGAGCATCGGTGCCTGTATCGCCATTCTCTTTGACATGAGTGGAGTTAAGGTTCAGATGCTTTCTTTCGCCTTTGGTCTGATTGCGGTATTCTTTGTTATAGGAATTAGTTATGCCGTAGCAAAGGACCAAGGGGGAAGCCTTCTAATCATGGTTCTTGCAGGAACCGTTGTATCATCTTTGTGTAACGGAGTCACTTCTCTCATCAAATATGTTGCGGATACAGATACAAAGCTTCCGGAAATCACTTATTGGCTGATGGGCAGTTTTGCAAAAACAGGTGGTTGGAAAAATGTAAAAAATATGGCACTATGCTTTGTCATCGGTGCCACGATACTTCTTATGCTGCGCTGGAATATTAATGTACTCTCCTTCGGGGAAGAGGACGCCAAGACGCTGGGCATAAATACTACAAGAACCAAAGTTCTTGTTATATTAAGCTCTACACTCCTTACAGCATCTTCGGTTGCCATGAGCGGATCTATCGGATGGGTCGGTCTTGTAATTCCCCATATCTGTCGTTCTCTGGTCGGACCAAACTACATGACACTCCTACCTTGTTCCATGCTGGCAGGTTCCAGTTTTATGCTGATTGTGGACACTGTGGCCAGAACCCTGTCATCCGGAGAAATCCCAATTGGAGTTATTACATCTATCATTGGTGCTCCACTGTTTATCTACCTACTGTTTAAGGGAAAGAAGGGGTGGTCTTAATGGAAATTGAGATTAAATGCATCGCCTGCGGTTATGGAAAACATTCGGTTGTAAACAATTTCAGCACCACCATCAATCAGGGGGATATTTTATGTTTTCTCGGACCAAATGGTGTCGGCAAGACAACACTGTTTAAATCCATCATGGGGCTGCTGCCGCTGCTTGATGGGCAGGTACTGATTGATGGGACAGATCTCAAAAAGATTTCGCGTAAAAAATTCGCAAGCCTGATTGGATACGTTCCACAGACACACAGTACGCCTTTTGCCTTTCAGGCTCTTGATGTCGTTTTGATGGGAAGCACAGCCAGACTGAACGCCTTTTCCAATCCTTCGAAGTCAGACTACATAAAGGCACATGAAGTGATGGAGCAATTAAGCATCGAGCGTTTTGCTGATAAAATATTTACTGAATTGTCCGGTGGTGAAAGACAGATGGTTATGATTGCTCGTGCCTTGATGCAGGAACCGGCTTTTATCATGCTCGATGAACCGACAGCCAGCCTGGACTTTGGAAATCAGGCAAAAGTGCTAAAAGAACTCAAAACATTATCAAATCAAGGCATTGGAATTGCCATGACAACTCATGTACCTGAACATGCCTTTTTGTGTGGAGGAAAGGCAGTATTATTCACCCCAGGAGGTCATGCCCTTTCAGGTCCGGTAAAAGAGATTTTAACGGAAAAAAATCTGGAAAAGGCATATGGCCTTCCGGTGGCAGTAATTGAAGACCGATGGCATAATCGCAAGATGATACACTGTACTCCTGTGATCTAACCTATCGAAAAAAAAGGAGATATTATGCAAAGAAAAAAAATTTATCAAATGTTAGCAGTATTTGTAAGTGCCACATTCCTGGTGACAGGATGTGGAAATAATGCAGGAAGCTCATCTTCCTCCTCTGCCAAAAAGCAATCAGAAAGTACAAGTAAACCCTCAAGTACTGATACATCGTCAGGAAAATCTTCATCAGCCAAAAGTTCAACAAATTCAGACACAAAAGATGGAGTAAGAACAATCACAGACACCAAGGGCAATGAAGTTCAGATACCCGAAAAGATAGATAAAGTTGCCACAACGATTGGTGCATTTGCACAGATTACAAACATGGTAGGAGGAACCGATAAACTTGTTGCAAGTATCTCAAAACTGTCTGACATGTATCACACAATATGGCCGAATGCCAATCCCAATAACAATGATGCCTCCAATGTGGAATCCATTATTGATTCCGGAGCACAGGTGGTCTATGGTCCCAACATCGATGATCAGCAAGCTCAGCAGCTGAAGGATGCGGGTATAGCAGTTGTCACTGTTGACAGCTTTTCCAATGCGGATGAGTTAAAAAAAAGCATTACTTTAATCGCCGAAATTCTTGGAGACGACTCACCTGAGAAGGCAAAAGCATTTAACAATTTTTTTGACAACACAATTAACTATGTCCAGGATATGACAAGGGATCTGAAAGATGATGAAAAAGTTAAGGTGTTAAATCTTCGCTATAGTGGTGATAATTACACAACAGTAAACAACGCAGATATCTCTTCTTTCTATGTTGAGTGCGCAGGCGGAATTGTTTCATCCTCCGACTATACCGGAGCAGATCAGGGAACAGCTATGGTCGTCAGCACGGAACAGATCCTCAAATGGAATCCTGATGTTATCTTTACTATGGGGCAAGGTGCAAGAGACCAAATCAAAAAAGATCCCACACTTGCATCTGTTTCTGCTGTACAAAATGATAAGGTGTATACAGAACCATCCGGAACTTACCCATGGTCTGTACGCTCCGCAGAAGGTGCTCTGATGCCACTCTTCTTAGCCAAGATCATGTATCCTGATACGTTCTCGGATCTCAATCTTAATGATAAGATAAAAGAGTTCTATAAAGACTTTTATGATTATGACCTGACAGATGATCAGGTAAAGAGCATAGAGGCCGGAGACAAATAAAATAATCGTAGTATTTTAAAATCCGGGTGAGATAAACAGACACTAATGACTGTTATTACACTCGGATTTCTTGAGTCATATTTTAAAGCAAACATTTATCAACGAAATATCTTCTTGTTTATCAATACACAATTACAGGAAATCCTGCTGATACTACATTAAAGATCTGGCTCACTGCAGACAAGGGAGTATTGACACATCCATGGGAACCATTTGTCTTATAAATATCCCCGCCATATTCTGCCCGGCTTGCAAGATCATGAATTCCAATTGTAAAATCCTCGCTATAAGGGATCCAGTAATCACAATGGGTACGATAGGATGGCTGACCTGTAGCAGGATTGATCTTCCCTGTCATAATATAATCCGTCCTTTTCCCTTTAATCTTCCAGACGCCCCCTCTGGGTGTATCATTTCCTTTTGATATATTTCCTGTCACCACTGGAGTGGACACCAAAAGTTTTCCATCTACATAACACCACAAAGTTTGCTGATCAATTGATAATTCTATGTATGTATTTCCTATATCATTGCTCTCTCTGCTTCTTGCAGTATTGGCATAAACCACTTCTACTTCACCTTGTGTGCCAGAGTTTATCGCATCTGTGAGATTCTGGGCCGTTTTTTCTTGGTCTAACTTCCATCCGTAATCTCCACCTTTGAGCTGTACTGTAGAGCCATTACTTGTCGTAAAGGAACGGCTGGCTTTTACAGTATTGTACTTAGATGCCAGCTGTCCTACATAGGCAGATATTTGATTTGGGTCAATCAGGTCATTTCCAGATTCATCCTGAGCAACCCATGTTTTCAAAAGCTGCGGTCCAACAGTTTCTACTCGTCCACTTCCAAAATTCATTGTAACATTAGCAGATACCAACTGATTCAGATGGTTCACACGATTAATCAAATTCTCATCATTTTGATAGACTGCCGGTTTCACATAGCATCCAGCCTTATCAAGATTTAGTTCCGATTTACCTGAGAGAATTGTATCTTTCAGTGCAGATAAAAGTTTATCTCTGTCAGGCTGATTTCCGATCACTTCCGCAGTCACTGTGTATCCCGTGTCAGTATCACCGACGGCCGCATCCTGAGGCAGTGTAATATTCTCTTCCTGCATGAAATCAAGTCCATCTACAGTGGAAGATAATATTTCATCCGAGAGATTGATCGGAATTTTCAGAGTATACGTCTTTTTCTGAAAAGCTTTAACAATCCACTTCCAGGAATTTTGATTTTCCATGATCTTATCTATCTCTCCATTATCAGCAAAGGAAAGCTGCAGCTGTCCGGCTGTAAATGTCTC
>ENA-UOOI01001848-UOOI01001848.1-fermentation-metagenome-genome-assembly--contig:-NODE-1848-length-20205-cov-7.895236_pt1 | contig 20205 bp, 21 predicted proteins | sample MGYA00245779_ERZ724027 | MGnify/ENA primary metagenome ERZ724027 (study PRJEB28704, sample SAMN03018318) | fermentation metagenome | biome: anthropogenic terrestrial biome; feature: soil; material...
TAACCCCTAAATCCCCTAAAGGGGACTTAACCATTACAAATAATAACTCCCTTTATGGTAGGGGTAATACATATTTGTTCCCCTTTAGGGGTCAGGGGTAAAAAAAGAAATACTAAAAGTACAAAGCAAAAACTGCTTTGCCCAATCGACATTTTAAAATTACCGTAAAGTGTAAGAGGCTTAAAACCGTAAAGAAAGTTTATACTGTTTGAGCGAAGCGAGTTTATAAACTTTTAGGTTTTCAGACTCTGGAATAGGTAATTTTGAATAGTCTTGATCTTTTGTTACTTTTGCACCAAGGTAAAAGTAAATAGAAAAAATTTAAACTTGTAGAATTTTGAGTTTAATTTTAGAAAAATTCGAACAGTCTTGATCTTTTGTCACTTTTCTATCAAGTGAAAAGTAAGTAAAAGTAAGGTAAACGCTACGAAGTGAAAAGATAGATTTAAAACTAAAAAGAATGTCTGAGGAAAGAATATTGACCATTAAAGAGAATCCAATTAAAGTTATCACTCAAAACCAAACTGATTATATAAGTCTAACTGATATGACAAGTGGTTTTTCAGAGGGTAGTAGTTTAATAGGGAAATGGATAACCAATAAAAATACTTTAGAATATTTAGGGGTTTGGGAAAAGGTTAATAATTTATCTTTTAATTACCCCGAATTCGGTGTAATTGGAAGAGATGCAGGAACAAATAGGTTTATAATGTCTGTAGGACAATGGATTGAAAGAACACAAGCAATAGGAATGATTGTGAAAGCAGGTCGCTACGGAGGAACATATGCACATAAAGATATTGCGTTTCATTTTGCAATGTGGTTAAGTCCTGAATTTCAAATTTACCTTGTAAAAGAATTTCAGCGATTAAAAGATGATGAAAATAGCCGTTTAAAATTAGAATGGAATTTACAAAGGATCTTAGCAAAGGTAAATTATCAAATACATACCGATGCGATAAAAGAAAATTTAATTCCAAAAGAAATAACCAAACAACAGGCAAGTTTTGTTTACGCAAATGAAGCAGATTTATTAAATGTAGCTCTATTTGGAATTACAGCAAAACAATGGAGGGAAAATAATTCAATAGTTAAAGGTAATATAAGAGATTATGCCACGTTGGAACAGCTCGTAGTATTAAGTAATATCGAAAGTCTAAATGCTGTACTAATAAGCCAAGGATTGCAACAAAAAGAAAGACTAATTCAACTAAATAAAATAGCAATAACGCAAATGAAATCCTTACTAGAAAGTAAGGCAATAAAAAAATTAAAATAAAAACACGGTTTCGCCCCAACCGACATTTTGAATTTGTCCACGAATTACTCTAATTGCACAAAAATATACGGCATCGCCCAGACCGACATTTTGAATTTTACGTTAAGAAATTCAATTCAAAATTCGTGAAGCAAGTTTATACTTTTTTATATCTGTCCACAGATTTACACAGATTTTTTACAAATTAAAAGAAGCAAATTAATAATAATAACGGCATTGCCCAAACCGACATTTTAAAATTACCGTAAAGTGTAAGAGACTTAAAATCGTAAAGAAAGTTTATACTGTTTGAGTGAAGCGAGTTTATAAACTTTTAGGTTTTCAGACTCTGGAATAGGTGATTTTGAACAGTCTTGATCTTTTGTTACTTTTGCATCAAGGTAAAAGTAAGTATATAAGAAAAATAATAAAAAACATATGAAAGATATAAAAATAGCTGTAATTGGCCTAGGCTACGTTGGCCTACCATTAGCAAGGTTGTTTTCAACCAAATTTCCAACAATTGGATACGACATTAATCAGGAAAGAATTAACCGCCTTATGCAAGGCAAGGACGATACTCTAGAAGTAGATGATTCTCTATTAAAGGAAGCAATAGACAAACATAATTTTATTTGCACCACCGATTTAGATAAGATACGTGAGTGCAATTTCTATGTTGTTACAGTACCAACCCCAGTTGACAGACATAATAATCCAGACCTTACTCCATTATACAAAGCATCTGAAACAGTAGGTAAGGTAATAAGCAAAGGAGATATAGTTGTATATGAATCTACAGTTTATCCAGGAGTTACAGAAGAAGAATGTTTACCAGTAGTTGAAAGAGTATCAGGATTAAAATTTAATCAAGACTTTTTTGCAGGATATAGCCCAGAAAGAATAAACCCAGGCGACAAAGAACATACAGTAGAAAAGATTAGAAAAGTAACTTCTGGTTCAACACCTGAAATAGCAACGATAGTTGATGATACTTATAATTCAGTTTTAATCAATGGAACACATAAAGCAAGCTCAATAAGAGTAGCTGAAGCATCCAAGATTATTGAAAACTCACAAAGAGACGTAAACATAGCCTTTATGAATGAGCTGGCAAAAATCTTCAATGCTATGGGAATTGACACAAACGATGCTATTGAGGCAGCAGGTTCTAAATGGAATTTTATTAAACTTAAACCAGGCTTAGTCGGAGGACATTGTATTTCTGTTGACCCATATTACCTAATCCAAAAAGCACAAGTTTATGGAGTATTGCCAAGAATAATGTCAGACGCAAGACGACTAAATGACAATATGGGTGAATACGTAGCCAATAGAGTTATAAAGCTAATGAACCTTAAAGGAGTAGTGGTTAAAGATGCCAAAATCCTTATATTAGGAATTACCTTCAAAGAAAACTGCCCAGACATACGCAACACTAAAGTAGTGGATATAGTTCACACCCTAGAACCATACACCAAAAACATAACCATCTACGACCCATGGGCAAACCAAAAAGAAGTAAAACATGAGTATGGAGTTGATGTAGAAAATCAATTACCAAATGGTAAATTCGACACAATAATTCTAGCCGTTGCCCATAACGAGTATCTAAAATTAGACCTTCGTTCAATGCTAAAAGAAAATGGAGTAATTTACGATGTTAAAAACATCCTTCCAAAAGAATTAGTAGACGGAAGATTGTAATATAGAGAAAATTAATTACTTCAAACAATTACAATCATAAAAGATATAAATTATGTTCAAAAATAAAACATTATTAATAACTGGAGGTACTGGTTCTTTCGGTAGTACAGTTCTGCATAAATTTATTAATTCTGATCTTGATGAGATTAGAATATTTTCAAGAGATGAAAAAAAACAAGAGGATTTAAGAATCCAATACAAAAGTGATAAGCTAAATTTTATTATTGGAGATGTTAGAGACTTTGAAAGTATAAATGCTGCAATGAGAGGCGTTGATTTTGTTTTTCAAGCTGCAGCATTAAAACAAGTACCTTCATGCGAATTCTATCCAATGCAAGCAATCCAAACAAATATTTTAGGTTCTGAAAATGTTCTTGAAGCTGCAACAAGGAATAAAGTTAAAAGAGTTGTAGTTCTTAGTACAGATAAAGCTGTTTATCCAATTAATACAATGGGAATGACTAAAGCTTTAATGGAAAAATTGACAATATCTAAATCAAGAGACCCAAGAGTATTAAATAATGAAGGTGTCTTTTGTGCAACTCGTTATGGAAATGTAATGTGTTCAAGGGGATCAATTATTCCATTATTTATTAAGCAAATAAAAGAAGGACTACCAATGACAATAACTGATCCTGATATGACAAGATTTATGATGTCATTAGATGAATCTGTTCGCTTAGTTATGTTTGCTTTTGAAAATGCTAATCCTGGAGATATTTTTGTTCAAAAAGCTCCTGCCGCTACAATAAAAACATTAGCTATTGCTGTTAAAGAACTTTTTAATGCAAATAATGAAATTCAAATTATAGGTCCGAGACATGGAGAAAAAAAATATGAAACATTATGTGGTAAGGAAGAAATGTCAAAAGCAATAGATATGGGTGATTTTTATAGAGTTCCAGCTGATATGAGAGATTTAAACTATACAAAATATGTTAAGACTGATGGACCAAAATTAGTTAATCATGAATTTAATTCTGATAATGCAGAAAGATTAAATGTTGAGCAAATGAAAGAGTTACTTTTGACCCTTGATTATGTTAAAAATGAATTAAATAATTAGTATTATGATACCATTGGTTAAGCCATATATTCCTCCAAGAGAAATATTAATGCCAGAATTAGAAAAAATATTATATAGTGGGTATATTGCAGAAGGAGAAGCTGTTTATCAATTTGAGGATAAGTTTAGTGAATATTTAGGGAATCCTTATTGTTTAGCTCTGCACTCAGGAACTGATGCATTACATTTAGCTTATATTCTTGCAGGAATAAAACAAGGGGATGAAGTGATTAGTACACCAATGACTGCAGAACCTACAAATACATCTATTGCAATGGTAGGAGCAAAAGTTGTTTGGGGAGATGTGAACTCTAATAATGGATTATTAGATCCTAAATCAGTAAGAACATTAATTACTGAAAAAACAAAAGCAATTGTTTTGGTGCATTATGCTGGTATGGTATGTGATATGGATGAATTTAATAATATATCAAAAGAATTTAATATTCCAATTATTGAAGATGCAGCTCATGCATTAGGAAGTAAATATAATGGTAAATTTATTGGTAATAATTCTCCTTATACTATTTTTTCATTACAGGCGATAAAACACATGACAACTGTTGATGGTGGTTTTTTGGCATTAAAAAATGTAACAGATCTTGATAGAGCAAGAAGATTGAGATGGTTTGGATTAGATAAACAAAAATCACGATTAGAAAATGATATTAAAGAAGTAGGATATAAATATGGAATGAATAATGTAAATGCAACTATTGGTAATGTACAAATGTTATATTTAAATTCTATTATTAATTCATATATAGAAAATGGTAAATATTATGATCAAGCCTTAGAAGGAATTCCAGGAATAGAATTAGCACAATATAATAAAAATACAGAACCATCATATTGGTTATATACTTTGAAAGTTGAGAGAAGAGATGAATTTATTAAGCTTTTAGGAGATAATGACATATTAGCATCTCCTTTACATCATAGAAGTGATACTCATAGTATATTTAAAGAATCAAAAAGAGAATTGCCTAATATGGATGAGTTTTATAATAATTTTGTTCATATACCTTGTGGTTGGTGGGTAAGTAAGGAAGATAGAGAAAGAATTGTTGATGTCATAAAGAAAGGTTGGTAGTATGATCCCATTATACAAACCATTTATGCCTGATTCGTTACCTGAAATAAATAATATTTTATATTCAGGTGCTTTATCTTATGGTAAATGGGGAAAAGAATTTGAAAAATCATTAGGTGAGTTTATTGAAAATCCTCAAATAATTACTGTTAATTCATTTAATTCTGCAATTAATGTAGTATTATCATCTTTAGGAATTGTTGCAGGAGATGAAATAATATCTTCTCCAATGAGTTGTTTGGCTTCCAATCAACCATTAATTACTTATGGTATTAATGTAAAATGGGCAGACATAGATCCCAAAACAGGAACATTATGTCCTGAAAGTGTTAAGTCAAAAATTACTAATAAAACAAAAGCAATTTTTCACAATCATTTTTGTGGTTATATTGGATATATAGAAGAAATAAATAAAATAGCTAAAGAAAATGGAATTTTTGTAATTGATGATTCTATTGAGGCTTTTGGTTCTGAGCTAAACAATAAAAGAATTGGAAATTTTGATTCTGATGCTACAGTATTTTCTTTTCAAACAGTAAGACTTCCAAATACAATTGATGGAGGTGCTATTTCATTCAAGTCAAAAGAACATTACGATAAAGCAATTTTAGTAAGAGATTTTGGAATTGATAGAACTAATTTCAGGGATGAGCTTAATGAAATAAATCCACGCTGTGATATTTCAATTCCAGGATATGGGGCTACACTAAGCGAAATAAATTCATATATTGGATGCCAACAAATGAAAACTATTGATATGCATTTAAATACTCAAAGAGAAAATGCAAAAAAATGGGAAGAAAAATTATATAATGATTCAAAAATCAATATCATCCAGTTATTAAATAATACAAATCCAAATTATTGGGTGTTTGGTTTGCTATCTGAAAATAAAATAGCAACAATAAAAGAATATAGAGAAAAAGGATTTTATGCTTCTGGAGTTCATCTTCCAAATAATTATTATTCTGTATTTGGCAAACAAGAAGACCTAAAAGGAATAAATGAATTTTATTCAAAATTTGTAGCCCTTCCATGTGGTTGGTGGGTAGAAAATGATATAAAATAAAATATGTATTCTATTGAAATAATTAAACATAAGGATATTAAATTATCAAATCTTATTGATATAATTGATATTAAATCTAAAGCATGGGAATACTCTTATCAAGAACACATGCAATGGATTGAAAATAATATTTTACCTGATGATATTCATATTTTATTATTAGAGAATAATAAATATGTTGCATACTTAAATCTTGTTGATATTACTCTTATGATTGATAATTCAAATCATAAAGGGTATGGAGTTGGAAATGTTTGTTCAATCGAAAAAGGGAAAGGATATGGAAAAAAACTGATGAAATTTGCAAATAATATAATAATTGAGGAAAAGAGAGTTGGTTTATTATTTTGTAAAGATAGTCTTGTAGATTTTTATTCAAAGACTGATTGGAAGCTAATTGAAAAAGAACATTTGAGTTTATTGTTTGATAACAATATGATAAATGCTATGTTTTTCAATTTTGAGAAAGAGTATAATATGGTTACTTATAAAGACAAATCTTTTTAATAATGATAGATAAAGGATATAAGAATATCTTTAAAACTACTTTTTTGTTTGGATTTGTACAAGTTTTTAATATTCTTGTTAAGGTTGGAACGAATAAAGCTGTTGCTTTATTGCTTGGTGCTGAAGGAATGGGAATCATTGGGCTTTTTAATTCTGCAATAGGGATGTTAAAAACTGGTGCGGGGCTCGGTATTTCTCAAAGTGCTGTTCGTGATATTTCAGAAGCAAATGGATCAAAAGATGAAAAACGATTTTCAAGAATAATATCCCTTACTAATAAAGTAATTATTTATACTTCCTTATTGGGAATAATAGTTACAATAATTCTTTCTCCTTTTTTAAGTAAATGGTCATTTGGGAATAATGATTTTATAATTGCTTTTATTTGGCTGTCTATTGTTGTTGGATTAAATATTCTTTCAGAAGGTCAATTGGCTATTTTGAAAGGAATGAGGCAATTGAGAGCTTTAGCTAAAGCGAGTATGATAGGCTCAGTTGTTGGACTAATAACCGCAGTTCCGTTTTACTATTTCTTTGGAAAAGGAGGTATTGTTCCTTCGTTAATAATCACTGCTTTTTCAGCATTATTCTTCTCTAATTATTTTGTAAGAAAAATAAAATATGAAAGAGTAAATTTATCATGGAAAGAAATTTATAAAGAATCTTCTTCAATGGTTAAGATGGGTATTGCATTAATGCTAGTTTCTTTTCTAGGTTTTTTATTTGATTTAATTGTTTCATCATATATTAGTAATAGTGGAAGTTTAGCAGATGTGGGCTACTATCATGCTGGAGCAGCAATAATTTCAGGATACTTTGGTATTGTAATTTCGGCTATGTCAACAGATTATTACCCAAGAATATCTGCTGTTCATAATGATAATTTAAAACTTACCGAGGAAATGAATAAACAATCTGAGACAGGATTAATAATGGTTTTCCCATTAGTAATATTATTTGTATTTTTGGCCCCATATTTTATCCAATTTCTTTATTCATCAGAATTTGTAAAAACAACTCTTTATACAGACTATGCAATATTAGGAACTATTATTATTATTGTATCAAATTGTATGGGAATGATTTTGTTAGCAAAACAAGCTTCAAAAATCTTTATTTTTTCAGTTTTAATTCAAAGAATAATTCTGATTTTTGTATATATGTTTTCTTATAAACATTATGGTATATTCGGTTTAGGTATATCATATATAATAACGGGTATTTTACATATAATAATTATGAGTATTATTTTAAGAAGTTTTTTTAATATTAGATTATATAAAAAAGTATTGTTTTTATTGTTTATTGTATTATTTACAGCAGTAATAACTATTTTTGCAAGACAATTAGAATTCCAATATATAAAATTTACTATTGGATTGTGTTTATTCGTATTTTCTGTGGTTTATTCATATGTTTATTTGAAAAAGAATATGAGTATTGATTTATTAAAAATAATTAAAAGCAAGTTTAAGAGATGAAAAAGAAAATAAAGAAGTATTTACAACCGATGTATAGATTTATTATACTTATTCTAAGGATTAGTATATCGAAAACTATATATGTTAATTTTAGAAAGCTACCTTTTAAACAAGCAATAAAGATACCAATATTTATTTATCATGGAGTTAAAATAACATCTTTAAGAGGGAATATAAGAATTGAATCTACCATTAGACGAGGAATGATAAAAATAGGTTATAATCTTGATGGTGCACCTAGCTCGGTAAATAAAAATATATTACATTTAAGTGGCTTATTAATCATAAAAGGATATTCTATTATTAGTAAAGGATCTGTCTTAAATGTTCAAGGAGAACTACAATTAGGTAATTGTATTTTAATAGGGAGTGGTTGTTTTATAAAATCTATGCTAAAGATAAGTATTCTTGATAATACGAGAGTAACTTATAATTGTACTGTTTTTGATTGTGATATGCACTATGTAAAAAATATTGAAACAGGAGTAATTAAAAACAATAGAGCTCCAATTATTATTGGAAAAAATTGTTGGATAAATAGTGGGACAATAGTTTCTAAAGGAACAGTTTTACCTGATTACTCTATTACTGCAAGAAATTCATTTTTAAATAGAGATTATTCTCAATATGGTACTAATTTATTTCTTGTAGGATCACCAGCAAAACCAATAGATACTAAAGTTCAAAGAATATTTAGTACAATTGAAGAACAAAGGCTAAAGAAAAAATTTGCAGAAATGGGAGTAGAAAAAATAGAATGCTCTGCAGGTTTATTTGATGAAAAAGATGAAAATGAATTATTTTTTAAAAATATATGATAAATAAACGCCCTTTACTTAGTATAGTAATACCTACAAAAGATAGGTATTACTATTTAAAAAAACTCATTGAATTAATTGATAGTTTTCATTCAGATGAGATTGAATTAGTATTGCAAGATAATACAGCTGACAATACAGAAATTTTAGAGTTTTTAAAACTGAAAGATTATCCTTATATAAAATATGCACATAATTCAGAACAAATACCTATATCTTTGAATTCTGATTTAGCTATTCTAAATTCAACCGGCGAATATGTTTGTTTTATTGGAGATGATGATGGAGTTACAAGGTATATTGTTGATTGTGTAAAATGGATGAAGAAGAATGATGTTGATACTGTCATCCCTTCTATTATTTCATATACTTGGCCAGATTATCATAATATTAGAGGATTAACTTATAGTGGGAAATTTATGCATGAAAAATTTGATAATAAAATTATTTATGTAGATCCAATTGATAGTCTTAATTCTATAATGGAAAGAGGTTTTATAAATAGGGGAAATTTACCATTAGTATATCATGGTATTGTGAAAAGAACTACTTTAGATGAAATATATAAAATAGGAAATACATATTTCCCAGGTTCTTCTCCTGATATTGCAAATGGTGTTGCTTTAAGTTTATTGGTAAAGAAATATGTAAATATTAGTTTCCCTATAATAATCTCTGGAGCTTCAAAAACTCATGGAGGAGGTATAAGAAAAATGAAAAATAGAGCGGCAAATATTGAAGATTTACCTTTTTTACCAAAAAATGCAAAAGAAAATTGGGAAAGAAATATTCCAAAAGTTTGGACTGGTGAAACAGTTTGGTGTGAATCTGCAATTAAAGCTCTTAGATATATGAATAGAGAGGATTTAATTGAAAAAGTAAATTTTGAATATATGTATGCAAAATTTATAGCATTTCATTTTCCTTTAAGAAAATTAGCTTATGACCTTTCAGAAAACAAACTAAAACTATTTGTGAGTTCGAGTATAACTATTATTAAAAGATATTTTAATGCAGGAATCAGTCTTATTAGTTTAAAAGTTTTTGGAAAAGCAGGAAGAAAAATAACATGCTCTAATGTTGAAAATATTAATCAATGTATTGAAATACTTCAATCAAAACATATTAAACTACCATTCTAATAATTTATGTTTCAGACAAAAATTAATACTTTTTTTTCTACTTTAAATATTGTTCTTGTATTTATAGGTTATCAACTTATAACTTCATTATTGTCTTTATTTATGCTAGAAGCAGAAGCCTCAAGATTGGTAACAGTCCCATATAGAGCTTTTGCATTGTTGGTTTGTTTGGTTACTATATTTCTAAATTATAAATCAAAATTCAAACTAAATGTTGTTGTAAAAGTTCTCTTAGTTTATTGGCTTTTATTATTGATACGTTTTTTCTATGATATGTACTTTAGAGCTGATGTTTATGTTTTTAATGATAAAAAATTACAAACTTTATTATATATGATACCAATGACTTTTATACCAATGTATTCTGTTATGAAAAGTTATAAAGTTATTGATTTTAAGAAATTACTTACCTGGATTTATGTTTTGTTTTCTATTACAATTGTTTTTAGTTATTTTTCCAATGAATTGTTTCAAGAGAATGTTTTTCAAAGAATAGATGCTAATATGGCATTAAATACTATTAGTACTGGTCACTTAGGCTTGTCTTCAATAATCCTTTCAATTTATTTATTACTAAATAGAAAACAAATATTATTCAAGAAATTATTAATTATTTTTATCTTAATATTGGGTATGATAATAATGTTAAGAGCAGGAAGTAGAGGTCCAATTTTATCTTTGCTTGCTGTAATGTCAATTTGGATATTAGCTTTATCAAATAGAAAAATATTAAATGCCTCAATATTAATAATTCTGTCTTTATTAGTTTATTTTTTTATAGATTATATATTTCAATTTATTGAATATATTTCACCCGTTTTAGAAGCAAGATTAAATAGAGGACAAGAAGAACAAATTGCTGGGAGAAATTCTCTTTATATTTATGCTTGGGAGACTTTTCTGCAAAATCCTTTTATTGGTAAGAATTTTGCTATTTATTGGGGAGATGGGACTATGATTTATTCTCATAATTTTATTTTAGACTCTTTTATGCAATTGGGTATTTTAGGGGGATTAATGATAATTTTTATTATTTGGAAAACAATTATCAAGATAATTGATTTAATAAAAGTAAAATCTTTTTATTTTTGGATAGGGCTCATCCTTGTACAAGAAATAATGGCAATAATGGTATCTGGCTCATTTTATTACTCTCCTATTGTGTCAATATTAATAGTTCTTCTGTTTTTACCATTAGATAGAGATAATTATTCTCTGCAAAAATTACAGAACTAAAGTTGCTTTATGAATTAGGAGTTATGAATTAGGAGTTAGGAATTAATTCAACATTCAAAATTCCTAATTCTTTTCAATTCCTAATTCCTAATTGTAATAAACTAAACACATAAACAAATGGAAAATAAAGATAATGAAAATATAGAAAAATTGCTTTCAATGGAAATTGAGCGGAAGATGAGAATGAGTGTCGCTCCTGAGGATGTTGTTTCTTTTGATGAATTTGTTTCTTTTGTTTCTCTTAGTGGTGGTATGCCTGAATGGAAGGTTCGTGAGGCTTTTAGAGCTTTGACTGATGAAATGACTGTTTTATATAAGGAAGATAAAGAAAAGTTTAAGGAAGTTCTGAAAGAATTATGTGGGACGGATAATATTGAAATTGTTGAGGATGACACTTAAAATAGTTTTAAATTGTAATTTTTAATTTTTAAATTGCTCTTTGTTCACGGTTTTTTTCCCACTTTAGGGGACTGAGGGAAAATAAGGAAAATTGTAATTAGACTCATCGGCTTGCTGTTTCCTTTGTAAGAGATCAAGGCTAAAGACAAAATCTAAATGTTAAAAGTGCAAATTTTTGTTTTTGAGTTATAAGTTTGAGTTTTTGAAACTATACTCAGGCTTTGAGGATGCTTTAGTTGGAAAATATAATGTTAAAAATTAAGAATATATTTCTAATTTGGCAATATGATGAAATATCATCTCGTTAGAGAAGTAGTTCTTTGATTGATGAAGAGTTTGGGCTTAGAGATTACAAGTTGTTTTAAATTTAGAATTAGTTATTTTTTCTTTATACTTGCTCTTTTTACTTTTAGACTTCTTGTTTTAGGTCAAAAAGTGCCACTTTTGTGGTTGAAAAGTGCCACTTATTAAGTCAAAAAGTGCCACTTTTTGAGTAAGAAAACTAAGTTATTTGAGTAAAAAAACTTCTTCTAAATCAAAAATAAAGGCTTTAAATTTTAAAATCATGGCGATTAAGTTTTATAAATATAAAAGAAAGATAACAAAGGATTCAGTGTCAGAGTATAAGTATATGCCAAAAAATCATTTAGAGGTTGCGGTTGGGTTTGAAGAGTTGGCTGAAATGATTGAGAAGAAAAGTACTATGAGTAGGGGTGATGTTTTGGGAGTATTGGCTGAAGTTGAAACAACTACTTGTTATATGTTGGAAAATGGTCATCCAGTAAAATTGGGGATTTTGGGAACTTTCTTTCCTTCCATTGAAACAAAATCGGTTGATAGTCCTGAGAAGGTTACAAGCAAGTTGATCAAGAGATTTAAAGTTATATTTAAGCCGTCAAAATATTTAAAGAATAGGTTTAAGAATGTAGAGTTTGTGCTTGGGGATAACGTTGTTAGAGAGACAAATTATAAAAAGAAAAATATATAATATGGAATAACGGTTACCAATGTCAATATTGGCAGAAATTTCTTTAAATTAAATCGTTATGAGATTTAAAAAGAAAAAAAGGAAGATCACTACGGGCTCTTCACCAGGTGAAAAGTTTGTGGCTCAGCTTGACAGAGGTGTTAAAGTAAACACTGAACAGTTAGCTGAGATGATGGTAACCTCCAGCACAGTCAGCAAAGGGGATATGTTGAATTCAATTGATTCACTAATTACCCAAATGTTTTATGTGTTGCAACTTGGCCATTCGGTTAAACTAAGAGGCTTTGGAACCTTCTATGTTAAGACTAAGGTTAAGGCGGTTAATACTCTTGAAGAGGTAACTGCGGATACTGTTGAAAGAATTACCATAGGATTTATTCCAGAAGTTGAGATTAGAGATCGAATGAAAAAGATTTCCATCACAATTGAAGCTTCGGAAGAGGAAGAGGAAGTTGTTCCAAATCCTTAATCTTCAATTCTTTCGAATTTAGGTCATGAAAATACAAAGGAGACGATTCTTTTGAGGGTTTTATGACAAGTTGTTAACCAATAAAACAAAGAGAAGCTCATGGAAAGGGCTTCTCTTTGAGGTTAAAGAAAGAAAGAATATAATTATAACAATCGATTTATGGATTACATTTATTCAATAATTATTCCTCATAAAAACATCCCAGATTTACTAACAAGATGTTTAGATTCTATTCCAAAGAGAGAAGATACACAGATTATTATTGTTGATGATAATAGTAATCCAACTATTGTAGATTTTAATAATTTTCCAGGAATAGATAGACAGAATACAGAAATAGTTTTTTCTAAGGAAGGTAAAGGAGCGGGATATGCTAGAAACTTAGGGTTGAGTAAAGTTAGAAATACTAAATGGATTATTTTTGCTGATTCAGATGATTTTTTTTCAGACAATTTTAATAGTAAATTAGATCTATATTCTAATTCAGACGCTGATTTGATATTTTTTCAAATGGATAGCGTTGATACAATTTCATTAAAACCTTCAAATAGAAAAGATTTTAGAAACAACAAGTTTTTTAAAGCTATTAAAGATAATGATCAAGGCATTTTAAAGTATAAAATGTATGGTCCAACGACAAAATTTATATCATACAAATTAATAAAAAATCATAATATTATATTTGAAGAAGTAAAAGCTGCTAATGATGTTATGTTTTCAGTAAAAGTTGGACATTATGCAAATAATATTATTACAGATAAAGATATTTTATATGTCGTAACTGAAAGAGAAGATTCATTAGTTAATACTATTTCTTATGAAAATTTAGAATGTAGATTTTTTGTTACTATTCGATTAAATAAATATCTAACAGAAATAAATGCAGGGAAATATAGATCTTTAATCTTTAATCATATTTATACTTTTTTTAAACTAAAACCAATTTGGGGATTGAGATATTTTTTTATTTACTTAAAAAACACTCCAATAAAGTATTTACTTCAAGATATTGTAAAAATTATTATATATAAAAACTAATTATGGATTTATTTTCTATTTATTCAAGAACACCTGTATTTGTTCAGAATGCATTATGTTCTATTCAGGGTTATAAATTAAAAAAACAAAGATATAATGAGTATTATGAAGAAATACTCCGTTTTTTGGATAGTACACAAAAATGGACAGTTGAAGATATTACTAGATATAAAGAAGAACAATTATATAAAATAATCAAGCATGCCCATGATACTTGTCCATATTATAAAGATAAGTTTAAAGTAAATAAAGTAACTCCTTCGGATTTTAAATCAATAGAAGATTTAAATAAATTCCCTGTCTTAACAAAGGATGATATAAGAAACAATTGGGAAAAAATGATTTCGACTTCATTTAATAAAAAAGACTTAGTACTATCTCATACTAGTGGTAGTACAGGGAAACCATTAAATTTTTATTGGACAAAATATAGTATTGCATATTACTGGGCTTTGCATACAAGATATATTAATAGATTTACACCGATTAATGAATTGAATTTAGTGTCAACTGTTAAACCTGTTGTGCCTATTGATGCTAATAAACCTCCTTATTGGCGTTTTGTAAAACCATTAAATCATTATAGAATAAATATGCAACAAATCACTGATGATAAAATATTTGATATAGTTGATTTTTTAAATAAAACACCATTTAAATATTATGAAGGTTATTGTTCTATTATATCTAATTTGGCTGAAAAAATAAAGAAGAATAATCTTTCTATTGAAAATTCTCCATTGGACATTTTTGTAGGATCAGAAAAATTATATGATTTTCAGAAGGAGATTATTCAAGAGGTATTTAAAGGAACTAAAATACATGAAATGTATAGTTTATCTGAACAAGTTGTTTTCGCTTCACATTGTAAAAATAATAATTATCATGAGGATTTTGAAATAGGTCACATTGAATCTTCAAATTCTTATAATAGTGAAATTGGAAAAATTGGAGATATATTAGCTACTAGCTTTGCTAATTATGGAATGCCATTCATTAGATATAATACAGGTGATACAGCTGTTTTTTCTGAAAAAAAATGTAGTTGTGGATCTAATGCTCAAGTAATAAAAGATATTCTTGGCAGAAGTGAAGATTATATTCATACACCTGAAGGAGCCAAGATACATACTTTTTCATATATTGTTAAAGGGGTTAATTCTGTAAAAGAATGTCAAGTATATCAAAAAGACATTAATGAAATTGTTGTTAGAGTTGTAAAAAGGGGTAATTATGATCAAAATTCTGAAAAACAAATAATACATAATGTTAGAACATATCTAAGTAAATTGATTGATGTTAGATTTGAATATTTAGATTCAATTTCTAAAAGATCATCAGGTAAATTTAAAGCTGTAGTTTCTGAAATAGATAAATAATGAATAAAATTGAAAAAATAGTATACGATTTAGTAAAAAGAACGCCTTGGATTAAATTTATTATTAGAAATTTATACCAATCTTTTTTCGATTTATTACCTGAGAAAAAAGAATATTTTATTAATAAATATTCTTTCAAGGAAAATTGTTTTTTAGGTTTTCATGATATAGACCCTTTTTCAATTGATTGTTCTAAAGTATTGTCAAATAGAACCTCTATTGATTTGAGAATGCCATTGAAAGATGAAACTTTAGAAATTGGTTATGTAAATTTAAATGAAGGAGTAATAGGAGATTTTAATTCTCTTGGGGTTTCTTATGCTTGGAATTTTCATAAAGGATGTCGCCTTCAATGGCTATCTGATTCTGAAATAATTTATAATTCAGCAGATAATGATAAAGTGATTTCAAAAATTCTGAATATTACTAATTCGAATGAAATAATTATTGATTTTCCTATTGATACTGTTAACAAAGAAAAACGTATAGCTTCTTCTTTTAGTTATGAAAGATTGGAAAGATGTATGCCTGGTTATGGATATTTGTATAATGATGATGGCTATTTAAATGAATATTTACCAGAACAAACAGGATTATTTATTGTTGATTTAGATAATAATTCAAGAAAATTAATTGTGTCAATTAAAGATTTAGTTAATGAATTAGATGATGATAAATTCAGAGTTGGTTATTGGCATTTTGTTACTCATTCTGAATTTTCTATAGATGGCAGATATATATCATTTTTGCATAGATGGGTAGGAAATGATATTAAAAAAAGATGGACAAGATTAATTATTTATGATTTGATTGAAAATAAATGGTTTTCGTTACCAACTACTGATTGGGGAGTTTCTCATTATGTTTGGAATGATAGAAATCAAATTATTGCATATTGTAGTGTCGATAATATTGATTGTCATGCAATATTTGATATTCCAAGTAAAGAATATAAAAAGATTGCTGTAAATAAACTAAATTCCGATGGTCATCAAAGTTTTATAGGAAATAATGAATTTGTTACGGATACATATCCAGATAAATATAGGATGGCTAAACTTTATAAAGTAAATGTCGAAACAAATGAAGTTACAAAACTTGCATCTATATATTCTCCGAAAAAATATCAAACAAAAACTTATTATAAACATATAGCATGTGATTTGCATCCTAGAGTTTCAGAGAATGGTAAATATTTATGTTTTGATTCTCCGAGAAATGGAAAAAGATCGTTGTATGTGATGAAATTAAAATGATAATTATGGATGAACTAATTTCAATTATTACACCTTCTTATAATTCTGCTAAATATATTACTGAAACTATTGAATCTGTAATATGTCAGTCTTATACTAATTGGGAATTATTAATTACAGATGATTGTTCATCTGATTCTACAATTGAAGTTATAAAGAATTATCTAGAAAAAGATAGTAGAATAAAATTGTATGTTTTAGATAAAAATTCTGGTGCAGGTGTTGCAAGAAATAATTCTATTAAAAATGCAAAGGGAGATTATCTTACTTTTATTGATTCTGATGATTTATGGGATAAAAGTTTCCTATTTGATTCAATCAATTTATGCAAAAATAATAATTATAGTTTTGTTTTTTCATCCTATCATAGAAGAAATGAAGATTTTTCAATAAATTACTCTGATTTTATAGCCCCTACGAGAGTTTCTTATAATGATGTCTTGAAATCATGTCCAATAAGTTGTTTAACCGCATTTATTGATATTAAAAAACTTGGAAAGAAATACATGCCACTATTAAAGAAAAGGCAAGATGCAGCATTATGGCTTTCCTATTTAAAAGAAACTGATTATGCATATGGAATTAAAAACCCTTTAGCTGTTTACAGAATTAGGAAGGAATCTTTATCAAGGAATAAATTAAAGGTTATAAAATATCAGTGGCAATTATATAGGAAATCAGAAAAATTATCAGTGATCAGTTCGTTGAGATATATCATATTGTGGGCTTATTATGGATATAAAAAATATTCTGGTATATAAGCTATTCATAAAATTGAAATTATTAATACTATAAAAAATAAAATATACATATTATGGAATGGTTTTTTGATGGATTGGGGACTGCTATTATAACCTTAATAATTGGCTTTATTAGTGGAGGTGCTATTGGTTATCGTGTTGGAATAACAAAGAAGAAAAAAATTATTCAAAACCAAAAGGCAAAAAATAATGTTTCACAAGTGCAAATAGGGGGTGATAATAATGGAAAATAAACAAATCCAAAAAGCAGGAGAGAACGCACAGCAATTGCAAGCCAATAATATGATAGTAAATCTTGGAATTGATGAGAAAAGAGCACGTGAAATTTATCAAGAAATGAATTTGCAATTAAAGAAAGATTATACGGAAGAGGCTCTTAAAATAGCAAACACTAGAGTTGAAGAATTTAAAAATAGACTTTTACCAAAAATGGAAGCTGTTGAAGGTGCTTTAGAATGTTTTGCAGACCCAAGTTTCCAGTTATTGCTTGTAGAGGCACAAAAAACCGCAGCTTCTACTGAAAGATTAGTAGATTATGATCTTTTATCAGAATTGCTAATACACAGATTTCAAAAGGGTGGAAATAGAGTTGCTAGAGCAGGAATTCATCGTGCTGTTGAGATTGTTGATGATATTTCTGATGACGCGTTGCTTGGATTGACAGTTTATCACGCTGTAACTTATTTTTTACCAACAAGTGGAAATATTTACGAAGGACTAAATGTTTTAAATGATTTGTTTAGTAAAATCATTTATGGAAATCTTCCTATTGGCAATGATTGGCTTGACCATTTAGATATATTAGATGCTATAAGAATAAAATCTTTTAGTACTTTAAAAAAGTTACAAGTACTTTATACTGAAAGGCTAAGTGGATACATAGAGGTAGGTATTGAAAAAAATTCAGACAATCATAACAAAGCTAATCAACTACTTATAGATGCAGGATTGCCTCAAAATATTTTAGTTGAGCATGAGTTAAATATTAATTATGTAAGGATAAATACCCCTAATATGAAACAAATTAATTCTTTTATTATAGAAAATCTGACTATAGTAAATAGTAAAATGATAATAAATGCAGAACCTTTATCTGAAACACAAATAAATACTATAAAATCTATATTCGATCTTTATAAACAAGATGAAAGTATAAAACAGCAGAATATAAAAATCTTTATGGAAGAGTGGGACAAACGAACAAATTTAAAAAAGCTAAAAGATTGGTGGGACAATATTTCTTCTAGTTTTCAAATAACATCGGTTGGAAGGGTATTGGCACATTCAAATGCACAAAGATGTGATAAAGATTTACCTGCTTTGAATTAATTGTCTCTATTTCTACTATAATGTCGCCCCTCTATGGCTTAGGGGAAAATGGTGTATTGGATTTATTCTACCATAATGTCGCTACTATGTAGCTTTTTGGAATATGTATTAGATTTTTTCTACTATAATTTCACCAATCTGTATTTTAGGGGGCAGAGGGGTAATTTAAGTGAAAAGGTAAGAGTAAAGAATGGAAAGTTGATAATTTAATACAAATAATTTTCTTTTTTATATAATTGCAATTTAGCCTTATTTTATAAGGGTTTTATTATCATTTAGTTTTAAAATAAGTCAATAAAACATAAATTTTTTTTGTGTTTTATTTGTTTTGTATAAAAATTTATGTATGTTTGCCCAACGTTAAAGGTTGAAAAATAATACAAAACCTTTAATGTAAATCAATTATTAACCTTAAAAATTAAATTATGGCTTTTAGTGAAGAAACTATTCAAAAAGTATGGGAAAAGGCAACATCAGTTGCTGGATATGACAAAAATGTTTGGCGTCAAGACCAATGCGAGGCTTGGATTGGAAGAGATTATTACGGAAATAGAGATAGTCAATATGGATGGGAAATAGACCACATCACCCCTGTTTCAAAAGGTGGAAATGATAATCTATCCAACCTTCGCCCTTTGCATTGGGAGAACAATGCTTCACGCCAAAATGAACGTCTTGTATGTAAAATTACATCTTCAGGTACTAATAATATTAATACTTAAAAGTAATTTTGCATTGCCTTTATTGGATAATTCTGTAATACGATTTATTAAATTTTTGTGAAACTAAAGTCCTTTGGTTAAGAAGGGTTATGATTTATATCCTGATGATGTGAGAGCTTGTATTTCTCAAATGACTCCAGGCCTTTCTGGTATTGGTTCAGTAATTTTTAGAGATGAAGAGTTTTATGTTTCACAAGCAAAGGATCCAGTAGAGTTTAGTAAACAATATATCCAACCTCATAAAGGTGAGTTAGAGAAATGGTATTTTAATAATCGCTCACTTTATGTTGATTTTATGATTATCTTCCTAACTGTTTGGGTAATCATTTTTCCAAAGAGCGATTTGGTATATAAAGTTTTTCCTAGTTTGCCAAGATTGAACAAAGAGGTTTTTAAAGGGGAATAAATAACTCAGTAACTCTGAGGAGTTGTGTTGTTTGGTTTTATTCCGCAATATTGATAAGCGTTTTACTTTTTGTGGAACGCT
>ENA-UOOI01001852-UOOI01001852.1-fermentation-metagenome-genome-assembly--contig:-NODE-1852-length-20166-cov-3.603202_pt1 | contig 20166 bp, 21 predicted proteins | sample MGYA00245779_ERZ724027 | MGnify/ENA primary metagenome ERZ724027 (study PRJEB28704, sample SAMN03018318) | fermentation metagenome | biome: anthropogenic terrestrial biome; feature: soil; material...
ACAGAGGATCAACGATTGTAGATGGTGATGATGCCAATACTAATTCTATTAAAATCACCGCTAAACCACCGACTTTAGCAATTACAAAGACTACTTCAAAATATGAATGGCAGGTGGGCGATAAAGTTAATTATACCGTAAAGGTCACACATGCAAGCGACAGCTCTCATGTTCCATTTAAGAACATAGTGGTTTCCGATGTTTCATTGCCAAATGGGTTAGTGGCCACAGATTATTCCGTATCAGGAGTATCCGGAGCGACCGTTGCAAAATCCGGTAATGGCTGGCTGGCAAAAGCAGCCAGATTGGAGAGTGGGCAATCACTTGCTATCACTTATCATTGCACGGCTATGGAAAGTGCAAATGGTAAGGAAACTGTTAATATTGCAAAAGCAAGGGCGGATAATGCTCTTGAAGTACAGGATAAGGCAGAAATCTATGTGAACACGGCAACACTACAGATAGGAAAAAATGTTTCCATGTATGAATGGCGTGTCGGGGATGAAGTGGATTATACAGTTAAGGTAAAAAATACTGCAGCCGGGTCCATTGCACGAAATGTTAAGATTTCTGATTTAACGTTGCCTGATGGATTAAATCTGAAAACCGCTCCGTCATTATCAGCACCTACAAGCATTTTAAATCCGGTTGCCGGCAGTAAAACGGTTGCTGGGGAGACACAGAGCAAACAGGTAATCAGCAGTGTTGCGAAAAGTACAGGCGGCTGGACAGCAAGCATTTCCGACCTTGCGGCAAATCAGGAAGCGACTATTACCTTCCATTGCACTGCGGGCAAAAATGTAAATGGGACTGAAATACAAAATACAGCAAGGACAAAGGCTGATAATGCTGTGGAAGTAAAAGCTGCCGCAAAGATCTGGATTAACACGCCAGGACTTAAAATTGATAAAAGTGCAGACATTGGCAAGGTGAAAGTCGGTGATCTCATTACATACACAGTGAAGGTTAGAAATACGAAAGCAGGGACACTGGCAAGAAATGTTGTAATTGAGGATGCTCTGCATGATGAGGCCGCTGCGTTTGTGAAGCTGCAAAAGAACAGCATTGCCTTAACTGATTCGGACGGTAAGAAAATTGAGGATGCTACAATCTCGGTCGAGGGAAATTCCTTTAAGATTGAAACCGGTCGTATGCTGGTATGCCCACAAGAATATTATGGAATCTGGGATATAGACAATGCAAAAGATATGTCAGAGGGCAGTAAACTTAACCCAAAGGGTGTGACTAAAGAATCTGTCCTTACAGTTGAGTACCAGGTGAAGATTACCAATGATGAAGCCACTGGGGAGGAAATTAAGAATACAGCTGCGGCTTCCTGTGATGAAGGTGTATCGGTAAAGGATAAGGATACAGTTATTGTAAACGGGCCACATCTTGATGTTGTGAAAGATTCTGATAAAAAGGCATACACGACGGAAGAGACTGCGGAGTATTTACTGACGGTTCGTCAGACACGGGAAGGATCCAGCGCAAAAGATGTGGTAGTCACAGATCATATCCAGGAGCCAGGAGCTACAATATTGGCAGACACGATCAAAGTCAAGATAAATGGTACTGTGATTTCACCGGATGTGGTAACGATGGAAGAGGATAATGCAGGGTTCAAAATGGAAACCGGACAGGATCTATCTGATGAGGATAAGATGAAAATAACCTATAACGTGAAATTTGCGCCCCTAGAGATAGATACTGTAGATGAGGAATATACCAATACAGCAATTGCAAAGGGGAGTAATACAAACGCTAGCCAGGACGATAATAAGGTCGCTGTGACAGAAAGAGATGCTGCTTTGCAAGTTGTAAAGCAGGCGGACAGGAATGATTATATTGTGGGTGATACCGGAAAGTACACCCTCCTAATATTGGAACAGGTAGACGGAGCCTCTGCAAAGCAGGTGACGGTAAAAGATACCTTTGATAAGGAAGGCATGACGATCATTGAAGATTCAATCACTGTGAAGGTCAATGGTGAGACTATTACACCTAAATCCATTATCCTAAATGAGACCCAAAATAGCTTTGTGATTGAAACTGGGGTGGATTTATCCTGGAAGGATAAAATGAAAGTATTTTATGATGTGAAATTCAATCAGCCGATAGAAAGCGAAGAAACGACCAATACAGCGGTTGTAAAAGCTGATAACAGTAATGAGGATACCACGGACTTCACAGCGACTGTGAAAGAAATTATCCCTGTATTAAAAGTGGATAAAGGTTCTGACAAAGCAGATTATACAGTAGGGGAAACCGGAACTTATACTATATCGATAAAGCAGACCAAAATAAAAGGTGTTGCAAAGCAGGTTATCATAACAGATGCCTTTGATAAAGAAGGGATGATAATAGAGGAAGATTCCATAGTCATGAAAGTTAATGGCGAATCCATTACACCTAAATCCATTACTCTAAATGAAGCTCAAAACGGGTATGTCATCGATACGGGTATGGATTTAGGAAAGCAGGACGTGATGACGCTCTCCTATGATGTAAAATTTCAACGAGCTGTAGAGGATAGAAGAACCACGAATACGGTTGTAGCTAATGCCGCAAATGCAGCAGAAAGCCAAGCTGATCATTCTGTAGTGGTAAGGGATGCCATACCTGTTCTGACTGTAGAGAAAGCTTCTGATAAAGAATCCTACATGGTAGGGGATACCGCAAAATACTTGATTACTGTGAAACAGGCAAAAGAGTATGCTGTTGCCAAGCAGGTTGTCATAAAAGACAGATTTGACCGGGAAGGAATGTCCATTGTGGAAGAGTCCATTCAAATAAAGGTCAATAATCAGGAAATCACTCCTCAGCTTGTCAGTCTTAATGCTGAAAAGAACAGTTATACCATAGAAACAGGTGTGAATCTGGTGCAGTCTGATATATTGACAATTACTTATGATGTAAAATTTGGACAACCTATTTATAAGGATGAAGCTACGAACACAGCGATTGCCAATGCAGATAATGGGGAAGAAGCGGTGGATAAGCTTACTGTCTCGGTAGAACGGCCTGTGCCAACACTGACACTACTAAAGGAAGCTGATAGATCTGAGGCAAATAAAGGGGACATTGTCACATACACGCTGACTGCAAAAGAGGAAAACGACTACGGGGCAGCAAAAAATGTTAGCATAAGCGATTCACTGGAGCATGAGGGTGTCGTTTACTTAACAGATACGATTAAAGTCTATGATAAAGATATGGAGGATATCACAAAAGATTGCGAGATTACTGTAAATGACAGAGACTTTCAGATTGATACCCAAGAAGAACTAGAACAGGGAGAAGCCCTCTCTGTTGTATATGAGACACGACTGGAAGATGTTCATGCCGGTGATGATGTTAAGAATATTGCCATTGCAAAGGGATCCAATACGGAGGAAGTAACTGTAGAAGCACACGTACAGGTTCCGACTATTGCAGAAGCCGTAGAAACAGGCCTTAAAAACCATGCGGGAGTATATGCAGGGATTGCGGTGAGTTTATTGGCGATTGCAGGAATACTTATAAAGCATAACAGGAGGTTTAAAGATGACGGTAAGATTTAAGGTTTGGTGTCCCGGTTAAAACAAAAGGATGCAAAAGCATGTTGTGAGGTGATAAGATGAAAACTGAAATCAAAGAAAAAATCGAACGCTATGTTATGTATAATTCTTTTCAGGAGAGAAAGAAGAGAGACCTTATACGATATAAAAAAGAGATAAGTAGACTTCATGACATGGAAATTGATGCTATAAACATGGAATATATAAACATGAAGTCTGAGTATGAGCATAAAAAGAATGTTTTTGCGGTATTTATGCTGTCCATTTTGATTTCAGCTTTAATGGGTGTGTGGAAATATTTTTATATATTTATGGAAAAAACCATACAGTTTAATGCTTCGTATCAGGGAAGCGAAACTGAATCTGCGAAAGTAGCTTTTATTCTTTCTGTAATTATAGTCGCATTTTTTACGATCATGTTTTTATTAATACTAATTACTTACATGAAAAGAATGCGTCAGTTATATAAAAATCTGATGATGCTTGAAGAAGAAAGAGATAGGCGAAAAAGTTAGGGTAAGAAAAATATAAAATGAACATAAGAGATTGTGCAAAATACTTGTGGCCAGAAGGCACTTACACGTTTATAACAGCGATATGTTTTTATTAAATAAATTAAATACAAAATTGCTCTCAATTGACTTTGAGAGTCCAGTTAAACTGTTATCCTTTGAAGGGGGGACACCGATAAAATATTTTGTAATTGCATTGCTGCTATTTGGAATAGGAGCCCTTTTAATATGGTATAGGCTGGATTGCATTAGGTATAAGACAGATTCCATGAGTGAAAGGTTATGTGCATTTGTAGCAATACTGGTACTGTCAGTTTTTTTATGTTTGATATTTATATTCATTGATAATCCTATATTTAGAGCGGTTTTAGCAACTGTTTTTATGGTAGTTAGTATTGGATATGCGTTAACAAAAAGTTGAGAATAGACAGCGAGGTGAGTTCAGACGAGACTTGCCTTTTTTGTTGGACATTTTATTTGAATTAAGAAAACGTACCGGAATCCGGTACGGGGAGGAAAAATTGAAAAAATGGATAATCAGTATATTTTTTCTGATGCTCTGTGCCGGCTGCGGTATCGGGGCATTTTTCTTTTTTAGGCAAGGCACCGATACAGTGCAAGCTGAAAGGGAAAAGGCTATGCAGCCAAAATTAGTTGGTCTTTCAGACATTACGATTCAGGCAGGGGCTTCTCTGCCTGAATCTGTGAGCAGGGTAAAAGCAACAGAATCGGTTAGGAAGCTTAGCGTTGATACAACCAAGGTACAGACGCATATTCCAGGGATATATCCAATCTATTATTCTTATTCAGGGAATGATGGTAAAAAGTATCAGGAAGAAATAAAGTGCCGGGTGGAGGAAGAAAAAAACGTACCGAAATTTGATACACAGGATGAAAAAATTGTACCGGAATCCGGTACACAGGATGAAGAAGTTGTGCCAGAATCCGATACGCTAAACGAAAGCCACTTACCGATATCCAATTTTGGGGCACCTAAAACAGGGGACACAGGAAAGATGATTTTACAGGCTATTCTAATTGTCTTTTCTTCCACAGCAATTGGAGTCATCTTGCATCGTAAATTAAGTTACAAAAAAATATAAGGAGGTCTATATGGGAGAGATTATGGGTTTGGAAAATCCAGAAGAACTTTTACAAAAGATGCGACAGATTTATTCACAGCGGGAAGAGGAATTTTTACTTCGCGACCAAGCATATCAGGAGAAAGGTGCCGCATTGCAAGCAATGGTTAAAGAGATTGCTGCAACCAGGAACACCGTGGAAGAGCGGGAAAGTAAACTGAATGCTCTGCAGGAGGAAATTAATCAAAAGGAAAAAAGCTTAGAAGAAAAGAAAAATGAATTAGAGAGGAATTTTAGCGAGAAAGAAAATGCGTTAGAGGACAGACAAGCAAAGATACAGGAGCAAGAACTTAAAATCAAGGAGCAGGAGAAAAGCCTGATCATGAAATATAACCTTGAACTGGAAACTGTGCGGAATGAAGAAATGCGTCTGAAGCGTTTGACAGAAGAATATGACTATAAACTTTCTCTGTTGGATGAAGGCATGGTAGAAACTTTGCAGCACACTGGGGATAAGGCAGATCTGACAAAATACATGCTTCTAAAAGAGCATGATGAAATGGTTACTGACTTAAATAAAAAGATACAAAGCTTACAGGCTGAGAAATCCACTCTGCTGGCAGAACATGAGAAAACCGTTATTGATTTAAATAAGAAGCTGGAGGGTGCACATGCTGATAGAACTACTCTCATGAAAAAGATTGTGGAGTTAAATACGCAATCAATTGCAACGCCTGAGTTGGAAAACCCTCAACAGCAGGTAAGTTCCTCACAGTCTGATACTGGACAGGGCGAAAAACCTAAGGAGGCACAGAATCCGGGGCATGAAGCCCATGAAGAACTAACTGCAGAAGTACTCCTGCATTATCTGGAGAAGAATGAACCGAAACTTGAAAATGTTTCAATCAAACATTCAGATGACGGTGAGCAGCTCCAGGCTTCCTGCGGCAGACTGCAATATAGGTTCTTATTTACAAAGCCACCCCAATTTGACCTCTTTGCAGAGAGAAAAAAGAATTCTCAATTGCGAAAGGTATTGGAACAATTGAACAAGGATCATCCAGGCGTTCAGTTCCGATATGCAGAGGCAGAGGGCTGTGTTTTTGCCACAGGTTATTTTACCCAGGATATAAATTCGTATGAGCTTATGGAACGGGTAAAGAAGATTAGCAACTGCTTTCACCAGGATTAGACAAATGCGGGAGGGGACAGTATGGCACATAATTATATAACTCTGGGTATACTCTTGGCATTTCTTTCCGGCGGCTGTATGGTTGTGTGTTTATTAAATGTTATACGCAGCGAAACCAAAAACAAAAAGCCACTCTATCTAAGAAAGCTACCTAAGAAACCATACCCGGAAGAGTTTGCAGATGCCCTCAGAGGGGCATATTGTACAACGGGTGATATAAGAGGGATGTTGCTCCTATTACAGAGCAAATGGGAAAAAGGGACGGCTGCGAAGAGAATACCTGCAGCATTGGACTATCTGGAAAACAGCCGTTACCGTGACTATGAGACAACTTTTTTTTATCTATCTGACCAGTCTGCAGATGTTGATACTATTTTGCAGAAGATATTAGAAAAGGAGGTGCGAAAACAAAAAGGATTGGTCTGCAAAGGTTGAATATAGAAGCATAAGACATCGATTCATTCGGTGTTTTTTATTGCGAAAAATTTGAAAGGAAGAATTATATGAGAAAAAGTAATTGGAAATCAAAAGTATTGATTGTATTTGCGGTTTTAATAGGGATTGCCGCAGGAGCTGTTGCAGCTGTTACGATAAATGAAACACATCCGCAGATAACCGGACTGGCTTTTTTTGGAGTATTAGCTATTATTACAATTGTGATTGTTGCAGTAGGAGTGAAAATTCTGGGAATCGGGAGGGACTAGATACATGCGGAAAAAATTTGAAAAAAGAGTATTACGTTCCGGAAAAGCTTTGTTTTTGGCTACTTCACTTACATTGCTTTTTACTATGCCGGTTTATGCTGCAGGCAGCGGTGCGTCAATCGTAACAAACGGTTTTAATCAAATCTATACAATTATTGCGGCCCTCGTATCTTCAATAGGTACATTACTTCTGCTTTGGGGGTTGTTTGAATGGGCGCAGTCACTTAATACTCAGGATGGAGGTGCACAGTCTATGGCCTTCAAGCGTATTGCTTCAGGATTGGTAGCCACATTGGGGCCACAGTTGGTTCCGATCATCAATTCCTCAATAGGAAAAGCTTAGGGGGATATAAGTATGCCAGAATGGGTAAGCGAACTTTTAAGTGACATGTTCATGGGGCCATTTTTTGTGGCTGCAAAGTGGATCTGGAACTGGTGCATGGGCTTATGCACAGGGGTCATGACAAAATCCCCTCAGACTTTTTCTGCAGAAACGTGGCAATTCGTGACGGGAACATTGTATCCATGGTCTTTGGCAATCGGGGTAGCCTGCCTAAATCTGTTTTTTATCATCGGGTTTTTAAAGGCATCTTCAAATTTAAAAGAAAATATAACACTGGAGATGAGCGTGGAAGCAATGATTCGGCTTGTAGCAGTCAATGCGCTGCTGCAGGCCGGTCTTAAGCTTATCAGCACATTTTTTACCATGGCTTCCGCATTGGCGGGGCAGGTGGCTGGTTTCCAGCAGCCTGAGTTTTTTACCTCGGATCATGATATAGGTGCTAATTTATTTTGGTGGCTGTTTGGGTTTGGGTATTTTCTTGTTGCAGTGGTGTGTGCAATTCTTATTTTCCTGACGCTTTATGGCAGGTATATCAAACTGTATATGCTACTGATTACCTACCCCATTGCAATGCCCACGATTGTTGCTGGAAGGGGAGTAGACTCCACTGCTTATGCGTGGTTAAAAACATTCTTGTCCAATGTATTTGAGATTGTGGCGATTGCCCTTACGATGTCTATTGCAGGCAGGCTGATCAGCGGCATTACACTTCCGGATGCAGGATTTGCAAGCAATTTTGATGGCTTTAAACAAGGGATGCATTCCATTATATATATGATACTAATGGCAACATCCGTAAAGGGAACGCCGGCGTTTATAAATAAAGCGTTCAACCTGTAGATGTAGATTTTGAGGAGAAGATATAAATTGAAGATAGATATGAACAAAGATTTTGAAAAGGATTTTAAAAGCACGATATGGAAGGGGCTGGGGGGCATGGAGTTGCTGTCCGCTACAGTTGCACTTTTAACTGCAGGGGCTGTAGCCATTGCAGTTTGGTACTTTACCAGAATTCCTCCTAACGTATGTATATACATGGGCATACCGATAATGTTACCGATTGCGGCAATGGGGTTTGTAAAATATCAGGGCGCATCTTTGTGGGAACTCGTAAAAAACTTCCGATATTTTTTTAAAACCAGTGAATTACCATTTGAAGCAGAGGAACACAAGGAAGATTTACATGTTTTTACAATGGCAAGTCGCAGGAGAAAGGAGAGACGATAGGTGGCAGTATATAACGGAAACAGAGCATTTTCTTCAAAAAAGCAGAAATCAATCCCTGCTGTACCAATACCTAAGAATGTTAAGCAGGCCTTTAATGTAGATCGTGCCTTTAGGAACGGAATATTTAAGATAGAGCCTAAAAGCAGGCAGGCCCTATATGACAGGTGTTATATATTCGAGGATATAAATTATATTAATAAAAATAAGGGTGAACAGAAAACATTTTTACTGGATCTGATGATGTGGCTTAATTCTATTGATGTTGAATTTAAAATTACTTTGGCAAATGAACATCAGAGTATGGAGAACTTTCTGGCAGCCATACGCTCGGAAAAGAACAGAGAGAAGTATCCGGATATCGCACAGGGAATCCGAAAATGGCAGGAAGATAATCTGGATGAAGTAAATCCGAATGTGACTACATTGCGGTATCTTACGGTAACTTGCCGGGCAGATACTGAAGCAAATGCCAGAGTATACTTAAACGCCCTTGAGAGTACAATTTTTGAGGCATTTTCAGGATGGGACAGCCGAATTGAAAAATTATCTGCGGAGGAAAGGCTTTATACATTACAGAAGATCACGCAGCCTGGCAGAGAAGATGAGAAAGAGTATATATCCTCTTTAGATAAGCATAGAGACTGGAAAAATGATGTCCTACCCAGAAGCATAAAACAATATAAGAATTTTATGATCATGGGAGATACGTATGTTTCGATACTTTTTGGTTCTAAGTATCGAAAGACTGTCGACTCCGACACTTTCATTCGCAATCTGTCAAATGTTTCGTACCCGTCGGTTATCACAATGGATTTTGCTCCTGTAGGAACGGAAGTCGTGAACGATAAGCTGATTGCGGCTCAAATGAATAATGATACGGCGATCGCAGGTGAACTTGAACAGAAGAATAAGGCCGGCCAGTTAGTTACACAGCCTTCATTTCCAAAGAAAAAGCGAAGCCGTGAAATTGAAAACTATATTGACCAGGTAGATGAAAATGATGAAAAGGGATTTTTTATGAATCTACTGCTCATTATTACAGCTCCGGATGAAGATACATTGGCATCCCGGATCCAGGAAATGCAGGAGCTCGGGAAAAAGGAAGGATGTCTTTTTGAAACCTGTGACTGGAAACAATTGAAAGCGTGGAACACAGCGCTTCCGGTGGGCGGAAGACAGGTAGATTACATGAGGTTTTTCCTTACCTCTTCCTTAGTTGCATTTCAGCCCTATCACGCTCAGGACATCATCGAACCAGGAGGGCAGATGTTAGGATTAAACCTGACTACAAAACGCTTTATCATTGGGAATCGGAAAGGGCTGCCTAATCCACATGGCATTATTGTCGGCTTTTCAGGTTCAGGCAAGTCCATGCTAATAAAGTTGACAGAAGTGTCCCAGACGCTGCTTTCAACATCAGATGACATTGTAATCCTCGATCCGCAAAACGAATTTATGGATATAGTAGAACGGTATAATGGCGTGTATTTTGACCTGACACCCAAAAGCGGAATTTACTTGAATGGATTTGAGGTATCACAGGAAGCATTTCGTAGCACGGGAAAAGTACGCAATGAGTTTATTGCAACGCAAACGGAATATGCTAAAAGTCTCTGTGCAGCCGCTATGAAAAACATTCAGGTCACACAGGAACATGATTCTGTGATAAGCCGTTGTACAGAGCGCATGTTTGAAAAGGTTTTTGAACAGAAAAAGCTAAAAAATAAACCAACTCTTATCTGGCTTAGGGAAGAAATCGGTGAGGAGCTAAAAAAGGTGGAAAATCCTCATGATGAGGAGATTATCAGGCCAATCTATAATTGCCTAGAAGAGTATACATCCGGGAGCTGTGACATGCTTGCACATCCTTCAAATATTGAGTTTAACAACCGATTGGTGGGCTTTGGTTTAGCGAACGTGCCGGAAAATAACTGGGAAGCAGTTATGGTCACCATTTTGCATTACCTATCAACCAGAATGGACTATAACAAAAAACTACAGAAAGCAACGCATCTGATCGTGGATGAAGCACAGTACGTATCAAAAAAGCCGGGCTCTGCTGATCAGTTAAATAATGCGGTTCTGACGTTCCGTAAGTTTGGCGGAATTGTAACAATAGCAATGCAGAATGTAACAGCGGCTCTGTCGAATCCTAAGCTGACGGAGCTGTTTCAAAATTGCTCTTACAAATGTTTTCTGGATCAGGGTGGTGTAGATGCAAAGAGTCTTGCTGCCATACAGGAATTAAGTGCAAAGGAATACCAGGCATTAGGTTCCGGGAAAGTAGGCTGCGGGGTAATGGTGTGGAATAAAAGGATAGCATTGTTTAATGCACGGATTGAGAAGGATAATCCTTTGTTTACGCAATATACGACAAACTTTCATGAGGAGGCCGGAAAGAATGTACCGGATTACGGTACGCTGGAGGTAAAAGATTATGTACCGGAAACCGGTACACAGCATGAAATATCTGAAATAAATACTGTCAGGCAGAAAGCCCCAAATACAGATGCTCCTTCCGAAAATGATGAACGGAGAAAACAATATCAGCAGCTATTGCAGATTGCCGAGTTATCTGCAATTGATGTGCAGGATGTAATGGAGGTTCTGCATTTGTCTAAAGACGAAAGCCTGAAACTTCTGACAGACATGGTGGACACGCACCTTCTGATAGCAGATAAGACGGAGGCAGGAAGATACCGAAAGGCGGCCTAATGAAAATCAATGAATCCAAAGATAAGGAATTACAGTTAATAAATGGATCCCTTCAGGTGGCAGGAAAGAGTGTAAAGTTTGCAAAGCAGAATCTTAAAACCCTAAATATGGGGAATGACATTGATGATGAGGAGGAAGAAGATGAGCCTGGAAACCTGAATATAGATCCCAGCTGCTTTATGACAAGACAAGAGGCGGCCCAGTGGAACAGGCTGTCAGATTCCCAAAAGAATAAATTTGTTAAAGATGGTATAAGGGAGGCAGAGAGGTCTTTTAGGGCTAAGAGCAAAGGTAAGACAACAAGCATATTATTCCAGGAATACCTGCAGGATAAAGAATTAGAAACGGATATGGCGGCTGTTTCTCATCTGCCACAAAGCCATAAAAGCAACAGGGCGGATCGTTATCCAGGAAAGAAAGCGGATACTGGACGGGAAAAAAACGTGCAGCAAAACATCCTTTCTTCACAGATACCTGCCCAAGGTATTACAACACAGGGTGATGCAAGTAAATTTGTAGAATCAGGAGGTCAGGCTGCGTCAAAAATAATCGGAACTGAAACGACAGGTGCGATTGCGGTTCAGGCAAGTGAAGCAGCAGCCACAGGAGGTGTCAATCTTGCTCTGGAAGCAGGAAAAAGGGCGGCGTCAGCCTTCAAAGAATCTATAGAAGCACATGCCGTGGTTGCAGATAAAGCTATATACTCAGCCCAGCAAAAAATGCAGGCAGTAAAAGCGCAGAATAAGGAAATGGGAACGTTGCCCTCGGCTGTAACCTATATTGGTGCCGCTGTGGCCGCTGCTTTTTTATCGGTAGCAGCTGTAATCGTTCAGGCCGCTGTGGCTCTGGTAACCTCTCTACTGGCCGTACTGGTAACAGTAGCTGTAACCGTTGTTGTTGCGGTCGTTATTGTTGGAGTTCTGGCATCTATAATCGCTGCGATTGTATCTAGTTTAGATAAGAATGGAACGGGTGGTGCAGAGCAGATTGTAAGCGTGGCACTTGCTGAGGAAGGAGTTACAGACGGAACAAAATATTGGACGTATACTATGGGAAGTGCTTTTTCAGATGGAAACACAACACCATGGTGTGCCTGTTTTGTTTCCTGGTGTGCCAATGAATGCGGTTACCTAGATGAGGGTACATTCCCGAAATCAGCATCGGTTGCAACATACCGGAGATTTTTCCGTGAGAAAAATCAACTACATGAAGAGAAAAGTTATATCCCCAAAACTGGGGATCTAATCTTGTTTGGAGCAGATGAACATATAGGAATTGTCCAATATACAGAAGGCGGAAGAGTCATAACAATTGAAGGTAATACATCGGATGCAGTACATAGTAGAAGCTATGAACTTGGCAGCTCCTATATTACCGGATATTGCGCTCCGGAATATCCGGAAGGTGCGCAGATTGTGATACCGGATGGTATGGGAATATATCATACATATATGGGTTGGCAGACTATAACAAGCCCAACCAGTTTACAGTATCAGCTGCGTGAAGCAAGCCGAGAACATTACGATACAGAGGGCTTTGCAAAAATAGACGGGCGCTATGTGATTGCCTGCACAACCACATTTGGTAGCGTTGGTGATTATGTGGATTTCTATAGAGAAGATGGTTCTATCGTTCACACTGTAATCGGAGATATTAAGAACCAGGATGATCCGGGCTGTAACAAATATGGACATGCAGATGGCCAGTGTGTTGTTGAGTATGTAGTACAGAAAAGTACCTGGTATCCGATACATGCAAACCCGGGATCATCAGGCTGCCACCCGGAATGGAATTCACGAGTGGTTAAGGCGGTAAAGCTTGGTAAAAATTATTTTAAATAAGTGTAGAAACAGATCGGAGGTTGTAGGAAATGAGACTTAAAAAGAAAGAAATTATTTTCATCATCAGCATTTTTATATGTCTTATTCTATTTTTCGTTGGCAGCGCTTTTTATATAAAAAATTCAGCACAAAAGGTTGCAAAAAAAGAGACTAAGCAGGAAGTAAAGAAAGCAGCAACAAAAGATACTGGGGAATCAGAGGCGCCGATGAAAAATAAAGAACTCACTTTCGAGGGATTTTCGCTTTTAGAATCCTCTTTTTCTGAGGTACAGACAATAGAGCTGGAGAAAGAGATTACAGATTTTTTATCTCAGGACGTAGCCTATAATTCTGTTACAACAGTCACTTGCAAGGAGGAAGCAGTACAGACTGAAAATAGGATTGAGTTTTACTGTATATTGAATGATGAAAACAGCACTGTCTTACAAGCAATTTATGATAGAAACAGTGAGAAATTCCGATTTTGGACAGAAGTGATTTCCGGCGAGGAAATCGAGCAAAGCTGGGAAGAAAAACAAGATTCCATTATGGGGACAAAAGAATGGGAAGAGGAAGAAAAACTTCCTAGTGAATGGGAATATGAAGATAAGGAGCCTGTACCTGTGGATCTGTCTCAAAAGCAATTGCTGGACGGAAAAATTCCTAAAGAAAATCTTGATATGCTGGGGGGGGAAATGCTTAAATTCCTACAAGAAAATAATGAGCTCCGGCGTGAAATTTCAATTCAGAATTCTGTAAAAGATACAGAAGAAGTAGTAGAGTTTTGGGGCGGATTTGACACGCCAAGACTGGATAAAAAGGAGTTACACATCATGTATGATAAAAGTGGAAAGAACTTCCAATTCGCTTTGCAGGAGGACTGAGAATGGGTGATAAAATAAGAGAAAAACTTATGTATGAATATGAAATTTTCTTTCTCGATTGTATGAGGTTAAGCAGGTCGGGAGTATATGCCAGAAGTGGTGAAATTGAATTGAAAAAGCAGCTTATAATCATTCTAAGAAAAAAACTTGCTGAAGATAATATACCCTATGCAAAACTACTTCAGTTGGACAACATTTTGGAAGAGATATACCGGTATGCAAAGGATTATGAAAACTTAGGACTAAGTCTGGAAAAAGTGGTTCAAAAATGGTTAGATGAGATGGGAGTAATTCTGTTTACAGTCGGGAATAGGATTTAAATAAGCTGAAATAAAAAATACTCTGTAACTGAAATATGTGCTATAATCAGGAAAAGAAAAACAGGAGACAGGCTATGGGAGAAATCATTGATTTTATAAAAGGAAACAAAGATTATTTTGAAAATTTTGTTACTCGTAGCACCTATCATTCTAACGGGATTGAAGGGAATACTTTGAGTTATGCGGAAACATATGCTATCATTTTTAATGACAATGAGTTTACAGTAAATGCCAAGCCCAGAGAGTTATATGAAGCAATCAACCATAAATATGCATTAGACTATTTGTTTCATCATGTAGGTGAGCCACTATCGGAAAAGATGATAAAGGATTTAGGACAGATTGTAAATAAAAACATCAATGAGATTGAAGGCTACAGGAAAGAGCCAGTGATGATAAGAGGCGTTGAGCATATTCCGCCTGAGCCGGAAAAAGTCCCACAGGCAATGATGTATTTTGTCTACAATATTTCACATACGGATTATGAAAATATTTTCGTTAAGCTGGCTGATATGCATATCTGATGGGAATGGAAGAACGGGTAGGCTGTTGTTGAATTATGAATTACTGAGAGAAAATTATGCGCCTATAGTGATTCCAAAAGAGGAGAGAAGTCAGTATTTTCAGATGCTGGCTGCATGTGATTTAAAAGCGATGTCCAGTTATTTCAAAGATTTGGAGACTCAGGAAGTTGAGATTCTGAGAAATTTGGGATTTCAAAAAGACACTTCTCTCAAAAAAGTAAGGGAATCAAATGTAGGCCCAAAGCTATAATAGGGAGGAACTATTATGCCGATCATAGATAATGAAAATCAAATTCGAGAAATTGAAATGGGATTAAATCTTATAGAAAAGGCAGAGAGTGATCCGCTTATTCAAGAGCCTTTTGCAAAGGATTTTTCTTTACGGTTCTGTTGGAGCAGTAATGCAATTGAGGGAAATACTTTGAATCTGGAAGAAACGGTTTCTGTCATTGAATATGATGAAGTGAGAAGTGGACATACCTATTCGGAGTACCATGAAGCAAAGAACCTATATCAGGCCATTAGTCAGTTGCTTGTCCCTTTCAAAAAACAAGAAATCACTGAAGATTGGGTGAAAGATGCAAATGGAATCATCTTAGGCAAGAAGAGTGATTACAGAGAAAGCCCTGTATATATCGGGACACTAGTTGAAGCTATATTCTACCCTCCGGACTATGAAGAAATACCTGCATTAATGAAGCAATTTATTGCAGATATTCCATACGAAGGAAATTCTGTAAAGGAGGTATTGGAGAGAGCAGCAGAGTTTCATATCCGGTTTGAAAGAATTCATCCTTTTCAGGATGGTAATGGAAGAGTTGGCCGGATGATATTGAATCAACAGTTGATCAATCATGGTCTGTTACCATTAGCAATTGAACCGAAAGGAAAATACCGCCAAGCATTCCGGCAATATGACAAAAACAAAGATATTTCCTTGATGACCTACACATTATGTAAGGGAGAGATGGAGTCAATTAATAAGATTCAAGAGCTTGTAAAAAAAAGAAACCAGCAGATTAAGCCCGTCAAAAAGAAGGAATATGTTCCCAAAATGTGAGTTTGACAATTATGAAGGAATCTGCTAAGATGAAGTTGTAAAAAGACACTGCCGATAGGCGGTCAGTCCAGATTTGGGTTTAAAAAAAGTAACCGTGACCTTGACTAGAGGCGGTTACTTTTTTGTTTGATTTATGTAGGCTATTAGAATCGTAACGATGATTCCAAGAATCATCAGAACGGTCGAAAGCATTTCATAATCGCTCATAAAAAGTAGCCCTCCTTTCCTAGATTTCTCATGTCAGAGAACTCTATGTAATCAGAGGGTGCAGTCCCTCTGTTGAAGGACCAACCGCCTACCGCTTTTAAGCAGTGCCAGATTCATTTTAGCAAATTTTTTATATTTTCACAAGCAAGAATTCACCCTCAAAAGAGATGGTAACATCAGAAGGAAGTTTTAGCTAACAAACAGTGGCTGCAGGAAGCAAAAAGAGTTTCAAAACACAGACAGAACTCCTTGGCATTTAATGCTCCAGGGGTTTTTATATGTGGAAAGTAGATGGCTTTCCGCAACTATTTTATTTACCATATTATATATATCGGGGTCTTAGGGTGCTCCCTAACAAGATTTGGCATTATGTTTAACATAATGCGTATCTTGCCAAATCCCAAAGGGATTTGCAATACAAAGAGCAATACGTTTTCACAGAAAGTGAAATACAAATAGCAATACAGTGAAAACAGAGGTGAAATACAAATAGCAATACATTTGAATCAGGGTGGAATACACAAAGCAATACATCTGAATCAGGGTGGAATACACAAAGCAATACATCTGAATCAGAGTGAAATACATACAGCAATACACTATATCGGAGTGAAATACAAATAGCAATACAGTGCGTTGGAGCAAAAAAAATATAGGTACCCTAAAGTAACCTTGTTTTCCCTTGTACAAAATGTTATTGTAAAAAGGGAAAAAAGATAGAAACATCTGTTTTGAAAACAGGTGTTTTTTTTGCGCCTGGATATAGGAAAGGAGAAGACAATCAATGAGCAAGAAAATATCACGGACTTATAGGCTGACAAAAGAGGCACTTTCCATAATTGAAAATCGTGATACAAGTAAATATCCTAATGCCAATGATTTTATTGAGATGAGAATTATGGATCTACCAGATGAAGAAATGAGCAATAAAATACTCCTAGAGCTTAAACAGATACGTCTGGAGATAGAATCGTTAAAAGAGACCTTAAATACTTTAGGAGTAAATAAGGGGTCGGAAGAGAACATTTTCGACCTGCCTGTTACACCAACCATTTAAAAGAAAAGGAGCATAATAAAATGACATTAGATCAATTAAGAATCCAGTTAAAGAAAACAGAAAATGAGCTTAAAAAAAATGAAGAGAAGAAAAAGGACCTGCTTGGCAAAAAAACGGAAATTGAATTGCAGATTGCGCAGCTAGAAGCTGAAAAAGCTGAAAAGGTGCTCACAATCATAAAAGATAATTTCGGGGAAGTTGATGAGAATAATCTTGAGCTCTTCCAAAAGGTAATGGAGGGTCAGTCAAAAGAAATTTTAAGACAGAAAGAAATGCTGGAGCATGGTGTGACGTCAGGGGTTTGATAAGGGGGTAGAGTGATTGATTAACCGGAATGTTATTATTGGTGTTCGTTTGACGCAGAAAGAATATGAGTACTTATGTAAGAAAGCAAAACAGGATCCTGATACACGTTATAAAAACGGTGATAAAAACCTTTCCGGTTATATAAGAAACTATGTTTTAAAAGGAGCCGGATACGGAGATATCCATATTCGAAAAGAAATTGAAAATATGGCATACCAGATACGTAAGATTGGTGTAAATATCAATCAGGCTACAAGGAAAATCAATAGCGGATATGGTACAGCAAAGGCAGTATCGGAACTGCAGGCTGACATGGCTCATCTTACTAAAAGCTTTGACGAATTTATTGATAAAATCACATTGGAGGGAGGCACATTGTGGCAATAACCAAGCTGATGAACATTAAGACAAGCAGTTATGGTGCCGGCAGACATTTGTACAACTCAATACAATATATTTTAAATCCGGAAAAGACTAAGGGCGGCCTTTTGGTGGGCGGCAATACTGGTGCTGTGTGCGATGAAGTATATGAGGTCATGATGGAGACAAAAAGAGTCTGGGACAAGATGGATGGAAGGCAGGGATACCATTTTGTTATCAGCTGGAAGCCAGGAGAAATCGAAGAGGAAAATGCCGTCCAGATTATAAAAGAATTTTGTGAAGAATATTTAGGAGAAGAGTATGATTATGTGTTTAGTGTACACGATGATCATGCACATATGCACGGGCATATTGTTTTCAATTCTGTCAGAAGAACAGACGGCTATAAATATCGTTATATCAAAGGCGATTGGGAAAAGTTCATCCAGCCTATCACTGATAAAGTGTGTATGAGTCATGGCCTTCCTAAGTTAGAATATGGGTCTAATCGTAAGGGGAAATCTTATGGTGAATGGTATAGCGAGAAGAATGGCAAAACCACGGGAATAAAAATTATTAAAGCCGATATTGATTCAGCTATTACCAGATCGGATTCTTACTCTTCCTTTTTGAGCGTGATGGGAAAATTTGGGTACAAAATAGAACCACGACTCATAGGCGGAGTACCCGAACTTGCACTGACAGCTCCGGGGCAGGAAAGAGCAAGAAGAACAAACAAATTGGGAGCGGGATATAGGCTTAAGGACATCAAGGAGCGTATTGGAAAAGTGAAGTTTAGAATTGAGGCTCCAAAGCTACCGGCAGTAAAAAGCTGCACTATGAAATTTACGGTTAAGAAATTACCTCAGGCGTCCCGATACCAGGTACGAAAGGTCCGTGAAATCTATAAAGTACAAACCTTTTATACACGAAAGAATCCTTTTTTGGTCAACCAGTCTAACATCCGAAAAAATATGCGGCAGATTGAAAAGCTTACAGGCGATTGCCGTTATTTGCTACGAATGAAGATTAAAAATGAATCTGAGTTGACGCAGCGAGAAGAACTACTGAAAAAAGAAGAAAGGACCTTGAAAAATCAGCGATCAGCTTTAATATCAGCTGCACATGTTCTGGAAGATGATAAAGAATATGCGGAGTATCTGAAACTGCAACAGGAATTACAGGAGATATCTGAATGGGATGATCGCTTTGAAGATGTGCAGGATGCGTTGGAGGCACTGGAAGAAAAACTGCCTTTGGGAGAAGAAACTATCGAAGCAGATACTACCAAGATAAAGGATCAGTTGGAGTCAATAAGAAAGGAAAAAAATATCATCCGGCGTATAAAGAAAAGGGATGGTGAATTGCAGATAATAGAGCGTCAGGAACGAATAAATATTTTGCCCACTGCAGAGCAGATTATGGAGAAAGCGAGAGGAGAAAAAAAATGGCAGAAGATACAAACCCAGAAGAAATCAGACCAGAAGAAAGGGTAAAAAAACAGCAGCTTGCAATTGCATCAAGCATGAAAGTGGAGAAAGCTGTGTTGTATGTTTTAAACACTGTAGCTGACTGGCATGTTCGGGAATGGCTATATATTTGTGCAGTAGATGGTATGCCGGCAGAACAACTGAAAAATTTTGCTGAGACAAAAACAAATGTTTTGGAAATTAAGAAAGAACGCATGGTTTTTTTGAGAGATAGATATGTACAGACAGATCCGCTGCAGTTGAAAATTGAAACACTGCAAAAGGAAGTTCAGGAGGTCTGCCAGGAAAGCAGACAGGCCCGGTCTACAATAGAAAATGGTTTAGAGGATGCTTTAAAGAAGCAGGCCCAGGCGCAGACTGAAACTATCCATGTAAAAGATGAAATAATTGCAATGCTGAAAAATCAGGTTCTGGATTTACAGGAGGACAGGAAAGCGTTTCCATCTGAAAAAGAAATTGTACCGAAATCCGGTACAGATAATACAGTGTTAGAAGCTCTGGATGTTGGTGCAAAAACATTACATAGAACAAAGAAAAAATCTGGTGCAGGACAACTCCTGTCTCTCATACGCCGGAATGCGGAAACAAAGAAATTTATTGAACGTTACATACAAAGTGACAAGATGTCCACAGAGCAGACGAATTTTCTACTTGACTGTCTGGAAGAGGGAATGAGTGTTAAGGATATAGAGGCCTTTGCAGCTCCTGGGCTTTCGCTTGAGATGATGAGTCGTCTTAAGAAATTTAGCCAAAAGGATTACGGGGAGGAATGAGCGGATGAATACCCAAAAAGAGATACAGGA
>ENA-UOOI01001853-UOOI01001853.1-fermentation-metagenome-genome-assembly--contig:-NODE-1853-length-20136-cov-3.692097_pt1 | contig 20136 bp, 15 predicted proteins | sample MGYA00245779_ERZ724027 | MGnify/ENA primary metagenome ERZ724027 (study PRJEB28704, sample SAMN03018318) | fermentation metagenome | biome: anthropogenic terrestrial biome; feature: soil; material...
AAACATGTTCACTTTTTAGAGTATAAAAATAACGCAGGGAGGGATGTTTATTTTTATACTCTAAAAAGTGAACATGTTTACTATAGCAGAGAGAGGAGGTTTTTATGGTAATAACAGGCAAGAAACGATGGTTTATATTGGTTGTGATATCTTTGATGGCAGGAATTATGGTCTATCTTCCATTCCTGCGCTATAGTTACTATGATCAGATGGTTCTTCTGTTTTCGAGATACAAACAGGTTGCGTCTGAATCGAATGTACATGGGTTTATTGGATCTTATAGTTTCTGGTTTGGTCTCGTCTGTACGTTTGGATATCCGATTGGCGGTGTGCTGGCAGATCGCTTTGGTGAGAAATGGCTTATGATTATCGGTTCACTCATTATGGGGATCTGTTCCTTTTGGTTTGGATTGATTCCGGGAAAGGTTTCGATTATAGTGATCCATATCTTATATGGAGTGGGCAGCAGCTTCTTTATCTGGAGTGCTTATCTGAAGACTGTGCGTAAGCTGGGAAATTCAAAGGAACAAGGGGTGATGTTCTCAACTTCTGAATTTATTCGGGCAATCATAGGTATGATGCTTGGATTTCTAGGTGTCGGTCTGCTGAACCGTGCTATTATGCCTGGAAATAAGCTGGATCTGGAAGTTTTGGGTGCTCAGTGGAGAAATATGTTATTTATTGACGGTGCGATATTTCTGATCCTTGCACTTATTATATTTCTTGTATTGCCGAACAATGTAATCGGTGCCGAAGAAGCAGAACTTGCTCAGACAGGGAATCATATTCCAGAACCGGAGAAGATTAGTGTATCTTCGATACTTAAAGTTTTGAAGATGCCAGGAACCCGGCTTCTGTCATTACTGATTTTTTTCTGTTATTCATTTACAGCAGCGGCAAATGGGTACCTGGGTTCTTACACAGTCAATGTTTTTGGCATTTCTCAGACACAGGCGAGTACATTCGCAGTGCTACGCAATTATATTATTGCAGGAGTTTCTACACTTGCTATTGGATTTATCGCAGATAAGATTGGTTCCAGAATTAAGACCTTGGGATATTATCTTGTAGCTGCCACGATCCTGACTGTGGCGGTTCTTCTGACAAAGAACGCAGAGATACTCTGTATTGCTATTACGTTTATATTTGCAGTTGTTTACAGTGGTATGAGAGGGATATATTTTGCAACACTCAGTGAAGTTGGGATCCCATTATCACTTACGGGTGCTGCGACAGGTGTGATTTCTCTTATTTGTTATCTTCCGGATGTTTTCTTTCCAAAGCTTGCCGGAGGATGGCTGGACCGATATGGGAACCGGGGGTATGATTTAATCTGGTATTGGGTTATTGGATGTGGAATCCTTGGGATTCTTATATCTGTGATCTCAGTCAGATATTCAAAGAAACTGAAAACACAGGAAACACTTGAAAAGTAGTCCATTTAAGGAGGATAGGGATTATGAGTAGAAAAGACAGACCCTTTAGACTGGGAATGCATACATATACACTGCATTTCTTTGGATTCGGCGAGAGCTGGGGTTTTGGAAAGGATTACTATTTTGAACAGGTGATGTCACTCTATGAGCTGATGGATCGGGCAGTTGAATGGGAGCTTGACGGGCTCCAGATCACAAAAGTTGATCTTTTAACGACATCAAAAGAAAAGCCTTTTTCGCAGAAAAATCTGGAGAAGGTGGCACAGGCTGCAAAGGAACACGGCCTTTTTCTGGAATTTAATGCTTCTTTTCATGCGGGAAGTGATTCTCGTGTAAATTGTACTCCGGAAGAGGCACTGAACATCGGCCATTATCTCGATGCCGAAATGGTGAAATTCAGTCTTGATATCAGGCGTCCGAGAGAACTCTACGGATCCTGTATGCATCCGCATGTGATGCGGCAGATGTCTGATCGGTATGATGAATTCATGAAAGTGATGCCTCTGATTGATAAATATGGTATGCAGATCGCAATTGAAAACCATACGGATACATTTGCAGATGAAATCATATGGCTCGTAAACCGGCTGAATCATCCGCTGATCGGGACCTGTGTGGATACGATGAATTCGCTTCAGGTGATCGAGAATCCTTATTATGCGATGGAGCGTATGCTTCCCCGGGCAAACTGCTGTCACTTCAGCGATGATATTATCGTTGTAGATCCGCTTGGCGTTCACGATATCGGAGCACCACACGGACAGGGGTCCATGGACTGTCCTGCCATGCTCACGCAGATTCGAGAGAAATCCAGTATGGATAAGATTATTTTTGAAAATGAGATTGCTTTCAAGAGCCTGAATGAACCGATTGAAGAGGCGAGAACAAGAGAGATGAAAGCATGCGAAGAGAGTGTGCGATATCTGAGAGATGTTTTAAAACTTGGTATCAGAAACAGATAAGCTAACATTTCAGGAGGGATATGTTATGTCAAAAGAGCAGATGATACATGCCGCAGCGATGGAGATTATGCGTGATGTGGGAGTGAAAATTTATAATACAAAAGCAATTGATATTTTAAAGAAAAATGGAATTAAGGTCGAGGACAAAACAGCATATTTTACGGAAGAGCAGGTGATGCACTGGGTTTCGATGGCACCTGATTCCTTTACGATCCATGCGAGAAATCCGAAATACAACATGGAAGTCGGAGGAGACCATGTGTATCCCGCAGCTACTTATGGATGTGCATTTATTGATGACTGGGATGGTAACCGCCGCCAGGGGACCATGGATGATTATATCAAATGCCTGAAACTGATCCAGGAAGAGGACAGCTATTCTATTAATGGCGGGATTATGATCCAGCCCGGTAATGTGCCGGAGGAAACGGCATCATTGGAAATGTTTTATGCAACACTTTTGTATTCAGATAAATCGATCATGCTTCCTACAGGCCTTAAGAATGAGATGGAGCTGATGATGGAGGCAGCCTGTGAAGTGTTTGGCGGAAAAGAAGAACTGATCGCAAAGCCGAGGATGACGACACTGATCAATACGGTTTCACCACTTGCTTTGGATGCAAGGATGCTTGATTGTCTGATGACTCTTGCGGAATATGGTCAGCCTGTTATTCTCTGTCCCGCGACGATGCTCGGTGCGACAGGTTCGATCTCTATGGCCGGAACAATTGCCAGTGGAACAGCAGAAAATCTTGCGGGGATTGCTCTGGCTGAGATGGTACGTCCGGGAACACCGGTTGTATTCGGAATTCAGTCGACCGCGGCAGATATGAAGGGCGGAATCACATTCGCATGTGCGGCTCCGGAAGGAGCTGCGATGCAGGGATTTTCCGTAGATATGGCCAGGTTCTATGGTATGCCTTCGAGAGGCGGCGGATGCCAGACAGATGCACCACGTATCAATTGTCAGGCCGGGTATGAATCCATGCTTACCTTTTCATCGGCTTACCGTCATGGCATCAATCTGATCATGGAAGCAGGTGGTGTGATGGATAGTGTCAATGCGACATCCTTTGAAAAGATGATCGTGGACTTTGAGATCATCAGGCAGGTAAAGGCTTCGTTTGCTCCGATTGAAGTGAACGAAGAAACCTTAAATCTTGAAGAAATCAAAGAGATCGGGCATGATGACAGTTTTGTGACATCAGACAGTACCTTAGAAAACTTCCATGAACTGTACTCTCCCCATATCGGGCCGAGAAACGGAAAAGGGGAAGACTATTTCAAAGAGGGAATTGATAAGGAGATGGACCGGATGCTGAGTGCATATGATGGGAATCACCCGGTACTCGATCCGGAAATCAAAGAGAAAGTAAGAGCAGTGCTGGCGAAATCAGGACTGGATGAGAAATACTTTGATAATATAGAAAAGGCAGATTAGGATTTATCTGCAAAAATACTTTACAGACCAGATTTAAAAGCGAATATGGACAAAAGAACCGCCGAAGTATGAGTTCCTAATACTTCAGCGGTTTTATAATACTGTACAGACATAGTAATTTAATGTTATAATAAAAAATTGGTTGATATATTAATTCTTTGAAAAATTTCATGGTGATTGAAAGACAGATGAAAAATTCTAAATTCCAAAGGAGTGAAGATGATTAAAGATTATAATTGTTCTTATGATGATATGGCAATGATTGATGGCGATCTGCTAAAAAGTCTCGGGCTGGAAATCCCGGATGTCTATATGCATGCGGATTCTATGGCAGAACTTTCGCTGGCCGTGAAGGAACAGAGCAGAGAGACTTTTTGTAAACTGCCGTTTTGCCATACTGTGGAAGCAGAGGCCATGGGTGGAAATATTAATTACGGAGATGAAAAAGGCGGACCGCGTGCGAAAGAGTATGTCTGTAAATCGGTGGAAGATGTATTAAAACTTCCGGAAATTGACTTTAGCAGAGGAAGGATTCATGAAGTCCTTTTGGCCTGCCGGACACTTTATGAGCAGGGTGAGCATGTTGTGCTGCAGGTATCAGGGCCTTTTACGATACTAAATACTTTGATTGACATCAGGTATGTTGTAAGGAGCATGAGAAAAACACCGGAAATTATGAAACAGGTGTACTGGAAAATGGGAGACGAAATCCTTAAGTTTATAGAGATATCTGAGAATTATGGTGCTGACATGATCAGTTACGCGGATTCATCAGGCAGTGTGAAGATATTGGGACCAAAGATGGCCGCACAGGTTGTGGAAGACTTTACATATGATTTTCTAAAGAAGGTACAAAGGATTGTTGAGGGGAAGCGGCTTGTTCTCTTATGCCCAAAAACAACATACACTCTGCTCGGAACAGAAAAAGCTGTGTTTCGTGATCGGAAACTTTCTGTTCCCGAGAGTTATGGAGAGGCTTGTATCGAGATGATTGGAAAAGTCCCTTTTTCCGGACAGATGTGCATCAAAGGTGCGCAAAATTTTTTGAATAGCGCGATCTTTAAGGAGATTGCGATACTGTAAAATTTATAATTGACATCAGGAGGAGAAAATGTCTAATTCAAAAGAAGAACTAATAGCGGAATTATCGAGATGTGTGTTGGAGATGGAAGACGAAGAAGTAAAAGAAGTGGCGCAAAAGTACATTGATGCGGGTTATCCGGCATTTGACGGTATCATGAGCGGGCTTGTGGATGGAATGAACAAGGCCAGTGAACTTTATGATGAACAGGAATATTTTGTCACCGATATCCTGCTGTGTTCAGATGCGATGTATGCCGGGCTTGATATGCTTCGACCATATCTTCCGGAGGAAGAGGCAAATGCAGAGAAACCTGCGGTTGTAATAGGAGTAGTGGAAGGAGATACCCATGATATTGGAAAAAATCTTGTGAAGATTATGCTGGAAACAGCGGGATTTGAAATCTTTGATCTTGGAAGAGATGTTCCACTGGATCGGTTTGTCGATAAAGCCAGGGAAGTTGATGCAAAAATCATATGTATGTCCACGCTTATGACGACAACTATGGATGGAATGAAAACAGTCATCGAGAAATTGAAAAGCAGCGGGATCAGAGATCACGTGAAAGTTATGGTAGGAGGCAGCCCTGTCTCTCAGAAATTTGCCGATGAAATCGGGGCGGACAAGTATTCTGTCAATGCGGTAGATGCCGTACGTGTGGCAAAAGAGCTGATAGGTGCGGCGTAAGAGATGGGAGAGGGAGTTCCTTTTATGAATGAAATGAACAGGCTGTCTCTGGCAATGCATGGTAAGACCGTGGACCGGCCTCCGTGTATCTGTCCCGGTGGAATGATGAATATGATTACAACAGATCTTATGGATGCCACTCATATCGAGTGGCCGAAGGCGCATCTGGATGCCCGGATGATGGCAGATCTTACAGCCGCAAATTACGAAAAAAAATGTTTTGAAAATGTCGGCGTTCCTTTTTGCATGACAGTGGAAGCAGAAGCTATGGGTGCAGAGGTTACGATGGGTACAAAAATCTACGAGCCGCATATTACGGATTATGCCATAGATTGTGTGGAAGACTGGAAAAATATTTCCCCGATTGATATCGAATATGGAAGGGTTAAAGTTGTTCTGAATGCTATAAGAATTCTAAAGGGGAAACAACTGGATGTGCCGATTATCGGAAATGTGACAGGACCGGTCAGTATTGCGAGTTCTCTGATGGAACCGACAGCATTTTATAAAAGCCTCAGAAAGCGACGAGAATTGTCTCATAATTATATGGATTTTGTGGCAGGTGAAATTATAAAATATGCCACAGCACAAGTCGAAGCGGGGGCGGATGTCATTGCGATCTCAGATCCGAGCGGTACGGGTGAGATTCTTGGCCCTAAACTTTTTGAAGAGTATGCGGTTGAATATATCAATCGCATCATTGATGCTCTTCCAAAGAAAAAGATGGGAACAATTGTACATATCTGTGGTCAGATGAAAAATGTGTATAGAGAAGTAAATAAAATCCATTCTGATGTTTTGAGTTTTGACTCCAGTGTTCCAATGAGTGCCGCGAGAAAAAATCTTCCGGATCGAATCTTAATGGGAAATGTCAGTACATGGGCTCTGGAGTTTTCTAATCCGGATAAAGTAAAGAATCTGTCCGTCAATTGCTGGAAGAATGGTTCGAATATCATTTCACCCGCATGCGGGCTTGGAACTAAATCACCGATATTTAATATTCAGGCAGTCAGACAGGGGATTTTAGAAGAAGGGGTGAGACAAAATGACATATAAGATTAGAATTGCACATTCGAAAGAAGAGATCGAATATGAACCGGGAAAATCACTTCTGGAAATATTGCAGTCGTCAGATATTTTCGTGGAGAATGCCTGTAATGGAAAAGGTGTGTGTGGAAAGTGTAAAGTCCGGGTTATCAGCGGGCATCCGGGGCAGGTTACTGAAAATGAAAAGAGCCTGCTGAAGAAAAAAGAATTAAGTTCAGGAATTCGCCTTGCCTGTCTGATTTATCCGAAATGTAATCTGCAGATAGAACTGTTACAGAATGAAAAGAAGAAATATGAAATATTAAATACAGGGTATGTTCCTGAATTTCATATGAATCCGGGTATCAGGAAAGAGCTGATTGAGATTGAAAGACCCTCTCTGGATCATCAGACATCATTCGAAGATCAGATTTGCCGTCAGCTTGATTCTGTTATCATACCTGTCGAAGTGATTTGCGAAAGTTCATTTGATCCCGGCATTTACACGGCAGTGATTCATATATCCCGGGAGAATTGTGATGTGCTGATGAGTCTGGAAAAAGGCGATACCAGGAACTTTTTGTATGGTGTCGGTATCGATATAGGAACGACCACAGTTGTCGCAGCTTTAATAGATCTTAAGACTGGAAGAGAGCTGGCCGGCGATTCTATGATCAATGCGCAAGAGAGATTTGGCTCGGATGTTCTTTCCAGGATTACGTATGAGATAGAAAATCCCGAAGACGGAATCAATATTCTGCAGAAAACAATTGTCACATCTCTCAATGAGATGATTAAAAGCGTATGCAGGAAAGCAGACATCTTCCCAAATCAGATATATGAAATCGCGGTGAGTGCAAACTCAACGATGCTGCATATCCTGCTGGGAATTGATGCGGTACCTATTGGAAAATCCCCATATGCTCCTATGTTTGTAAATGCGAAAGATATCCCGGCAGAAAGTATTGGCATTTTGGCTTCAAGAGGTGCCCGGCTTTACTGCCTTCCGGGTGTGTCAGCCTATATTGGAGCTGATATTGTCGCGGGAACCTATGTATGTGCTCTTGAAGAAACTGACCAAAACATACTCTTTATCGATATCGGGACCAATGGTGAGATTGTGCTTTCAAAACGGGGGCAGCTGATATGCTGCTCCTGTGCGGCAGGACCTGCTTTGGAAGGCATGAATATCAGCTGTGGTATGCAGGCCTGTGAAGGCGCAGTCGAGGATCTTTCTATTGATCAGGATGGGGTGCATCTTTCAACAATCGGCGGTGATGATCCGGCAGGTCTATGCGGAAGCGGAATCCTGTCTGCGGTAAAAGAACTGGTAAGGACAGGAATCGTGCAGGAGAGCGGAGCATTTATTAAGATGAGTCAATTAGAAGATCATGATTATCGATCTTCCATGATTCATCAGGACGGAAAAAAACGTGAGTTTATTATCAAAAATGGACCGGGATCTATCCTGGTCACGCAAAAGGACGTAAGGCAGGTTCAACTGGCAAAAGGAGCAATTTTATCTGGGTTTTATGCGCTTTTGAATCATGCAGATGTCAGGATGGATCAATTGGACAAGGTGATGATAGCAGGACAGTTTGGGTCACATCTTCCTGTAGATAGTTTAATTGGAGTGGGTATTCTGCCGGAAGATGTTCGTGAGAAGCTTGTCTACGTCGGAAACTCATCAAAGACAGGTGCCTGTATGGCTTTACTGTCACAAACAGTAAAACGTGAGATGGAGGATTTGGCCGGAAAGATGCAGTACATAGAATTGGGTGCAATAGAGGGATACGAACGGTTATTTGCAGACAGCATGATGTTTCCGGACATGAGTAAGAATAAAGGAGAGATTTGAATAGTATGGAATATGAAGAATTAAAACGTCTGATGAGTGGACAAAAGGATGAAATGACAGCCGGTGAGCGCTTAAAAGCATATAACAAAGGAGAAGAAGTCGATTATCAGCCTTATACTCTACAGTCACCGGATCCGGCTATGGCGAATATATTCGGATATACAACGTCACAATTTTTAAAGGACTTTGAAGTAAAGAGCGAGATTATCAGACGCAGGGAAGAAGAATTCGGTCTTGACAGTTTCAATGTAAGCCTCGGTCTTAAATCAATTGGTGGGGCATTGGGTTCTACACTTTATGCGCCAGAAAATGGAATTGATTATGTGACTGATCATGTGTTAAAAGATTATAAAGATTTTGACAAACTTGAGGTTGTTGATCCCTATCATAATCCGATTCTGACTCCAATCCTGGAAAGCGCGAAACGTATCAGAGAGCAGTTCCCGGATCTGCATATGACTACAAGTGTAGCAGGCCCGATTACGACCGCGATTTCGGTGCGTCAGGTAGAGCTGGTCTTGAGAGACACTGTAAAGAGACCGGAGATGCTGCATAAGCTTCTGGAGCTTTGTGTAGACAGTTCGCTGAAATGGTTTGAAGCATTTGAGAAGGAAATCGGTCCTGTGGAAACGAATTTTTCGGATCCGGTAACCTGTATGGATGTAATCAGTAAAAAACAGTTTGACAGGTTTTCTCTTCCTTATCTGAAAAAATTGATTGATGGTACCGAAAAGATCATGGGGATAAGACCGGGTGCTCATATCTGTGGAAAAACTGAGCCTATTTGGAATGATCTTGCCGATGCAGGACTTTTTTCATTCAGTGTTGATAATTGTGAGGATCTGGCTCAGGCAAAAGAAGAAGTGGGTGACCGGATGAGAATTGCGGGAAATGTTCCTCCCATAACGGTGATGAAGGATGGAACAATCGATGATGTGATAGCTTCCTGCAGAGAATGCCTTTTAAAGTGTGCTGACAGCCCATCCGGGTTTATATTGAATACGGGATGTCAGCTGCCGATCGGGACCCCGAAGAAAAATGTGGATGCATTTATATATGCGACAAGAAAATACGGGAGAGGTGCGAGAATCGGACAGATGCCAAAAGGAATCCTGGAAGAAAAGTGATTCCGTTTTGTCTCCTTACGATTGGGTATTATAGAAAAAGCCGCCAGAGTTTGAGCATCCTCTCAAATTTCGGCGGCTTGATTTATTTGCTCTTTTCGAAATAATTTCATCTCTTTCTTCCGTTTTTCTCGTAGATTCTACATATTACGCCTTAAGAATTATTACAATAGACTGGTAAGAGCATTTGTAAAGATGTTAGGTAACTATTCCTAAAATCCGGTGAACTGTTTTTGTACTTCATACTAATAGTTACCATTTAGATATTGAATGATGTTATTTAATATAGACATTTTGAATTTGAAAGGCTAAGTGTTAAGATATTAACAAGAGATAGGAAAGGAGAAAAAATGAAAAAGAATTACAAAGAAGCTCCATATGGCAGATTCCATCTGATGCTATATATCTGCACTGTCCTTGGTCAGATTTCATGTGGATATGCTTTGGGTATTGCCGGTACAGCAGTAACGCAGGCCCAGGGTAAATTGGGTTTGACCACTTTTTGGGTTGGACTCTTGGGAGCCGGTACGTTAATCGGACTTGCAGGAAGCCTTGTTGTTGGTAATATTGCGGATAAGATTGGAAGAAGCAGATTGTTCGTGTTCGATATGCCGTTATTTGCTTTGTTTTCTATTCTACAGCTTTTTACATCAAATGTGGGAGTTTTGATGATTCTGCGTATCTGTATCGGACTTTGTATCGCTGTTGAGTACACAGTGGGAACTACAATTATTTCAGAATGGTTTTCACCGGAGGATGGGCCGATTTTTCTGAGTCGATTTATTATTTTCTGGACTTTCGGATATGTGGCATCCTTCTTTGCTGGTTTGATTATGGGGAATTTATCCACTGATTACCATATTATCTTTGCCAGTTCTGTTATTCCGGGTGTAATTGCGGCAATATCAAGATTTGTGATAGGAGTTCCGGAATCTCCTACGTGGCTGGCTTCAGTTAACCGTCTGGATGATGCAAATAAGCTGATTTCGGAGAAACTCGGAGATGAGTATTGCGTTGTGGAAGAGCCAGAAGAGCGGAATGATAAAGTATCCGTTAAGGAACTGTTTAGTTCAAGGTATCGAAAAAATACACTCGTTGGCGGAGCGTTCTATGCATGCCAGGTATTCCCTTACTTTGGAGTGGGTATCTTTCTTCCCATCTTAGTAAGTCAATTAAATATGGGGAGTGCGAATACATCTAGTATTCTATACGATATTTTCTGTATGGCAGGAGCGTTTATCGGAACTTATCTGTGTAACAGGATTCCGAGAAGACTTTTTCTTACTTCGACGTTTTACATCTCCGCGATTGCGCTGGGAGTGATGATTATAGGCCATAACGGCCCGGTTGGTATTACTCTGGTTTCATTTTGCGTTTTTGCACTGGTGATGTCGATTGCCGTTGTAATGCAAAACCCCTATCCACCGGAATTATTTGATACCCGTGTGCGAGGTACCGGTGTTGGCATCGTAATCTTTTTCAGCCGAATTGGAGCAGCCGCCGGAACTTTCCTGCTTCCGATCCTTGTAGAAAAAATCGGCGTATATGGTACATTAGGTGTCTGTCTTGTGATCTTACTTGTCGGCGGAGTGGTTTGTCAGCTTTTTGCACCGGAAACATCGTTAAAATATAGACAGTCAGCACCTATGAAAGAAGGATTATCAACAAAATAATCGGTGAAAGAAGCTAAATTATGATATTTATGGAGCCATAGGCAAAATAAATAAAAAATTTATAAAGGAGGATGTAACATGTCAAGAGATTTTATGAAGAGAATTGAGGCATTGAGAAAAAATTATATGTCTCATCGTGTTGAGATGGATATGCTGGACGCCTATTATGTGACGCAGGGATTTAAGGCTACAGAGGGTCAGCCGTGGCAGATCCAGAAAGCTAGCGGAATGAAGAGTGTGTATGAGAATAAACCGATTTTTATTCAGGATCACGAACTTCTGGTTGGCGGTGTAGCATTCAAGCCGCGTGCGGGAATCCTCAATCCGGATTCTGCCTGCTCCGTAATTGAGAAAGAGCTGGATACCATAAGCACCCGCAAGTATGATCCTTTTTATCTGTCGGAAGAAAACAAGAAACTCTTTACAGAGGAAATAGCTCCTTATTGGAGAGGCAAATGTGTCCTTGACCGCTGGAATGCTATGATGCCCGAAGATGTAAGGACTATGCGTGACGGCGGCATGCTGTATGTTGATAAAAAGTTTGTCCGCGGTTACGGTGAGAACACACCAGGCTGGAGAACTCTCCTCAGTAAAGGTATTGCCGGAATTAAGAAAGAAGCGGAAGAAAGGCTTGCTGCTCTTGATGATGCAGATGGAGAAGATGTTTTGAAACAGATCATCTTTTATAAATCCATGATTATCACAGCTGAGGGTATTATCGCAATTGCCAATCGTCATGCAGATCTGGCTGAGAAGATGGCAGTAGATGAAAAAGATGAGAAACGTAAGGCAGAGCTGCTCAAGATAGCACAAGTGAACCGCAATGTACCGGAGAATCCACCTCGCAATTTCTATGAGGCACTGCAGAGTATGCTTACTTATGAGTTCTGTCTCTTTATGGAACAGAACGCCTCTTCCTATAATCTGGGACGTATGGACCAGTATCTGATTGATTATTACAATAAAGATATTGCAGACGGTATTCTGACGGATGATGAAGCTCAAGAACTTATGGACTGTTTCTGGATCAAGATTGCAGAGATGGGACTCTTCCAGGATGGTGAAAGTGCTGCTTTCTCCGCAGGTTATAATATGACGGTTCAGGTTTGCGCAGGCGGTATTGACCAATATGGAAACGACGCAGTCAATGACTTGTCTTATATGACGATCCAGGCAACAGAAGATACTGCTCTGAAAGAACCGAACATGACAGTACGTTACAGCATTTCCAAAAACCCGGATTCTTTCCTGAGAAAAGCGGCAGAGTGTATCCGCATGGGACGTACTATGCCTGCAGTATATCATGATGATGCAGGAATCAAGATGCTTCTGAATAAAGGTATTCCGCTGTCACAGGCTTGGGACTGGACTCCATGCGGCTGTGTAGAGACGAATCTGGAAGGTCGTCTGAAATCTTATACTGATATTGGTGAGGTCAGTATGGGTGGTGTTGTGGATATGGTTATGAATAACGGGAAGAGCCGCAAGACTGGTAAACAGATTTCTATTGCGACTGGAGACCCTCGCGATTTCAAGACCTATGACGATTTCATGGCGGCAGTCAAAAAGCAGATTGACTACTTCGTTCATACGATGGCAACCATGAATTCTTATCTGGATTACCTCAGTGAGAAATATCGTCCGGTTGCGGCGCTTTCACTTACCTATCCGAATTGTATGAAAACCGGAAAAGATTACGCGAACGGCGGATCTGAATTCACGGTAGGAAATGGAATCAATATCATCGGGCAGGCAGATATCATCAACTCTGTAGCAGATGTGAAGAATCTTGTATATGACGAGAAGAAAGTGACGATGGATGAACTCTGCAAGGCACTGGATGCAGACTTTGAAGGATATGATGACATCCATGAGATGTGTATGGATTCACCAAAATATGGTAATGATGATCCGAAGGCTGATTTCTGTGCCGGAGAAATCTACAATTATCTTGTAGATCAGATTGAGAGTTATGAATCTCCATTTGGCAAACTGACAGCAGGTATGCTTCCGGTATCCGGTAATGTACCGATCGGAAAAAGCGTAGGAGCTCTTCCGTCCGGACGTAAAGCATGGACACCTCTTGCAGATGGTATCGGTGCTACAGGGGGAACAGATATAAACGGCGCTACTGCTCTTCTGAAATCAATTAGTAATTTACCACATGCACGGTTCACCCAGGGAACACAGATGAACCTGAAGATAGATCCGAAACTTCTGAAGGGTGACCGCGGATTGAATAATATGATGGCTTTGCTGAAAACACAGTGTACGCTGGGAATTTACCATACGCAGTATAACATTATTGATCCTGAGGTTCTGGTTGATGCACAGAAGCATCCGGCAGACCATAAAGATCTCTTAGTGCGAGTTGCGGGATATACAGCATTCTTTGTAGAACTCAGCAGAGATATCCAGGATGATATTATTCAGCGTACAGAGATTGAAAACTGGGGCTAATGAAAAGAATAGTGGAAAGGGTAATATAATAACATGATATTTAACTGCCAAAAGTATGAGAATATGAAACTTCAAGGCTCTGTGCTTCGAATCGAAAAGAGTTCAATTTACGATGGTGACGGACTGCGGACAGTTGTGTTTATGAAAGGATGTCCTCTGCGCTGTCAGTGGTGTTCAACTCCTGAAAGTCATCATAAAAAGATTCAGACTACAGTGGATGGAAGCATTACTTATGGTCAGATTATGACGGTTGAAGAGGTCATGATAGAAGTTCGAAAGGATAGTCTGTTTTATTTTAATTCAGGCGGCGGGATGACAGTATCGGGGGGAGAGATTCTCGCACAGCCAGAGTTCGTGTATAATTTGGTACGCCGTGCGTGCCATGAAGGCATCGATACTTGTATCGAAACGTCATTTTACGGAAAATGGGATGACATTAATCGAATCCTGGGCTGTACCGACACTGCTTTCGTAGATATGAAACTGATGGATCCCGAGGCTCATAAAAAGTATATCGGAGTACCCAATGACCTCATTCTCAGTAATATTCGCAAAGCCGGAGCCGAAAAGAAAAAGAATAGGAAGCTGATTATTCGAAGACCTTTAATTCCGGGAGTGAATGATTCGAGACAGGATCTGGAACTCCTGGGGCAGTTCCTTGCCGGGTTACCGGGTGTGGATCATCTGCAATTATTACCCTACCACCGTCTTGGAACAGATACTTATCGAAAATTGGGAATGACTTATCAACTTCCCGATACTGAGACGCCATCTGATGAGCATATGGAGTGGTGTAGAAGTATTGCAAACAAATATATCGAAACAATAGTCTGAGAGGAATTTGAAAAGAAAGGTAAAAAAATTTATGTTACATTATGGATTTATCGCTGCAGGAAATATTATTCGTGCAATGCACAGAGGAGCAGAACTGAACAAGGATTATGATCCTTCAGAAATCGGCATTTATGATATTAGTGAGGATGTACGTAAAGATTATGCATCCAGAGGCTATGCAACATTCGACACAATGAAGGAGCTTGTTGATAATTCAGAAATGCTGGTTCTCGGAGTGACACCTAAGGTTATTGGTCTTATCATCGATGAGCTGAAAGCATGCTATAGACCGGGACAACTGCTGCTGACAGTGGTAACCGGTGTTGAGCAGCCCTGGTATACGGAACATCTTGGCGATGACTGTAAAGTCGTGATTTGCATGCCTAATATGAGTTCCCAGGTAGGAGCAGGCGCGTTTGCGGTTTCACGTAATAAAAACTGTACGGATGAAGATGTAGAGAACGTTACAGCAATCCTCAGATCATGCGGTCTTGTGGAAGAAATTCCGGACGGCAAGATGGCTGAGATTCTTCCTTTTAATGGTTCAGCACCGGGATTCTTTTACCATATCTCCAATTTGATGGTAAAGGAGGCAGAAAAGTTAGGCCTCGATCCGGTTAAAGCGGTTAGTTTATTTGCCCAGACTATGAAAGGGAGTGCGGAAATGATCCTTTCTTCGGATATGAGTCTGAAAGATCTTGAGGCTGCACTCCGTCTGCCAGGTGGTGCTACAGTAACAGCTTTGGAAAAGATTGAATCTATGGGGTTTGATGATATGTATAAAGAGTTCGTGAAAGTTTCTGTGGATCATTGCAAAGAACTCGGAAACCAGTAATTATAAATGTGACCCGGTCAGGGTACCTCAGAAAATCAATAAGATATTATAAAATTAAAATAAAGGAGTAACAAAATGATTAAGAATCACGACAGAAAATTTAAACTAGGAATGCATAGTTATACATTGCACCTCTCAGGTTTTGGCGAGAGCTGGGGATTTCAGGAATTTGGTGAACATCATGCTTTTGAACAGATAGCAACTTTTCAGGATCTGGTAAACATTTCTGCTGAAGTCGGACTGGATGTTCTTCATATTACACTGGTAGATATTCAGAATGATACCTCTGATAAACATCTGGAAGAGTGTCGAAAAATTGCCGAGGATGCAGGGATTGAGCTTGAACTCAACGTTTCTTTCAACGCACCTTCGGATCCACGTGTAAATTGTAATGTCGAAGATTCATTACATATTGCGCATAAGCTGGGATGCAATCTTGTGAAATACAGTACAGATGTAGAGCATCCGAAAAAGTCTTCTAACGCTTGTCTGGCACCTTCTGTTATGGCACAGCTGGTTAAAATTTACGATCAATTCCATGACAATATTCCACTTATTGAGAAATACGGTATGAAAATCGCGATTGAGAACCATTGTGATCTGTTTGCAGATGAAGTAATCTGGCTGGTTGAAAAGCTGAATCATCCGTTGATCGGTGCATGCTGTGATACGATCAATTCTATGATGGTTATGGAAGGTATTGCAGATTGTGTCAACAGAATGGCACCTTATTGTTATTGTGTACATTTCTGTGATAACAGAGTTTTTGCTGATCCTGACGGAACACATTCACTTGGTACAGCAATCGGAGCAGGAAATGTCGATTGCAAAGCTATCATGGATATCATAAGAGAAGAAGCTCCGGAAGCCCTGGATACCATCGATCTTGAAATCGAACTGCCACTTTCCGGTTATTCGATTGAAGAAGGCAGAGAGCTGGAGAAAAAGAGTTTACGTGAGTCTGTTGAATATATGTATAAAGAATTAGGAATCGGATACAATCCGGCAAAGATCTACGGCGAAAGTAATTATTTTCTGAATAAATAATTCGGTTAAGCCGTCAGCATGATTGGGTAGTCTAATCAAACTTGAATACCCGGTCATGCTGTTTTATATTCACTTGCTTGTGGTAGAATATAAGGAGAAGTAAATTGAGAATTAAACAGGGTAAAAGTAATACTCGGTTGAAACCTGTAATGGCCACTGTAGGAGCATTTATATCGTATTCTATAGGTGCTGGTTTTGCATCAGGAAATGAAATCCTGCAGTTCTTCGGATCATGGGGACTTCCAAGATCTATCCTAGCTATTATAGGCGGAACGGCAGCAACTATGTCATATTGTGCACTGGTATATTATTTAGGACAGAAATTTCCATTTGAAAAAACATCTGATAGTTACCTGTTTATCGGTGGAAAGGGACTTGGATGGTTTTTACAGATCTATGGTTTTGTGTTCATCTTTGGCTGCTTTATGCTGATGTTTTCAGGTGCCGGTTCCCTTATGAATCAACAATTTGGGACACCGAACTGGTTTGGATCCGTACTTCTCGGAGTTGTGACCGCTGTTATTACACTTGGTGGCCTGAAATCAGTAGAAAATGTTCTCGGCGGTGCCGGTATTGTGATACTGATCTATGTTATTATTTTCGGAATTATTTCAATCTTTCATCCTGCTTCGAGTTTTGAAAATGCCGGTATGGCTGAAAGCGCAGTCGAACAGGGGCAGATCCTGCAGGCAAATCTTTTTGCTCAGCCGCCTTTCTGCTGGATTCCTGGACTTGATAAATTGAACTCCCCATGGATGGAGGGTATTTTATATGCAACAATGTGTCTGACATCCGGCTTTCCTTTTTATTACACACTGGGAAGCAGGGCAAAGGACTCAAAAGAAGCAGTTGTATCCGGAGTTCTTTCCGGAGGCAGCGTTTATGTCTGTGTCAGTTTTCTTTTGATTATGATGCTGACAAACTTTAACACGCTAATTAATCCTGCTACTAATCAGATGTATACATTCCCGGCACTCGCTGCATTAGATCAGATGTGGCCGGCGGGAAGCTGGACCTATTCGGTTATTATTTTCGTCGGTATCTTTACGACTGCGGCCGGTTATATGTGGGTCATCAATAACTGGTTTTTTGCAGGACAGGAAAAGACAAAGAAGAGTCAGCTCTTTATTGTCGGAATGCTGATATTTGGAATTGTGCTCGGTGGAGTACTTCCTTTTTCCGCAATTATTAATTTCCTTTTCCCGATTACCGGTTTTATAGGGATTATTATGACTGTATCACTTCTGATTAAGGTGATCAGAATTAGACGAGAAGAAAAAGCAGTGAATACAAAAAAACATAAAATAGGGATCAGTTATTAGATCAAGGAGGCGGTTAATTATCACCGCCTCCTTGATATCGATGGCTCCTTCTGATGTTTAACAAACTTATTAATTGAGTCCAGAAAAAGTTGTATTGCTGGATTTGTATTATCGGGATTGACGACACAAACATAAGAGTCAGAGTATTCGGAATCAAACTTAATAGAATGATATTGAGGATTATTTAACAATGTTGGGTCAAAGGGATTTGAGATGGTGAGTCCGTTATCCGATAATACTTTGAAATAAGCGATTTCTGACGAATTAACTTCAACCTGATGGACATTTGTAAGATCAAAACGGCCTTTGAAAATTTTGTCCACCTGATATCCATTGGGAGCAGTAAGATAAAACGTTTCCCCACGAAGATCATCATATTCAAGAGATTCTTTATTGGCTAACCTATGCTGAGCAGACATAACAATCAGAGTTTCTACTTTTTTCAACGGTTTGACAATAAAACCGGATTTGTCCCAGTTAGGAATTTCAAGACCAATAGCAACATCTATGCAGTCATGTTTCAGTCCCTTGATTTGTTCCCATGAAAATAATTTATTACATCGTATATGTAGTGATGGCCAGGTTTGACGAAGTTTGTTAATAATAGGAAAGAATGCATATTCTGAATAATAACCGGCTTGAAAAGAAATAGACAATGAACCACTTTTCCCTTCAGATGCAATTGCTGCCATATCAATGGTATCATCTATCTTTGAAATTGCTTCTTTCACACCTTCATAAAGTATTTGTCCGGGCTCGGTAAGGTGGATGGGTTTGCTGCTTCGATCGAAAAGAGGGTAGCCTAATTCGTCTTCCAACATCTGCATCTGACGACTTATTGTCGGCTGGGATGTATAGACTTGCTCCGCTGCGCGGGTGAAATTACCTGTTTCTGAAACTAAAATAAAATATTTGAGTTGTAGTAAAGTCATAATAACCTCCATGATTAATTAGACAATATCCAAAATGTTACAACCTAAATCCATAATACGCGCTTATCTTTATCAAAGCTCATGATAATTATAACAAATTTAAATCTTCTTTTCCATACATATTCAATAAGAATTTGCTTATTACATGAAATGACTGCGATTTATAGTTGAAAAATAATAAATACACAGAAAGCAAATTATCCCTTCTAATATGTCAAAAAATAAACAATCACGTTAAAATATAGACAATAGTGTGAAAATATAAACATATCTTGACACTAAAATCACAATGCAATATACTTAATTTATAAAGATTTAGTGAGCCAATCACACATAACTTCAGCCATTAATGCTGAAGTTCTTTCATGCGGGGATTGGTACAACCAATTATTGTCCTATGGGGAGGTAACCTGATGAGAGTTGTAGAATTTGTGCTGGCATTGTTTCCGATTATATGGCTGATGTTTGCACTAAGTAAGTTGAAAATGCCGGCGTTTAAGGCCTGTCCATCTGCTTTGGCATTAACTGTGGTTTTGGCGGTATTTTATTGGAAGATGCCTTTGCTGGATTGCGTAACAGGAGGACTAGAGGGGGCCGCCATGGCGGTATGGCCGATCAGTCTTGTAATTGTAGCTGCCATCTTTACATATAATCTGTGTATTTCCACGGGGAGTATGGATTTGATTAAGCAGATGCTGGCCGGAGTATCGAAAGATAAAAGAATACTGCTTTTAATTATCGGCTGGGGATTTGGCGGATTTATGGAAGGAATGGCGGGTTTTGGAACAGCTGTTGCAATACCGGCGAGCATGTTATGTGGATTGGGTTTTTCTCCAATTGTAGCGACAACAGCCTGTCTGGTTGCAAATGCAACACCCACTGCTTTTGGATCAGTTGGTATTCCGACCGTCACCCTTGCTCAGATTACAGGGCTTTCCAGTGAAGTCATAACCTGGAATACAACCGTTCAGCTTTTACCGCTGATTTTGATCACACCCTTTCTTATGGTGATGATTGCCGGGAAATCATTCAAGGCTTTAAAGGATATATGGCCTTTGGTTTTGTCTTCCGGTGTGTCTTTTGCGGTACCGGAACTTTTGGCTGCCAGATTTCTGGGACCGGAACTTCCGGTTATCATCGGTTCCATCTGCTCTATGGCTGTTACCGTTCTTGTAGCAAAAAAATGGTATAAGAATACGAATTCCGAGTATGAGATTCAAACAGAAAAAGAAGAAGAGGTACATATCACAGGAAAAGAAGCAGGAAAGGCCTGGCTGCCGTTTATTCTGATTTTTGTTTTCCTGCTGCTTACTTCGAATCTTATACCGCCCGTGCACGACGCTCTTGCCTCAGTGAAGACATCTCTTCCGATCTATCGGGGAGAAGGGGCAGAACCCTATACGTTCACATGGCTTGCG
>ENA-UOOI01001856-UOOI01001856.1-fermentation-metagenome-genome-assembly--contig:-NODE-1856-length-20119-cov-14.757177_pt1 | contig 20119 bp, 18 predicted proteins | sample MGYA00245779_ERZ724027 | MGnify/ENA primary metagenome ERZ724027 (study PRJEB28704, sample SAMN03018318) | fermentation metagenome | biome: anthropogenic terrestrial biome; feature: soil...
TGTTTTCATAATGTCTATTTCACGGGTATCGTCAGGGATAAACTGGGCAGAAAAATGTCGAAACAATTGGGAAACTCTCCCGACCCCATTGAGCTGATGAATCAGTATGGCGCCGACGGCGTACGCATGGGGATGTTGCTCTCCTCCGCTGCCGGGAACGATCTCCTCTTCGACGAAGCACTTTGCGAACAGGGGCGTAATTTCAACAACAAGATATGGAATGCCTTCCGGCTCATCAGAGGCTGGGAGGTGGACGACGCTCTTTCTCAGCCGGAGCCGGCACAGACAGCCATCGACTGGTTTGGCAGCAAACTATCCGAGACAATTCTTGAGATCAATGACCTATTCACCAAATACCGCCTCTCCGAAGCGTTGATGCTGCTCTACAAGCTCTTCTGGGACGAATTCTCCTCCTGGTACCTCGAGATCATCAAGCCGGCTTATCAACAGCCTATCGACGGTAAGACCTACGGTGTCACGCTGGGTTATTTCGATGCATTGCTCCGTTTGATTCATCCTTTTATGCCTTTTATTACCGAAGAACTCTGGCAGGCAATGGACAACCGGAAAGCGGGTGACAGTATCATGACCGCTCTACAGCCACAAGCCAAAGAGGTCAACAGTGTGCTACTGGCTGAAATGGAACGGGTGAAACAAATCATTGCCGGGGTACGTACCATTCGGCTGGAAAAAAACATTCCTCAAAAAGATGCACTGGAACTACAGATTGTGGGTGGCGACAGGGATAAATACAGCAGTGTGATCACGAAAATGTGCAACCTTTCCTCCTTCTCTCCTGTGTCTGAAAAGAAGGCCGGAGCTGCCGGATTTATGGTCGGTACCCTCGAATATACAGTTCCGCTGGCCGGCGTGACGGATATGAAGGCAGAACTGCAAAAACTGAAAGCAGAACTGACTTATACCGAGGGCTTCCTGCAGTCGGTGCTGAAAAAACTATCCAACGAGCGGTTTGTACAGAACGCAAAGCCCGAAATTGTGGAAACGGAACGTCGCAAACAGGCCGATGCAGAAATCAAGATTACGTTGCTGAAGGAAAATATTGCCGCACTGACGGCTGAATAACCGCCACGGGCACATTTCTTCACTCCTTCTAAAATTCCAGATAGGGCTCTAACCGGTCAATATCGTCAGAAGTAAATTCATCGAGCATGGCCAGTTCACCAATGGAAACGATGTTCCCTTTTCGTCTGCGCAGACTGATAATGGCTTGCACCTGATTATAATTCAGGTAAGGATGTTGAAGAAGCTCCTTAAACTCCAACTCATTTACTTTCAGTCTCCTTACAATGGTATCGGTTTTTATAAAAGGAATAATCTGACCGTAACGCTCATTGTCCATGCCATACACTTCCAAAAGTTGTTCCGCTCTTATGTAGCCGCCCAACAGTTCCCTGTATTTTACAATCCGGGATGCATAACTGCTGCCAATACCGGGAACTTTTTTCCACTGAGTTGTATCGGTTTCATTGAGTCTGATAGTTTCTCCTTCGGTTAATTTTTCTGTTGTGGGAAAAGAAGCAAACCGTGCCACACGATCTTCCTCACAGATTGTCTTCTCCATATCCTTTTTTCTTTCCGTTGCATATCCGGCAAACCCTTCATTACGGTCCCTCTCCTGAGGAGACGGATCTCGTTCTTTCAGCGTTTGTAGGAAAGAATCAAACTCTTGGATCAATGTTTCGTTCTGCATGATCATCATCTCTGATCTTCTTCCGTAGCGAAGTACTCCATTCAGAATCATAGTCAGCAGGATAAGAATAAGCAATAGAATTACCGCAAGCCTCGACCTCCGCTGATAATGCAAAAAATCCTTCCATCTCATCGGGTCAATATTTCTTTAATTCGTGCTAAAGATACGGTGTATTTTTTTATTTTTTTGTGAAATACTCTAGTTTTATGCGTTACATATGAAACTTGCTTTTGCAAAATTAATTAATTAATCTACTTTTGTCTAATTGCGGGTATTTATCTGTTAAACACCATAATTACTTTTTGTCATGGAAAATAGGAGAGAATTTATTAAAAAAGTATCAGCCGGCATAGCTGCTGTAGCCATTGGAGATACCAGCTTTGACCTGAGTGCCAGGAGTTATACGCGTATCCCCGGAGCAAATGACAGGATTCGTGTGGGAGTGATCGGTTTTTCCGACAGATTCCGAAGTTCACTTTTACCCGGTTTTCTGGACCATGCCCGGGAATTGAATTTTGAACTGGTCGCGCTGTCGGATATATGGAATCGCCGCCGCGAGGAGGGAAAGGCCTATATCAAGGAAAAAACCGGATGGGATGTTGCCTTATGTCGTAACAATGAAGAACTGTATGACCGTAACGACATTGATGCGGTTATTATCAGTACCGCCGATTTCCAGCATGCATTGCATCTCATGGAAGCAGCAAAGGCGGGCAAGGATGCCTATTGCGAAAAACCGTTCGCGGAAACCATGGATGACGCCAACGCCGCGTTAAGAGCCTGTAAGGAAAGCGGCATTGTGGTACAGATAGGATCACAACGCCGCAGTGGAGCGAACTACCACGCTGCACACGATTATATCCGCTCAAGGAAATTTGGAGATATCGTGATGGCTGAAATGTGTTGGAATGTGAACCAACCGGGGCGCTGGCGCAGGCCGGAGTTGTGTGCATCTATCAGGGAGAGTGATGTGGACTGGAACCGGTTTCTAATGAACCGCCCCAAAGTGGCATGGGATCCACGCAAATATCTTGAATACCGCCTGTTCTGGCCCTATTCGTCGGGCATACCGGGACAGTGGATGTGTCACCAGATCGATACCGTACACTGGTTCACGGGCTTCCCATACCCGCGCAGCGTAGTTTCCAACGGAGGAATTTATCAGTGGAAAGATGGGCGCACCAATGCAGATACATTGACTTCCGTATTCGATTACGGGCCGCTAAATGATCAGGAAAAAGGTTTTCAGGTAGTTTATTCGTCCCGCTTCAGTAATTCTGCGGGAGGGACAAAGGAACTTTACTATTCGAATGGCGGGATGTTAAACCTCGACACCAATGAAATTACTCCGGAAGGCGGATTGCGTGAACGCGAAGCTTCCTCCATGGGATTAAAGGAAAATCTGCTTGAGAAGTTCACCCTGCCCAGTATTACCGTGGAAGCAGGGGCCAACACGGGCGGTGATTCACTCACATCAGCCCATATGCGGAATTGGATGGAGTGTGTGAGGGCAAGAAATATGGCAACCAATTGTCCGGTAGAAGCAGGACACAGCCACACTGTTGCCTGTGCTATGGCAAATGCGGCTTACAGGACAGGTATGCGTGCAACCTACGATGCGAAAAAACAGCAGATCATGGCAGGCGGAAAAGTATTTAAATATTAAGGCTTATGAAATCTTTTTATTATCGTATAATGCTGGCATGCCTGATGCTGGCGATGGTATCCTCTTCTTACCCTTATCAACCGGAGTATGCCGTTTGTACAAGTGTATCCAACTATCCGTTGGTGAAATCGACAGGATATAAATACGTCGAATTGAATGTGTCATATCTGATGCCCGATAAAAGTGACGCTGATTTTCAGGCACATCTGGATGAAATAAAGAATTCAGATGCGAAAATTATTTCCTGTACCAGCTTTATTCCCGGCAGTCTGACGCTCACCGGTCATGAAAACAAACAGGAAGAAGCGCTGGTGTGGGCAGACGCTGCGCTGCGCAGGGCCGGTTTGGCAAATATCCCATACATTGTTTTCGGAAGCGGCAAAGCCCGTAATGTGCCTGAAAACTTCAGCAAAGAACAGGCTAAAGAACAATTTGTTTCTTTTTGCAGACGAATAGCACCACTGGCCGAAAAGTATGACGTAACAATCTTGATTGAACCGCTGAACAGGGCAGAAACCAATATGATTAATTCCCTGGAAGAGGGTGCCGCGATAGTGGAAGCAGTCGGTCATCGCAATGTACAACTGCTGTGCGATATATACCACATGATGCGGGAAGACGAAGCTGCTTCGGAAATAGTAAAGCATGCCAGGTACATCCGTCACTGTCATATTGCCGAAAGGGAGGAACGAACCTCCCCGGGTACAAAAGGTGATGACTTCAGACCCTACTTCAGGGCGCTGAAAGAGATTGGCTATAAGGGATGTGTCTCTATTGAATGCAGGTGGCAGGATTTCAACAATGAAATTGAACCGGCACTCTCATATATGCAGGCGCAATGGTCGGCCTCAGCAGGTAGCACCGGACAGGAATCAACTCCGCAGGTAAAGAATGTGATTTTAATGATCGGAGACGGAATGGGAATCAGTCAGGTGTACGCCGGAATGACGGTAAACAAGGGAGCACTCCATCTGGAGCAGTGTCAGTTTGTGGGTTTCTCAAAGACCTACTCTGCAAACAGCTATATTACCGATTCTGCTGCGGGTGGCACAGCCATTGCATGCGGGACCAAAACCAATAATGGTGCCATTGGCGTAGATGCAGACGGTAATCCAGTTAAATCGATTCTTGAATATGCATCAGAAAACGGGTTATCTACCGGTATAGTGGCAAGCTGTGACATTACACATGCTACGCCTGCCTCATTCGTCGCACACCAGCCTAGCCGTAAAATGGAAGAGGAGATTGCTGAAGATTTTGTCAACTCTGATGTGACACTTTTTATCGGTGGCGGGAAAAAACAATTCGATTCACGTGCTGATAATGTAAATTTGTTGAATAAACTGGCTGCAAAAGGTTTTCAGGTTGCTTTTGATCTGGAGGATATCAAAAAAATTACAACCGGCAAACTTGCGGGTTTGGTGGCAAACAAGCATCCGGCTCCCTATCCCGAGAGGGGGGAGTTTCTTCCCGAAAGTACTCAGGCTGCCATTAATCTGCTGAAAGGAAATGACAAAGGTTTTTTTCTCATGGTCGAAGGTTCTCAAATAGATTGGGCTTGCCATGCAAACAACGAAAAGGCTGCCGTGAACGAAATGCTCGACTTTGATCGTGCCATAAAAGTGGCCTTTGATTATGCAGACAGAAACCCGAATACACTGGTGATCGTCACGGCAGACCACGAAACAGGAGGTATGGCACTTACTGGAGGAGATCTTTCAGCCGGAAAGTTGAAAGCAGTATATGCCACAACCGGACATACCTCCGTCATGGTTCCGCTGTTTGCCTATGGTGCAGGAGCCATTGAGTTTGCAGGTATTTATGAAAATACAGCCATCTTTAATAAAATTCTCAATTTATTTGGTTTCGAAAAATAAAAGTATTGCTCCTTTTCTCATTTAATCGTACCTTTGATCGGTCTGTTTTCTGATGGAAAATTCATTTTTCATCCATGATTTCTGCATTTTATGGTATTGAATTATATCTGGGTTTCTTTTTTTCTGATTGCTTTCATCGTGGCGTTGATAAAACTGCTTTTTTTTGGTGATTTGCAGGTCTTTACCGACATCATGAATTCTACCTACGATACTGCCAGAACGGGATTTGAAATCTCGCTCGGGCTCACAGGCGTCCTTTCGTTGTGGCTCGGCGTGATGAAGATCGGTGAACGAGGCGGCATGATAGAGATGTTCTCCAGGGCAGTCGCACCTCTCTTTTCGAAGCTCTTTCCGGAAATACCCAAAAACCATCCTGCCGCCGGATCAATGCTGATGAATATTTCAGCAAATATGCTGGGACTCGACAATGCAGCAACTCCCTTTGGGCTGAAGGCGATGTTGGAGTTGCAGGAGATCAATATAAAGAAAGAAGAAGCGTCGAACCCGATGATCATGTTTCTGGTGCTAAACGCATCCGGACTGACTCTTATCCCGGTCACCGTCATGGTCTATCGTGCACAGCTAGGTGCCGCTAATCCTGCCGATGTCTTTATTCCCATCATGATTGCCACATTCATGGCCACACTCGTGGGAATGATCGCGGTTTGTCTGAAGCAGGGTATTAATATCTTTCAACGCTCGATCATTGGTTTTATTCTGGCCATGGGAGGTATTATTGCCGGAACCATACTGGCTTTTCAGTCTATGCCACAGGAGAAGATCAATATTGTGTCGAGCCTTGCAGCAAACATTATTCTGTTTACTATCATCGTGCTTTTTATTGCCAAGGCGTTGAAACAAAAAATCAATATCTTCGATGCCTTTATAGACGGTGCCAAGGATGGTTTTAAGACAGCTGTCACCATCATCCCCTACCTCATTGCCATTCTGGTAGGGATTGGTGTTTTCAGGGCCTCAGGAGCCATGGATTTCCTGATGGAGGGGGCACGTAACCTGGTTGCGTTTGTCGGTGCAGATACACGCTGGGTAGATGGGTTGCCCACCGCCCTGATGAAACCATTAAGCGGTAGCGGTGCACGGGGTATGATGATCGACACGATGAAAACTTTCGGAGCCGACTCGTTCTCCGGCCGGTTATCCAGTGTCCTGCAGGGTGCCACGGACACCACGTTCTATATCGTAGCTGTTTATTACGGTGCAGTGAACATCAAAAATTCGCGTTATACGGTTTCCTATGCACTTTTGGCGGATTTGGCAGGTGTGATTGCGGCAATTTTTGTGGCCTATCTATTTTTCGGATAAAAAAAGCGATTCTCCAGGTGAATAAATGTTAAATATATGGCAGTCAGTTTTCATTCGGAAAATGTAAATTTTCCACCTATCAAAAAAAGGACTACGGCGAAATGGATTAGAATAGTTGCGGAAAATCATGGCAGGCATCTGGGAGAAATCTCCTATCTTTTCTGTGACGATGCAAAAATTCTGGAGATCAACCGGCAATACCTGCAACATGATTTTTATACAGACATCATCACTTTCGACTATTCGGAAAATAATATAATTTCGGGTGACATATCCATCAGCCTTGATACGGTACGCTCCAATTCACAAAAGTATCAAACGGAATATATAGAAGAACTGAACCGCGTCATTATCCATGGCATACTTCATCTTTGTGGCTTGAATGACTATTCCAAAGCCGAGCAGGAAAGAATGCGGAGGGCGGAAAATTCAGCATTGCTCCTCCTGCGAGACACCTTCCGGTAATTCAGACCAAATCAACTGAAATCGAGTACATTATTTACATTTGTAAATTATCTGTGTCCATTATGCAACATTCTTTCTCCTTCATGTTTTACAATACCGAGAATTTTTATGATACCATGGATGATCCGACGACCATGGATGACGATTACACACCCGGAGGTTTCAGGAAATGGACCATGGAGCGGTTCAACGACAAGGTGGGCAAATTAACAAAAGTAATCGGAGAGATTGTGCACCCCAACTATCCGGATGTGATCGGCTTGGCTGAGATTGAAAACAAATGGGTGATGGAAAGTATTCTGGATGAAATGAACCGCAAAGGTATCAGCGGGTATAGTTTTGTTCATTATGACAGCCCCGACGAAAGAGGTTCGGATGTGGCACTGATATACAACACCGCAACATGGATTGTCCTTGACTCAAGTCCCATCCTTGTTCATCTGCCTGGAATTGAGGACAGAACACGGGATATTCTCTATGTGAAAGGAAAAACAGTGAACGGAGAAATTCTTCATCTCTACGTGGTACATTTCCCCTCGCGCAATGCCGGGACGGAAGTGTCGGAACGGAGGCGTTATTTTGTGGCGAGTGAATTGAGGAATGCAGTCCGAAAAATTCAGGATGAAAATCCGGATGAAAAAATACTTATCATGGGTGATTTCAACGACACTCCCGACGACAATAGCATCGACCAAATTCTTGCTGCTAAAAAAGAATTCACCAATATAGTGAATATGAAACTGTATAATCTATTCTATCCACGCTATAAAAAAGGGTTGGGAACCACCTACCACAAAGGTTGGCTGCTCTTTGATCAATTCATCGTCTCGGGGAGCCTGTTATTGTCGGAGAAGATAGAATGCAAACCGGAATATGCCGATATATTCAATCCCCGCTACCTGCTACACAGCGACAGAAAGAACCGCCTACGCCCCAACCGTACCTACAGTGGAAATTATAACGGGGGCTACAGTGACCACCTCCCGATATATCTCCGTATCTACCTGAAATAAAGAAGGTTTTTCTTCTGTTATCTGGAATTAACATCCTGATTAATCGTAACTTTTTCTTTTTTAGTATCTTTGCATCCTTAAATTATAAAAATGACTTTCAATTACGACATTATCGTAGTGGGTGCGGGACATGCAGGATGTGAAGCTGCGGTGGCAGCTGCCAATATGGGTTCCCGCACGTTGCTCATTACAATGGATATGAACAAAATTGCCCAGATGAGTTGCAATCCTGCCGTCGGCGGCATTGCAAAAGGGCAAATTGTACGTGAAATTGATGCGCTGGGAGGGCAGACCGGGATTGTGAGCGACAAAACAGCCATTCAATTTCGAATGCTGAATCGTTCCAAAGGACCCGCCATGTGGAGCCCCCGTGTGCAGAGCGACCGGATGAAATTCATTGAGACCTGGCGGGAGATCATAGAGAACACTCCCAATCTGGATATGTGGCAGGACATGGTCAGTGAACTGACAATCTGCCAGGGAACCGTCACTGGTGTAAAGACCCGTATGGGCGTTGAATTTTCTGCAAAAGCGGTAATCCTGACAAACGGGACCTTTCTGAATGGACTGATCCATATAGGAAAAGTACAGATTGGAGGAGGCCGCCTCGGTGAACCGGCTTCATTTGGTATGACCGAACAACTGCGTGATCTGGGATTCAAAACCGACCGGATGAAAACGGGAACGCCTGTCAGGATTGACGCCAGAAGCGTGGACTTTTCCCTTCTTGAGGAACAAAAAGGAGAAGAAGATTTCCATAAATTTTCATATCTGCCGGAAGTGGAACGTACCTTACAGCAACGCAGCTGTTGGATAGCCTACACGTCGGAGGAGGTTCACAAGGCCCTGCGTGAAGGATTACACGATTCCCCTCTCTATAACGGACAGATTAAAAGTATAGGTCCCCGTTACTGTCCCAGTATTGAAACGAAGATTGTTACATTTGCAGACAAGACCAGTCACCAGCTTTTTCTTGAGCCGGAAGGAGAGACAACCCACGAATACTATCTCAACGGATTCTCCTCTTCACTCCCGCTGGAGACGCAGTTAAAAGCGCTGCAGCGGGTCCCCGCATTCCGGAATGTACATATATTCCGTCCCGGTTATGCCATAGAATATGATTTCTTCGATCCCACCCAACTCCACCCCACCCTCGAAACAAAACAGGTAAGAAACCTCTTTTTCGCGGGACAAATCAATGGAACCACGGGTTACGAAGAAGCAGCAGGACAAGGTATCATGGCAGGTATCAACGCTCACATCAACTGTCATGGGGGAAGTCCCTTCGTATTGCACAGGGATGAAGCCTACATTGGCGTGCTGATCGATGATCTGGTCACAAAAGGAGTAGACGAGCCCTACCGTATGTTTACTTCCCGTGCAGAATACCGCATACTTCTCCGTCAGGACAATGCCGACGAAAGGCTCACCCGTAAGGCAGCCGGACTGGGACTGGCAAAGGAATACAGACTTCAGCTACTCGGCCGTAAAGAAGAAAAAGTCGCAGAAATAATCCACTTTTCCCGGAACTTTTCGGTCAAAGCTGAACAAATAAATCCATTCCTGGAGAGTATCGGCTCAGCACCATTGAAACATGGCGTGAAACTGTTGGACCTGCTCACCCGGCCACATATCGATCTTAGGTTGATGGCAGGTGTGATTGCCCCGCTCAACAAGTTGCTGCAACAGATATCTGAACGGAAAGAGGAGATTATAGAATCAGCCGATATCGAAATAAAATACAGCGGATACATCAAACGAGAGCGGATCATGGCCGATAAGATAACCCGCCTCGAAGATATTCGCATCAAAGATAAATTTAATTACAATGAGATACAGTCGCTGTCAACCGAGGCACGACAGAAACTCACGAATATCAACCCTGAAACAATTGCCCAGGCAAGCAGAATTCCGGGCGTATCACCCAACGACATATCGGTTTTGCTGGTTCTCCTGGGACGATAAGGCAGCAATGTTTCACGTGGAACAATTCAGAAAACATAAATAGAAAAATGAGCATCGAAACACTTACTTCCGCAGTCAGGAATATCCCTGACTTTCCAATTCCGGGCATTCAGTTCAAAGACATTACGACCCTCTTTCAATCGCCGGAACATCTGAAGGAACTCTCGGAAATCCTGGTTGAAAAATATCGTAACAAAGGAATAACGAAGGTCGTGGGAATAGAATCACGCGGATTTTTCATGGGTCCTGCACTTGCTATTCAGTTGGGCGCGGGATTTGTTCCGGTTCGCAAGCCGGGTAAATTGCCTTACCAGGTCATTGAAGAAGCCTATGTCAAAGAATATGGCGATGATGCCATTCAAATCCATGCCGATGCACTAAGTGAAGAAGACGTGGTTTTAATACACGACGATTTGCTTGCCACCGGTGGGACTATGCTGGCAGCCTACAACCTGATCAGGAAACAGGGTGTCAGAAAAATTTATATAAACTTCCTGATCGAACTTGAAGACTTGCATGCACGGAAACTGTTCCCAGAAGAAGTTGAAATAGATACCATCCTGAAATTTTCAGTATAGAACTACCGCTAATCACCGGTATTCCTCTTTTAAAACACATGCGAGAAAGGACTCATTTTTGCCTTAAAAGCATCATAGGCAAAAATGGGTTTTATTTTGTATTTTTGCACGTGTAAAATTTCCTGAAATAAAATGACTGACGAAATAAAAAATACGCTTGCCGTGATACCCCATCAACCGGGTTGTTACCAGTTTGTGGACGAAAAAGGCACGGTCATTTATGTAGGTAAGGCAAAGGATCTGAAGAAGAGAGTCTCTTCCTATTTCAATAAGGTGCAGGAGCATCCCAAAACAAGAATCCTGGTCAGGAAGATATGCAAGATAAAATACATTGTTGTCAACACCGAGGAAGATACGTTTCTGCTGGAGAATAATCTGATCAAGCAGCTGAAGCCGCGTTACAATGTGATGCTGAAAGATGACAAATCCTATCCATCCATTGTAGTAAAAAATGAATTTTTTCCGCGTGTATATAAAACACGAAATATAGTGAGAGACGGTTCAAGGTATTACGGCCCCTACACATCGGTGACCTCGGTGAATGCCCTTCTGGAACTTATTCGAAAGATATATAAAGTGAGAACATGCCGCCTTAACCTCTCACCCGAAAATATCGCAGCGGGAAAATTCAAGGTCTGCCTCGAGTATCACATCAAGCGTTGCGATGGTCCGTGTGAAGGCCTTCAATCGCTGGAAAGTTACCAGAAGAATATCGGCGAGATCGCGGAAATTCTAAAAGGGAACATCAACCTCATAGAGAAACAAGTGGAAGAAAAGATGCAGCTGTTGTCTCAGCAGTTGCGATACGAAGAAGCGAACGAACTGAAGGAAAAAATGTTGCTTATTCAAAACTTCAGGGAAAAATCTCAGGTAATCAGTAATATAAATTACAATCTGGACGTCTTCTCTATTGAAGAGGATGAAAATTCAGCATTTATCAATTATCTTCATGTAGTAAACGGTGCAATCAACCAGGCGTACACTTTTGAATATAGAAAGAAGCTCGATGAAACACCGGAAGAGTTGCTCGGAATGGGAATACTGGAAATGCGTCAACGGTTCGGCAGCGATTCGAAAGAAATTATTGTACCATTTATACCGGAATTGAAATTACAGGGTATTGAATTTGTTGTACCGCAACGTGGTGAAAAAAGAAGCCTCCTGTCGCTGTCGGAAAAAAATGTGAAACAGTATAAGATCGACAAGCTGAAAAAAGCGGAGATGTTGAACCCCGAGCAACGCACCACGAGAATCTTAAAAACGGTACAGAAGGATCTCCGCTTAAAAGAGTTACCCAGGCATATTGAATGTTTTGATAATTCCAATATTCAAGGGACAAATCCGGTGGCGGCATGTGTGGTCTTCAAAAAGGCGAAGCCTTCGAAAAAAGACTACCGCCACTTCAATATAAAGAGTGTCACAGGACCCGATGATTATGCATCAATGCGCGAAATTGTGGAAAGACGCTACTCTCGGCTGCTTAACGAGGGCTCTCCCCTGCCCCAACTGATTGTGATTGACGGAGGTAAGGGTCAATTGCACGCTGCTGTGGAATCGCTTCAGAAAATTGGCCTCTACGGAAAAATTGCCGTAATAGGGATTGCGAAGCGTTTGGAAGAAATTTATTACCCGGGAGATTCAGTGCCGCTCTATATCGACAAGAATTCTGAAACGTTAAAATTAATACAGCATCTCCGCGACGAGGCGCATCGCTTTGGAATCACATTTCACCGCCAGAAGAGAAGTAAGACGCAATTAATTTCGGAACTCGACGGAGTGAAAGGTATAGGTCCTGAAACGAAAAAGAAACTGCTCACCCATTTCAAAAGCATCAAACGTCTAAAAGAGGCAAATGAGGAAGAAATTGCAATAATTGCCGGAAAAAGTAAAGCCGCCATTCTCGTGAATTGGATCATGGAAGGAAAAGAGTCTACCGGAGAATTGGGAAAAAATGCACCTGATAAATTTTGAATTATGAGATTGTTGATACAGCGGGTTGCCAGCGCGGGCGTAAATATTGACGGTGTCGAAAAAAGCAGTATCAGAAATGGCCTGCTGCTATTCATTGGAATTGAGGCTTCCGATACAGAGGAAGACATCGATATTTTATGCAGGAAAACTGTAAATTTACGTATTTTTGACGACGAAAAGGGTACAATGAACAAATCTGTCCTGGATATTGATGGAGAAATTCTGATCGTTTCCCAATTCACACTGCATGCAAACACAAAAAAAGGAAACCGTCCATCCTATATCAGAGCAGCCCGACCGGAAGTATCGGTGCCACTGTATGAACAATTTTGCAAAAAATTATCCTTGTTACTTGAAAAACCGGTTCAGACAGGTGAATTTGGTGCAGACATGCAGGTGCATCTGATAAACAACGGACCTGTTACTATTTGGATCGATTCCAAAAACAGGGATTATTAACAGGCATATTTTTAATATCATATCGATAATCTTAGCACAATGACAATAAAGGAAGCACAGAAACTGGTCGATCAATGGATTCATGAATACGGGGTACGCTATTTTAACGAACTGACCAACATGACGATCCTGATGGAAGAGGTGGGTGAACTGGCCCGTATCATGGCACGAACATACGGAGAACAGTCATTTAAAGAGTCCGATTTATCCAAAAATATTCCGGATGAGATGGCTGATGTGCTCTGGGTACTTCTTTGCCTGGCAAATCAGACAGGGGTAGATCTGGAAGAATCGCTACAAAAAAATATTGAAAAGAAAACAGCAAGAGATGCCACGAGGCACCTGAATAATAATCGTATAAATCACTAACACCTTTAATAAATGGAATCAGACAAATATTTAAAAGCCATCAGGAACCATCCGCTTACATTGACAGACAGAGAAATAGGCGAGCAGGCAGAACGGCTTGTTGCAGAAAAATTTGAAGAGAACAACAACAGAGAGGTCTATAAGAAGATCTATGGCTGTATTGACCTCACCACGCTCAATACAACAGACACCCGTGAAAGTGTCTGGAAGTTCGTTGAACAGGTGAACGGCTTCGAAGGTTCCACTCCGGAAGTGGGAAATGTGGCAGCCATCTGTGTATATCCAAATTTTGCACACACTGTAAAGGAAGCGTTGACCGCCGACGTAAAAATAGCCTGTGTATCGGCCGGTTTTCCATCGTCGCAGACCTTTACAGAGGTGAAGGTAGCTGAAACGGCGCTGGCAGTGGCCGACGGTGCAGATGAAATTGATGTGGTACTCAATGTGGGGCTGCTCCTCGGAGAAGAATATGAGGAAATGTGCGAGGAGCTCTCTGAAATTAAAGAGGCATGTCGCCATGCAACGCTGAAAGTTATCCTCGAAACTGGAGCATTGAAGACAGGATCGCTTATACACAACGCTGCCATCCTTGCACTTTATTCCGGTGCCGATTTTTTGAAAACATCAACAGGAAAAGGTTTTCCGGGAGCAACACTGGAAGCGGCCTGGGTGATATGCCATGCAATAAAATCCTATCATGAAAAAACAGGCCGTAAAATAGGATTGAAAGTATCTGGCGGAGTTTCCACCACCTCCGATGCTGTCAAATATTACACCCTTGTCAAAGAAATGCTGGGAGAAGAATGGTGTACACCTACCCTTTTCAGGATCGGAGCAAGCCGACTGGCTGATACCCTGTTATCTGAAATAAATCGGATATAAATCGCAACAAATCTAGTTTTAATGAAAATATTTTTATTGGCAGCTGCGATAAGTGTGCTGTCATTCAATACTCTGCACGCACAGGAAACCAGAGTGACATCCGGTTTGCGAAAACTTCCATACTGGCAGGATCTGAACGTTGTACAGGTAAACAAAGAATATCCGCGCACGCAGTTCATGACATATGACAGCAGGCAGGACGCGTTGCAGTCCCGGTTTGAACAGAGTAAGTACTATTTATCCCTCAACGGAATATGGGAGTTTTATTTTGTGAACGGATACAAAAACCTTCCTGAGAATATTACCGATTCAATCGTCTCCCTCACGGGATGGAAAGATATAAGGGTTCCTGGTAACCGGGAGATACAGGGTTTTGGTATACCTATTCTACGTGACTCATCCGTATGAATTTGTAGAAAGAGATCCCGTTACCCGTTTTCCAAAGATGGCCCCACCCTATCTGCCGGAACAGAATCCGGTTGGTGTGTATCGAAGGGAGATCGAAATTCCCGAAGACTGGAACGACAGGGAGATTTTTCTCTGTATCGATGCTGCCAAATCAGGTGTATACGTATACATCAACGGAAAAGAGGCCGGTTACAGTGAAGATTCCAAAACGGCCGCAGAGTTCCGGATCAATAAATATGTGAAACCGGGAAAAAACTCACTCGTCTTAAAAATATTTCGCTGGAGCACAGGATCTTATCTTGAAGCGCAAGATTTCTGGCGCATGAGTGGTATTGAAAGAGATGTTTCCCTCGGGGATAGTAAAGGTGTCTGTTGATTTCTTGTCCACGGAGTTACAGGAAAAACAGATTCCAGTTTCAGAGGCCACTCAGACAGCCACTTTCTCTCCGGAAGTCTCCACAACACACAATACATCCCCGGTACTGAATATTCCGCGTATCGGCATTCGTTTTCGTTTGCCTGCTACTATGAATAAAGTGACTTATTTTGGCAGGGGCCCGGGTGAGAACTATATTGCCAGGGCTTCAGGGTTGAAAGTAGGTCTGTACAGGACAACAGCCGAAAAGGATTATTTCCCCTATGTACGTCCGCAGGAAAACGGGCATAGGACTGATACTCGCTGGGTGGCCCTCACAAACGGCCAAAAAGGACTCATACTGGTTGCGGACAGTACTATTGGCTTCAACGCACTCCGCAACAGTGTGGAAGACTTCGATTCGTAAGAGACCACATACCGGCCCTATCAGTGGAATAATTTCAGTAGCGAAGAAATTGCAGCACGCTCGGAAGTGGAGGCAAAAAATAACCGTCCGCGTCACACACATATCAACGACATCACGCCGCGCAATTTCGTGGAGGTCTGCATTGATATGAAACAGCAGGGAGTAGCCGGATACAACAGCTGGGGGGGCGCGTCCACTACCAGAATACAGCATCCCTGCCTACAGGGATTACCACTGGGGATTTACTCTGGTACCAGTCGACAAGACAGCAGAAATAGAAGAAAAGGCTAACTGGAAATATTAATATCAGCTGGATTCAAGATACAATATGTGAAAGGGCGGACAGCAATGTCCGTTCTTTCTGTTTGGAAAACTTCATTGTTTTGTAACGAAAAAGTAAAATAAAAGACATATTTTTGCGCTCAGTCTATTTCAAACAATGAAGAATCAGAAGTATAAATCAACAAAATAAAAACAAATAATATGAAGAAAAACCTGCTCTCCCTGACTTTACTATTTATTGCAGCTGCAGCCTATTCGCAGCAATTGGCGGGAGGTTATGTGTATGAGGACGCAAATAAAAATGGGAAGAAAGACCGTCGTGAAGCCGGCATTGCAAACGTGGCCCTGTCAAATGGAACCGAGGTGGTACTCACCGATAGGAACGGCTTCTATACGCTTCCTATAGAAGCAGGCAACACCATTTTCGTGATCAAACCCAAAGGATATGGCATGACTGTGGATGAAGATTTCATCCCGCAGTTCTACTATCACTACAAACCGGATGGTTCACCAGACAAATTCAAGTACAAGGGTACAACTCCTACAGGCAAGTTGCCTAAGTCGGTTGACTTTGCCCTTTTCAGACAAGAGGAACCGGACAATTTCTCAGCGATCATCTTTGGCGATCCGCAGCCCTACTCCATCCAGGATATGGATTATTTCACAAAAAAGATTGTGGAGGATGTAAAGAAAAAAGAGAATACGCTCTTTGGAATCAGTCTGGGCGACATTGTAGGCGACAATCTCGACTTGCAACCCGTTTACAAAGAAAGGATGCGTCACCTGAAGCTACCCTGGTACAACGTGATGGGGAACCACGACATGAACTTGGATGCACCCACCGACATCCTCTCGGATGAGACATTTGAAAAAAACTTCGGCAGTGCCAACTATTCGTTCAATTACGGAAATGCCCATTTCATTATCCTCGACGATATCCTGTATCCTGACCCGAGGGACGGAAAAGGTTACTGGGCAGGTTATCGGGAAGATCAGCTTCGTTTTCTGGAAAACAACCTGAAACATGTTCCTGCCGATAAACTTGTCGTACTGTCGCAACACATTCAGATGAAAGACGATACGGGAAACTCTTTCCGACTGGAAGACCGGCAACGGGTTTTCGATCTACTTAAACCTTATGAAAATGTACTGATCATGTCGGCACACACCCATTTGCAGGATCAGATTGAATATACAGAAATCAATGGCTGGAAAGGAAACAAACCACTGCATGAATATAACGTGGGGACTACTTCGGGCGACTGGTATTCTGGCAAGCATGATTCAAACGGCATGCCTGACGCAACTATGCGCGATGGAACGCCACAAGGATATGTTTTTCTTAATATTCAGGGGAATCAATATACCGTAGATTACAAGGTGGCCGGAAGAGAGGAGGAGTATCAGATGAATATCTTTGCGCCCAGGGTTGTTCCTTATAAAGGCAGAACCACCTCGCAAATAGTGGTCAATTTCTTTATGGGAAGCAAAAACGATTTGGTAGAATACAGGATTGATCAGGGAGCATGGCGTAAAATGAACTATATTCAGGCTATTGACCCAAGTTACAATGCAAAACTTTACGAATGGGATGTTACCGACAAACTGTTGCCGGGACGTCGCCCTTCCAACGCGGTAAACAGTACACACCTGTGGAGTGCACCGCTAATGCTGGATCTTGCTCCCGGTGAACATACCATCGAAGTAAAGGCAACAGACCGATTTGGAAAATCACATTTTGGGACAAAGCTCTACCGCATCCTGGAATAATCATTCAACAAGTCATGCCATTATGTCCGATTTGTGTGTTTTCTCGTCTATATATAACTAAAAAAGATGCCATTTTGTCTCTTTTTGATGCTCATTTCGCCCGGTAGTGGTTCGGCACATAATTTGTCCGGTTAAGAGTATAAACTAAAATAATAAAAAGAAAGGATAAAATTATGGCAATAATCAGACGTACAAACAACTGGCTGCCGAGTGTCTTCAACGACTTCTTCGGCAACGAATGGATGGAACAGAGCAACAAATCGGTGCCTGCAATCAACATTCAGCAGAACGACAACGGTTTTACAGTAGAAGTAGCAGCTCCCGGTATGACCCGTGAAGATTGTACCGTGAGACTGGATGAGTCGAACAATCTAGTAATTGAATTCGAGAAAAAAAGTCAAACCGAAGACAAGGACAGGAAAGGTTCCTATCTGAGACGTGAATTCTCCTACGCACAGTTTCAAAGAAGAATGATCCTCCCCGATAACGTGGTAAAGGATAAAATTTCTGCAAAGGTAGAAAACGGTGTGCTGACGGTGGACATACCTACCGTTGAGGAAGAGATAAAATCCAATTCAAGGCAGATAGAAATTCAATAAGAAAAAGTCAGATATCACTCCCCCGCGGAGTGATATCTGTTTTAGTAAACACGTTCTTTCAGATAGGTCAGGAAAAGCTGCATCAGCGACTTGATGCCGCCGTCGAATGCAAAATCGGCTATGATTGCTTCCGCTTCAGAAAGAAACTGATTCATCTTGTTGTAGGCATACTCCACACCTTGATATTCTTTTGCGAAGGTTATCAGCTTCCTGATATTCTCCTCACTATACTCACGTGATTCGATAATCTGTTTCATCTCCTCACCCACTCCATCAGGACTGTTTTGCAATGCATAAATTAGCGGCAACGTAATCTTTCCTTCCCGGATATCATTGCCGGTTGGCTTCCCGATGTCGGCCTGAAAATAATCGAAAATATCGTCCCTGATCTGGAAACAGATACCTAGAAGCTTTCCCAGTTTGCTGAATTTATCAATCGTTTCCTTTTCTGCGCCACCCGTAATGGCTCCGATGACGATGCTGGCACGCATTAACGAAGCTGTTTTCTTGTCTATCACTTCAAAATAGGCATCTTCGTCGACAATGACTTCACTGGCTAAAGAATATTGATTCAGTTCACCCTCCGAAAGGTTTTGGCCTAACTCCGCCATGATACTTACTATAGCAAGATCATTTGTTTTTACACTCTCCATCAATGCGGTAGATAAAAGATAATCTCCTATCAGTACAGCTTTGACATTGTCATATACTGCATTTATGGATCGTTTTCCCCGTCGCATGTCCGATTTGTCGATCACATCATCGTGTATAAGCGTGGCAGTATGTAACAACTCCACCGTCACGGCGCCATGATAAGTTTCAGGAATAATATGCCCGCAGGCTTTTGCGGTCAATAACACAAGTGTAGGTCTCAATCGTTTACCTTCCGTGTTAAATATATAGGTAATCATTTCCGACACGCGCGGGTTGTTACTTTTAACCGCCTCACGGAGATAATCATCGAAAAGCAGGAGCTCCTCCCGTAAAAAATCCTTTATTATCTGACTTTGATCCATTACACCTGCATATTAATTACAAAAGTAAAAATAATTCTCCTGTTCGCAACAAATATTCGTAACTTTACATTTTAAAATTAGATTGCAGGCCTGTCATGAATAAAAATAAGCTCTTTCTTCTCGATGCATACGCCCTCATTTACAGATCGTATTATGCGTTTATTAAAAATCCGCGAGTAGACTCGAAAGGCAGGAATACATCCGCTATTTTCGGGTTTGTCAATACACTGGAAGAGGTTCTGCGAAAGGAAGATCCAACCCATATAGCCGTTGCCTTCGATCCGCCGGGACCCACCTTTCGGCACACTGCATATGAAGAATACAAGGCACAACGCGAAGCCACCCCCGAAGTGATTAAATTATCCGTTCCCATCATAAAAAATATCATCAGGGCTTACAATATTCCGGTGCTCGAAGTGCCCGGTTACGAAGCCGACGACGTGATCGGTACCATCGCCAAAAGAGCGGACAAAGAGCGATTTGATATATATATGATGACGCCGGACAAGGATTACGGCCAGTTGGCGGAGTCTCATATTTTCATCTATAAACCCAAGTATGGCAGCAACGATTTTGATGTGATGGATGACAAGAAGGTGATGGAAAAGTATCAGATTGACCATCCCTCTCAGATGATCGATTTACTGGGGCTGATGGGTGATGTCTCCGACAACATTCCCGGCTGCCCGGGGGTAGGTGAAAAAACAGCAGTAAAGCTGCTGCAGGAATTCGGATCCATAGAAAACATACTGGAAAACAGTCATCGCCTGAAAGGGGCATTGAAAACAAAAATAGAAGAAAACGCCGACAAGATCCGCTTTTCCAAATTTCTGGCTACCATCAAAACAGATGTCCCCATCGAGATTGTGGAAGATGATTTTATACGCAGAGAGATGGACGAAAGCACCATCCGGGAGCTCTTCGAGGAGCTGGAATTTCGCACATTGCTTACCCGTGTGTTAAAGCTGGAGCCGGTGAAAACA
>ENA-UOOI01001858-UOOI01001858.1-fermentation-metagenome-genome-assembly--contig:-NODE-1858-length-20110-cov-98.931040_pt1 | contig 20110 bp, 18 predicted proteins | sample MGYA00245779_ERZ724027 | MGnify/ENA primary metagenome ERZ724027 (study PRJEB28704, sample SAMN03018318) | fermentation metagenome | biome: anthropogenic terrestrial biome; feature: soil...
TAATTCCTTTCATCTTATGTGCTTTCATACGCACTTCCTCCTGTGTACATAGTAAATTTATGAAACTAAAAAGCATGATATCTATAGCATATATTTTCATCGAAAGCTGATTTTACCAAGCATTCCGTACTTTCATCTATTCCTCAGTTTCCATAAATTATGTATTAAAATAAGTCGATATTACCTATTCAAATAGAATCTCAATCACCAGTATCATATGATATCATAATGCAAGCGTCAAGTACAATCTTTCAGATAAAAAAGTTACTATTCACACCACGGGCAAAGTCTATCATATGATTTCGACAAATGATATCCGATAAGGAGTATTTGAAGCGAAAGCGTCTCCGAATCGGATACATTTGTAGAAATCATAACATGGTATACATGTCGGGTGTGAATAGTAACGAAAAAAAGCCAATTCAATTCTCTCATGTAACATCGGTACTGTTAACATAATAAAATTGAATTGACTTCATTGATTTAAGTGTCATAAGTCATTTTAAGGTTTTGATATGAATATGTCTTGCTATGATTTTACAGATACTCTAGTAACGTTATGTTATGAAAAACCTGGCGAACATGATTAATATCTTCCGAATCACGGGAATAATATACTCGATTTGTTAATAATATGGCATAAAAGTCGTATTTTTTATCGATCCAAATCGAGGTTCCCGTGTAACCGGTATGGCCAAAACTAGTATCTGAAAAATATTCACCCACGGTAGAATCCGGCGTGTTTTTTAACCGCCATCCAAGTCCCCGATTCTCACCAAGTCCTTTGGTATAGCATTTCGTCATCATAGCAATGGTTTCTTTCTTAAGAAATCCGGTGCCATCCGCTCCTTCTCCTGTTAACATCATCTCTGCTAATTTACACATATCGATAATGTCCGAAAAAAGACCGGCATTCCCACTGATTCCCCCTAAATGGAACGCATTTTCATCATGTACCTCACCGATTAGTAAGCGCTTCCGCCAGTTGCAATGCTCTGTCGGCATAATATTGCGATACTTCTTATCGAGTGGACGGTATACCGTGTTTTCCATCCCCAGCGGCTTCGTAACATAATTCTCTATCACATGATCCAAGGTCATGCCGGTAACCTTCTCTAATACCCATCCCAAGACAATATAGCCCAGACAGGAGTATTCAACCCCTTTGCTGGCCCTTGGAAGCAAATGCTTGATGACTCCCTCCGCACCGGCTTTGTCTTTGCTCATCATGTATAATGGAAGATGAGAAGGCAGCATACTCGTATGGGTCAATAATTCAAACATCGTTATCTTACCGGTATGGCAGTTCTTCCATGAGGGAAGATACCTCTCAACCGTATCGGTTAATGCTATCTTACCTTCCTCCAGAAGGCGCATGAAGGCTAAAGTAACGATGATCTTCGTGCAGGATGCCAAATCAAACAGAGTATTTTCTGTTACCATTTCCTTCGTCTCTGCTAAAGTTCCCTCACAAAGATACTCTGGACGTTCCCCCCTGCCTTTATAAGCGCAGGAGGCCCCGGTAAATACTTTTTTCTTAATATTATCTTCTAATAAATTCTCAACTCGTCTATTCATATTCATCACTTTACAAAATATATTTTATCATCCAGAAGTAGTTTAGTAATAATTGTATTGATGTTTCCGAAATAATAATAATTTTGTTGTACAGTATTGAGTTCCGTATCTGCCAGCGACAATTTTGTATCATAAATACGAAATGGTGCTGCCTTTTCAATCACTGGTATATACCCGCAAAGGTCATTTGCCAGTATCATAAATTCTTCTGTAAGTTTCTTGGTCTTTTCCGGATCTGTTTCCGTATATAATTCATTTAGCATATTGGTTATGTTATATTCCTTACCGGTAGAAGGAGCTACTAATATTCTATCTTCTCCAGGTTCTACTGCAGGCCAGCCAGATCTCACACTAGTAAACAAGCTGCTATATACCTCCCATGGATGGGCGTAGGAGGATGCACCTGCTAGGAATACACAGGAAAGCATTTTTTCATCGGATTGTGTAAATTCATTCCACACACCAAACTCCATTGGTTTAAAATCAATATTAAAACCAAAGTCCGTCAGCATTGAACTCATAGCCTCTGCTGTCATCATAAAAGATGGCCAGCTATTAATTGTCGCAATACTGATAACAGGAGACTCGCCGTTCTCGTCAACCCACATATTACCTTGCTTCGTCCACCCGACGCTTGTTAGCATTTCTTCCGCCTTTTGCAAATCATAGTCGTAATCTTCTAAGGTATCAATAAATCCATCGGTTGTGTAATTGCCTATTAAGGAAGGCAGCATCGGACTATTGTGCGTATCACCCAAAAAGCTGCCCGGTTCTGCAATCGAAATCAAGATGTTCCGATCGGTCGCATAAGAAATTGCTTTCCGAACTTCTGGGATATTTAGAGGATAAATATTGGTATTTATTGTATAGCCAATGCTTGAAAGTTCTGGTATGTAAATTTTTCTTAAGGTTTTTTCATATTTTTTATCTATCTGCTCTGACATATCAACATTAAGCCCACCATTTTCCATGGTATAGGCTTCCGCCATAAGAGCCGTTGCAAAAGCTTGGGAATCACCAGGCCTCAAACCACGAATACTGCTAATAAGAGGAGCTTTTCTATAATTTTTGTTTGGTATAAAGTAAATTTCGGAGTTGTTATATTTATCAATTACATATTGGCCTGAAAATACCGCTTCGTTTGGTGCCGGCTTATAACTTAAAAGTTCTTCATTTACAGCAGTAAGTTTTTCATTTCCCTCTGCAGTGAATTTATACATCGTGATATTTTCATCATAGGTCCTATAATTTTCTGCAATATCTTTATACTTTTCTGCCCATTCACCGTAGATTTCATCCGGTGTCATAATTGGCATTGATAAGGTTACATTTAATACAAGCGGACTCTCGGTACAAAACGAGATACGAATTGTCAAGTTGTCAATCTGTTCAATGGTATCGATATAATTCCACATCGTATTTCTTCCAACTGCAGTGTAAAATGCAGTCATCACATCCGTTGCATCAAGTACCGTTCCATCACTCCACTTTAAATCAGGTAATAGTTTGATTGTTAAGATATTATTTTCATATTGATAGCTTTCCAGCAAAGAAGTTTTAAATGTTCTCTCTGGGTATGGAGTGTAAAATGTCAAGTAATCATAAAGAAATGGCTGTATGGACCAGTTCAAGCCTGCAGCATCATATGGATTCCCATTAAAAGCAGGGGATGCATCACAGTCGATTAAAGTAGTCAGGGTTTTCGAGGTGTCAACTTCACCCTCTACAACCATAGTTAAGTCATTTTCAATTCCAGGTAGAACTGTAGAAGTATCCAGAGGGTTGGTAGCTTTGTTCGCATTGGTATTTTCCTCTTCTTTGTTCGTATTCGTATCGGTCTCTTTCGTTGTTGAATCTTTGCGGCAGCCGATTAATAGAATCAAGCCCATGGTGATGCATAATGTCAATGTTATCGCCTTTTGTAGTAATGCTTTCATAATTAATTCCTCCTTAAATTATATTTTAAGATAAAAATTAGAAACCATTCCATATTACCTTTTTGGACTCCTCATCCACGGCAAATGCTTCTGCATATTTTGTTCTTGCCAAATGCCCTCTTACGATCATCAAATGGGAATAATAATCCATATAAGAAAAGCTTGTGCTGTTAACGGTAAACCAATGAAGTTTGATCGCCTTTTTCCAAAGCTCATACCCCTCTTCCGTAACCTTAACATAGGCATATGGGGTAAAGTCCGTGGCATCCTCCCAATTTTCCGCATAGTATGGACCGGCTGCATAATGGGCCGGTAATTCTCTTTCAATTCCCGGTAAGCCTGCATAGAACTGAGCATCCTTTACAATCTTATGCGTAAGCATATGATCCTTGTGTATACTATTTTTCCAATGCGTCAAAAGTACATTCGGCTTATACTTTCTTATAATATCGCATAATTCAAAACGAACTTCTTCATTATCCGGTAGTTCGCCGTCTGCGTATTTCAGTACAATTGCTTCTCCATTCAGCAATTTTGCAAATTCCTCCGCCTCTTTCACTTTCTGCTCACGGTATTCGGCGACGGTCATATGTGGTGGATTCCCGCGTTCGCCGCCGGTCAGAGCTACGGTAATAATTTTATGCCCCTGCAGCGCCATGGAAGCTAATACGCCTCCGCAGGTAAGCTCCGCATCTCCAATATGTCCCCCAATCGCCATAATTACTTTCTTTTCCATAAAATCTTCTCCTTCCTATTTGATTCTCGAATCATTTGATGTCTTTACGCATGTCCGCAAAACTTTTTACTATTTTAAAACCTGCAGCTTCATATATATTACGGGCAGGGTTATTCTCTCCCGTGAATAATGTCATAAACCGGGCTCCGATCTCCTTAAGCCCGATACAAAGGGAAGCAAACATAACCTTACCGGCTCCATGCCCCCGATAATCCGAATGGACTCCAATCCCGGCAAAGTAGCCTCTGCCGCTCTCCTGCACAGAAAGCGGCCCGGTAAATCCGCAGATTTTCCCTTTATGTTCCAGAATCAATACCGGGTCCCCGCCATCCGGACGCTTAATGTTGCTTATAATACGAGTCCTCCAATCCTCATTCGCAAGATTATCAAAAAGCTCGTCAAAGCCCTGATGTAAATCCGGCCGGTAGGTAGTAATGTGCAGTTCGTTTTCTTCTAATTGCTTTAATCTGGTTTTCATATCCGCCGGAAGTACGTAATTCTTAAGTTCCAAATAATAAACGTTCTGATAGGCAAAATCCCGGTATCCATTATTCTTAAAAAAGAGATAAGCAGAGGATTGCATATCTACACCAGGCGCATTGGGATGATCATGGCCCGATGTTTCCGGAATGATCCAAGTTAAATTTGCCGGGTTAAAAAATACAATTTCAAACTTCTTAATCTCATTATTTTTTTCTTGTAGAATCATTTCAAGCTCCGATAGCAGCTTTCTTCCATATCCCTTTCTTCGGTGCGCTTTCGCAACTCCAATGTAAGTGATATAAGCTTTATCCAATTTGCTTGATGTATTCCCAGTAGCAAAACCGATTATTTTGCCATCCTCTACCCCAACGGTTACCGCCGGACTCATGATCTCACTTTCTTTGTAAAATAATGTTGCGAACATTTCTTCATTCAGAGGCTTATAAATCGTCTCCTTGTCAAAAACCGCATCGTTAAATAATGCAAGTACCTCCGGCATATCTTTTTCAGTAAATCTTCTAACCTCCATCGTTTTCTCCCTTCCATCCTGATATAAGTGTCAAAGCCTTCTTAGCAAATCACCTTCTTCAATTTGCACAAATCAATCTTCAATCCTTATCATGATTTTTCTTTACAAATAGCATTCCTACTATAAAAACAAATGCATTAATCGCTATGACCATTGCATAAATAACATCCGTCTCCTGCCTTCTCCCAGTTAAGAAAAAAGCAAGGATGCTAAAAAGCATTAACGCGCCGGAACATATACTGATTTTTTCAACAAATGGAACCACATCTTCCATTCCAAAATCTACTGTTTTTCTTGTTTGCTTATCCTGATTTCTTCTGCGTAATGACATGCAACCAATCCTCCATCTATTTCTCTTAACTGTGGCTCTTCTTTTATACACTTTTCATTGCTATAAGGACATCTCGGGTGGAATTTGCATCCACTTGGCAAGCTCAATAAATCCGGCATATCCAGCGAACGAAGCGGAAGTTCCGTTGCGTATTCACTTCTACGGGAAGGGTCTGCTTCCGGAACCGCTGCGATTAGCGCTTGCAGATAGGGATGCTTGGGACGGGCTATTGCCTCATGTATTTTATTGCTCTCAATCAATCTTCCAAGATACATTACTGCTATTTTCCCGTTTGCAGCGATATACCGCGCAGTCCCCAAATCATGGGTAATGTATAAAAATGAAATTTTATATTTTTGATTCATTTTAGCCATTAAGTTGAGCAATGATATTCGGAGTGAAACATCCACCATAGAAACCGGTTCATCTGCAACGATTAGCTTAGGCCTTACGGACAACGCCCTTGCCAGCAATATCCTCTGTCTTTGCCCTCCGGAAAGCTGATGAGGATATTTCTCCAAGTACATCTCCGGCGGGGTTAACCCGACCTCTTCAAAATATTCAAATAGGATTTTTATCGCTTCCGTTCTGTTTTTTGCAATTTTATGGCGCAGCAAAGGGAGAACAAGGGACTGAACGATCGTTTTATTTGGGTTTAAAGCTGCGTAGGAATCTTGGTGAACCATCTGAACACCCAGACGATATTCCTTAAATTCCTTCCCTTTTAAAAATCGGATATTTTTACCGTTATATAACACTTCTCCTTTGCTCGGCTTATAGATACCGCTGATAACCTTTCCCAGTGTCGTTTTTCCACAACCGCTTTCTCCTACAACTGCTATTATTTCACCTTCCTGTATTTCCAGATTAATACCAACCAAGGCATTAATCTCTCCTTTTTTCTTCCCGGCTACATGAAAGCGCATACTTACGTCATTCAATTTCATTAGAGACATTTTTCTTTCACCTTCTTCCAAGCTGGGCATAAGGTTAATTGTCCCTCACCAATATCGATCATTTTATCCACGGTTATGTTCTCCGCCTTGCATCGGCCTTCCTCACATAAAAAGCATCTTGGTCCAAATCGGCAACCTTTTGGAAGATTTAATAGATTCGGTGGATAGCCCGGGATTGCCTTTCGGGTTGTAATGTCATCTCTTAAGGAAGGGATTGCATTCATTAGGCCAAAGGTATATGGATGGGCAGGCTTTTTAAATACATCCATTACGTTTCCATACTCGACAACTTGCCCACAGTACATAACCCCAATACGATCTACAACAGAACCGATAATAGAAACGTCATGGGTAAGAAAGATCATTGTAATTCCGGTTTCTTTATGTACTTTTCTTAAAATGTCAATAATATACCATTGTGTTATTACATCCAGTGCCGTCGTTGGCTCATCTAAAATAAGAAAATCCGGCTCCAGTAATAGGCTAAGCGCGATGACCGTTCTCTGCTTCATTCCGCCGGAGAGTTGATAAGGATAGCAATCTAAAACTCTTTCTTCCAGACGTACCTGGGATAGGAGTAATGCCGCCTTATCTAAAATCTTTTTTTTCGTATATTTGTTATCCTCATTATGAGCAAATGCCGTTTCGATAAAATGATCCTTGATTTTTAATGTAGGATTCAAAACATTCTGTGCAGCTTGGAAAACTGTAGTAATATTGCACCAACGATATTTTGAATACTCTTTTTCCGAGAGACTTAATAAATTGATGACCTCACCTGATTTTGTATGATAAAGTATCTCACCACTTGAAATTTTACCCGGTTCCCGTATTGTCTTTAGAATGCCGGCTGCAAGCGTTGATTTTCCGCTTCCACTTTCTCCGATAATGCCAATAATATCCCCGCGGTAAAAATCAATTGTTACATTATCACATGCACGGATCGCTCCGCCATTCGTTTGAAAATCAATACATAGGTTTTTTATTTCCAAGATTGGTTCCATATTTTATACCACCCCTTTTCTCCATCATAGAAAATGATCAAACTCTCAATCGTGGATTTAAAGCTTCATCTAGTCCTGTAGCAAATAGATAGCATCCAAATTGAAAAAGTATTATTCCAACAACAGGGGCCAAGAAATATGCAATCGTTCCGGAACCCATTAATGCTCCTGAAGTTGTCAATGACAATTGAATCATCATTCCCCAATGGTTTCCTTGAAACGGTACTAATCCTAAGTACATGAGTCCGACACTGGCCATAATCGCTTCTTTCATAATTGAAATAAAGTTAACCGCGATATAAGAAATTATATTTGGTAAGATATCATTTACAATAATATCCGTTTTTCTTAATCCCAAGATACGGCTTGCTTCAATAAAGTCCTTATGCTTAATGGTTAGAACTTGCGATCGGATTGCTTTCGCTAATCCAGCCCACGACCAAAGACTTAGTAACAGTCCAAACATCAGCTCATTATCAACTTGTATCAGCATGGACAATATCATAGTCACTGGAAAGCTGGGAATTGTTATGACTACATTCGAAATCATCATTAATATAGAATCCACCTTGCCGCCAAGTAATCCGGAAACAATACCTACACTGCAGGCAAACGTTATTGATATGACTCCTGCCCAAAAAGCGACAAGCAAGACATCCCGTGATCCAAGAATTAATTGAATCAGTGTATCCCTGCCGGAATAATCCGTACCTAACAAATGCTCCACGGATGGCGGTTGAAGTCGGTTTAAATAATCAGCCTTAGGCTGTTCTAATATCATTGGTCCCAATACAGCAGCCATAAGGAATATGCAAAGAATAATAAATCCAATCCTCGACATCGTACTGTTCCAAATGGTTGTGATAAAGCTTTTTAGATTACCAGCATTTTTTAACTTATATTTGCTCTCACCCATCTTTAATCTAACTTCTCCCTTCCGTGTCACTGCTCTCTTAATCTAGGATCCAGATATCTATACATAATTTCTACCAGCAAATTGGAGGCTACTACCATAATAATAATCACAAAAAACATTCCTTGCATTAAGGTATAATCACGTTTTGCGATGGCATTATTTAAAAAATACCCAACCCCCGGATAGAAAAACATATTTTCTATTAATGGTGACCCACCAAAGAGTAAGCCAAAGCTAACCGCTAAGTTGGTTATCATCGGGAGTATGGCATTCTTACTCAGATAGGTTAATACAATTCTTCGATTGGGAAGGCCTCGAACCTGCGCATAGGTAATATAATCTTCCCCCATAATACTTAGGGAATTTGCTTTCATTGACAATATCCAACCGGATACTGTTGTAAGGAAATACGCCAGTACCGGAAGTATCGCATGCTTTAAAACATCCAATATAAATGGCCAATTAAATCCCGCCGTTACCTGCGTACTATAGGCTCCTCTTGCCGGAAGCCATCCCAGAGAAACAGAGAATATCACCACCAGCAAATAGGCTACTATGTAGTTTGGAATGGAACCTAAGATAGATTGATATCCAATTAAAATGGTATTAAGCACTTTTTTTCTTTTCCAAGCAATTAAAATTCCCAGCAGAATACCAACGGTGAAAGATAGGAAAAGAGATAAAGATGCAACAAGCAGCGTCCAAGGTAAAGCTTCCTTTATGATATCGGAAACACTTTTTTTATAAGCCATGCTTGTACCCAGGCTCCCGGATAATATTCCCTTGGCATAATCAATAAATCGCTCAACAAGCGGCTTATCCGGGTCATAATTTAATATCGCCTTTGCACGTTCATATGCAATATCATACTGTATACTCTCTTTCTTCATAATATCAGTTGCCATGATATCTACGGGATTTCCCGGCATATTCTGGATGACTAAAAACATTACAATTAAAGCGACTAGAATAGTAAATAATGCAGTCATAACTTTCTTCAGCATTCTTTAGCTCCCCTCCACTTCCCATAACTATGAATTAATACATATGATACTTTTCTTTTCTCTTTTGAAATACCTCTTCCTCTTTTTTATATTCTTCATATACCTCCGCCGCAGAGAAATCATGGGTTCTTATATAATCATTTCCTGTATTATAGTCGATCATAGGTTTTCCTTTTGGACTTATGGAAGGTAAATATTCAAAATAATCTCCAGACATTTTAATGATTTCCTCTAATAAATACAATCCGGTTTTTACTGCAGAGAAGCTATCTCTGTCTGTAACATGGAGTTGAACTCCCCTACATAAAGCTCCTGCATGTTTTGAGAACGTTGGGGTAAAGAATACCGGTCGGAAAAGGACTCCCTCCAAGTTTAATTTGTTTAATTTATCCGCCAGTTTTCCTGCATTTAACCATGGGGCTCCGACAAACTCGAATGGCTTCGTCGTTCCTCTTCCTTCGGAAAGATTGGTTCCTTCAAAAATGCAGGTACCATTATAGACGACTGCGGTTTCTACCGTTGGCATGTTCGGGGATGGCAGAATCCAAGCAAGCTTCGTATCTTCGTAATACATATTCCGAGTCCATCCCTCCATCGGAATGACTTTTAGATCACATTGGATATTAAATTCTTTATTAAAAAACCCAGCCAATTCACCAATCGTAAGTCCATATCGATAGGGAATCGGATGTAAACCCACAAAGGAAGTAAAACCCTCTTTAATCAGATTTCCTTCTACCTGTTCACCACCAATCGGATTGGGGCGGTCAAATAAAACAAAGGTTTTACCACACTCCGCACACCCCTGCATACAATAGGACATCGTAGATAAGTACGTATACAGCCTTGAACCGACATCTTGAATATCCATCGCTAAAATATCGATTTCATCAAGCATTTCCTTCGTTGGTTTTTTATTTTTACCATATAAGGTTATGACCGGCAGGGAGGTACTTTCATCGATATAGTTTTCTACCACCTCTCCTGCCTGAATATCTCCGCGCACGCCATGTTCCGGAGAATATAAGCGTACTAAATTAACTTTTTCTTTTAAAACATCAATGGTACTTATCAAATTCCGATTAACACCCGTTGGATTGGTGATAAGTCCGACTTTTTTTCCCTCCAATACCGGAAGCCATTGATCCATTTGATCTATTCCAAGTTTCATATCGTTCCTCCCAGCCCGGCGGCAATAATTACTGCCCCGAAAGCGGCATCCTTTTTAGGTTTTGTAATAGTAACAAGGGGATGCTCTTTTTTCATGCCGGCGCATAATTTATCGAAGATATCCTGATTCTTTAATAAGATACTTCCGGAGACTGCGATACTGCAATCTTCCTTCATTACTTTCAGAATTGGTTTGGTCAGTTCCATTAATTCCGATACACAATGATCCACAATTGCGATTGCTGCCTGATCCTGCAGGCGGTAAGCCTTTTCAATCAAGACCGATAGCTTTGCAATGTCTTTCTTACTATGACCTGGATCATACACATAACGGATTAATTCTTCTATCGTTTGAATATTCAAATAATCAAGCACAAGCTTCGTCAGTACGGTAGCTTCGCATCTCTTGTCATAAGCCCGAACCACTGCCGAAAGGATATCCCGTCCTATGGCATATCCGCTGCCTTCATCATCAATGAGATGTCCATAGCCGCCCGTCCGGTAGCTGTTTCCTTTCTCATCCCTACCGTAGCAGATGGAACCGGTGCCTGCGATGAGTATCATTCCTTCCGATTGTAGTAGTGCACCAACCAGCGCTGTTTCATGATCTCCGACAATGGATACCGGACAGGAATAACCGAATAAATCAATATTGGACTTGATATATTGATGAACAAGCGGATTGCTAATTCCTGCGGTACCGATACAGATTCCGATGCAGTCTTTATTTGCATAGCCTTTCTCGAGGATGGTTTGAAATATCGTTTGCATATTCCGATCAATCCGTTCTTTTTCCGAACCGTTATAATTAATCGCTCCCGCAAGGAAGGATTCCAGAATTTCTTTATTCCTGTCTGCAACTAATACCTTTGTTTTGGTTCCTCCGCCATCCAGCCCAATAACATATTCCGACATAGGAATGCCTCCATTTATTGCTCTACCGGTAATTTGCCGGCAGGCTTTATTTCTTTCCTTAGTACTTTTATAAGCGCTTTAAAAACGGTTTCATTGTATTCATAAGCCGCAATCTTATGGATCCCTTGATTTAACATAGATAAATCCGTTGGATTCCGAAGCGTAATTGCAATCACCGGATTCCCTCTTGCACATAATGCATTGACCAGTTTAATCTGACCCGGATTCATATGACCGTTATATAAACCGTATACAATTAAGGAACTGGAATCAGTTCGTTCTAAAACCTTATTGATATCCTCTTTTCTGGGATTCACAGGAACGTCAATCGAAGTTCCATGGAACTCTTTTGCCATATAATCTGCAAAATGAAGCTGTTTATTCACTGCGCTGGAAGCCAGCGTTGATTGATACGCATAGCTGCTTATAAAAATAGTTTTATCTCCTACCTCCGGCAATTCTTCCCCGGATACTTTTGTTATTCCTGCCTCAACCATTTCTTTTATTTGGCTTTTATAATTTTCCGAATAAAGAGGTTCCGGATTGCTGTTCTGATAATTATTCTTGTATTTGTTTTTATATTTCAATATGTTTTCCACCGCTGCATCAATCCGGTCCATGGCAATCTCCCCATTTTCAACCGCCTGTTCGATTTGGTGAATCGCTTCTTTTACTAATTCCGGCGTATGGGAAATGCAAACGATCTGTGCACCGGCTTTAATCGCTTCCACGGCACCATAAGCAGTACCATAATTATCTTTTATCGCTCCCATCTCCATACAATCTGTCATGATAATACCTTGAAAGCCCAGCCGATTCCTTAATAAATCCGTCAAAATGGATTTCGACATGGTCGCAGGCCGGTTTTGACTGTCCAGCTTTGGAAATAAGATATGGGAACTCATTACGCATGGGACACCTTCCTCAATCGCCTTTCGAAACGGGATAAGCTCACATTTCAGCAATTGATCGATATCTTTATCAATTACCGGAAGCCCCAGATGAGAATCCACTGCCGTGTCCCCATGACCGGGAAAATGCTTTACTACCGGCATGACTCCGGCCGATTGCAGACCTTTCATCATCGAAATGCCAAACCCAGCAACCATATCCGGGTTGCTGGAATAAGAGCGGACACCGATAACCGGGTTATCCGGATTACTATTTACATCTAAAACCGGTGCAAGATCCACATTGATTCCCAGCGCTTTTAGTTCCTCCCCGGTGATCTTTCCTGCACGATAAGCATTCTCTTTGTCACCGGTAGCTCCGATCAACATGGCACCCGGTATATTATTCATTTCCTTCGGAAGACGTCTTACGACACCACCCTCCTGGTCTATGGATAGAAAGGAAGGTGTATTGATATGCTCTCTTATCGTTTCATCGAGCGTCTTACAAAGCTCATATATCTGCTGTTCATTTTCTAAATTATGTGAGAATAATATAATATTCGATATCTTATATTCGCTTATCAGCTCCAGCAATTCCGCTGTAATCTTACAAGCCGGAAAACCTGTCATAATCATCTGACCTATTTTCTCTCTTAATGTCATAGAAAGCATTCGTTAATTTCTCCTTTCCTTCGACTTCACCAATTGTTAAAGTCCAAATTACTTGTTCCCCTTTGCTACAGCGATATCTTGCCCATAACTACGGACTTTTTGGCACCGGTCACCGAGGGCAGATTATTATATTTACCTGCCATGGTGCAATCGGCTAAGATAGCAAATGCGACCGCTTCTTTTGCATCGCTGCTTCGTCCGATCTCTTCCTGAATAAGGACCTGAACTCCCCACGGTTCCATACGATTTTTGATCCTTTTTACTAAAGTTTTATTATAACTTCCGCCACCGCCGATCAGCAGTTGGTCCGCAGGATCTTTCGGCATAATAAATCGTTTATAAGAATCTTCAATGGACCATGCGGTAAATTCCGCCGCTGTTGCAATGGCATCCTCCATACAAATATTTCTTTCGCGTATCTTGTGATAAAGACAAGTACAATACTCCTTGCCAAACAGTTCTCTTCCTGTTGATTTGGGCGGCTCCATCAAAAAATAGCGATTACTGCACATCTCACTTAATAATTCTATATTGACTACTCCCGCTCCTGCTATCTTTCCACCTTCATCAAAGCTTTGAGAACCGAATGTAAATTGGGACATTAACCCATCCATAATCATATTACCCGGTCCGGTATCAAAAGCATATACATCTTCTATGGAACCTCCGGCAGGAAGCACCGTAATATTACCGATACCTCCGATGTTTTGTAACAGCACCGTCTGATTTTCTCTTCGATATAACAAGTATTCCGTAAAAGGTACCAAAGGGGCTCCCTGTCCGCCTACCGCCATATCGGCGACACGAAAATCAGAAACGCAGGGGACTCCGGTTCTTGCGGCAATCACAGCACCTTCACCGATTTGAACGGTATAGCCAAAGGTATCTCCCTTCCCGGTACAAACCCCTGGATGATGATAAATCGTCTGTCCATGCGAACCTACAAAATCAATATCGGATATCGTAAGCCCCGCCTTTTTTACAACGGAAAATACTGCTTTCGCATATAGTTCTCCCAACAGGAAATTCATATATCCAACCTGTTCTACATTGGCTTCTTTGGTATTAAATAATTGCATAATTTTATTCTTAACCTGATCCGGATAAGGTTTATTTTCAAAAGCACATAATTTGATATCCCCACAAAGAGGATCTCCGGTTATCTCAACCAAAGCGGCATCGATTCCATCCACCGAAGTTCCGGACATCAGCCCGACAATTCTTCTGGTCTTTTTTGACTGCAGATATTCGAACATAACCGTCCTCCTTCCGCGTGCTGCTTCTCATATTGTCACAAATAGTTATAACTGTCACCCTTTTACCGCACCGACCGTTACACCCTCTAAGAAATACTTTTGCAGGGAGAAGAATAATATAAACATTGGTAACGCGGATACCGTAGCGCCGGCCATCATCGGTGCAAAGTAAGTCGTATTTGCAAAGCTAAAGTTCTTTAATCCGACCTGGATTGTCTGCATTTTCTCTTCACTTGTTACTAAGAACGGCCAGAAGAAAGTATTCCAGCTGCCCATAAAAGTCGTTATTGCCATAACCGCCATTACGGTTTTGGATAAAGGCATAATTATTTTTACCAATAATTTCGGTTGACTGCATCCTTCGATTTTTGCTGCTTCAATAATCTCCGAGGGTAAGGACCCGATAAATTGTTTCGCTAAAAAGATATTATAAGCCGTCACGAGGCTCGGTGCTACAAGTGCAAAGTAGGTATCTTTCACCTTTAATACATTGACAACCAATATGTATAATGGTACTTGGGTAACCTGATAAGGTATCATCATGGCGACTAATATGATAAAGAATATCACTTTATTACCTGCAAAACGTAATTTAGCAAATGCATAACCGGCTGTTGTTGCAAATAATACATTTGTAACCGTTACCACGCCTGCTACGATAAATGAGTTTAGGATCCATCGGTAGGAATACTTACTATAATCGAAGAAGAACTTATAGGAATTCAATGTCGGATTCCTTAATAAAATGGAGTAGCTGGCCGCTCCCGCTTCTACCGGTTCACCGAAGGATGAAATAATCATGTAATAGATTGGAAATAATGTGGTGATAGCCAATAGTAATAGAACAAGCATAATAATGCCATCCCGCAGATAACGTTTCTTCTTTTCTTTCTTACTATAATTTTTATATAAGGCCATAATTTCATCCTCCCTTCTAGTATTCTACGCCGTCACCGGTAACTTTAAATTGAATAAACGTAAACAGCGCTATGATTGCAGTTAATACCAGGGCCTGGGCACAAGCCTGCCCATAATCAAAATACGTAAATGCATTATTAAATATTAATAACCCTACCATCGTTGTAGAGTTATCCGGTCCGCCGCCGGTCATAAGATATGCATTCTGGAAAACCTGGAAGGACCCGATTACACCGGTAATAAGTAAAAACACGGTCGTTGGTTTTACAAGCGGAAGTACGATATAGTGCAGTTTTTGAAAAAAGGTAGCCCCGTCAATATCTGCGGACTCAAAATACGTATTATCGATTCCTAATAGCGCTGCAATGTATATGATAATACTGGTTCCATGACTCGATAATAATGCCATAAGCACCAAGGACAGCATGGAGGTTTTCGAACTTCCCAGCCAGTTCTGATTTTCAACACCAAAAAAATGTACGATTCTATTTAATAACCCGGTAGGAAGGGGATCATAGATCCATTTCCATACGAAAGATAAAGCAACACCGGAAGCAATTGCCGGTAAATAGTATGCTGCTTTAAAAAAATTTTGTTTTCTTTTTGATAAAGGTACGATTAATATTGAAATAACAAAAGATAACATCATAGAGAGCGGTATCGTTAATACGGTATATACGATCGTATTTATAATTGATTTATAAAATAGAGAATTTTTAAACGCAGTTATGTAATTATTAAAGCCGACCCATTCTGTTTTTAACGGCTTGAATTTCTGAAAGCTGATGATAAACGCATCAATTAAAGGATAAAGTGTAAACAGAGCAAATGTACATAGAGGTAGTAAGATAAACAGATATCCCCATTTGCTCTCATTGCTAAGTATTCTTCTCTTTTTAGAGGAAGGATTCTTTCCATATGTCATAGCTGCCTCCTATTGTATATAGCGGGGCGTTTCATTCTATTGTAGGGAAACGCCCCGCGTAATACTTATCGTAATCCTATTTTGTGGTTGTCTCATTGTTACTGTTCACACACGCATGTATACCATGCTATGATTTCGACAAATGATATCCGATCAGGAGTATTTGCATTCGTCGGTACTTTGGCTCCGTATTTTGGAGCCTTATGTACCGCTACGTAATGCAACTAAGCGAAAGCGTCTCCGAATCGGATACATTTGTCGAAATCATATGATAGACTTTGCCCGTGTGTGAACAGTAACGTTTCATTCATAATGGAATTAGTCAACAACAATTCCATCTGCGCCGAACGCATCAATCGCTGCTGCTTTTACTGCATCATACATTTCCTGAGGGGTTACTTCTCCGGCTAATAATGCCTGGAATTTCGGACCTACAACCTCGTCCATAATTCTTTGCTCTTTTGCACCAAGCTCCGGTGTAATGTCAGGACGTGCTTCTGCGATTTTCTCCATTAATATTGCCTGCGCTTCTGAGTTCTCAACAATCTTATTTTCTGGTACCGGAATATTAGCAGCCGCAGCTCTTGCAGATTCTGCTACCGGATTAATCATTAATTCACTACAGGTGGTTGCTGCAATTTCGCCACTTGCCAAGAAATACATTGCCTTTGCCACATTCTGTAAATGTTCCTCGGTAGGCTCTTCTACCCCTCGAAATGCGATATAGCCATCAACCGCACCGGAAGTTACCAGCTCATTACCAAAGAAGGTAGGAACCGGAAGAATGATATACTCTGCCTTAATACTTCCTTCTACCGCACTGCCATCGTTTGCTTCCAGTTTGGCATTGTTCATCGCTGCAGAACGCTCAAAAGTGGAAAGACCTTTCCCTGTAATCATCGTTTGTCCTGTTAAAAACATATTCCAACGTTTCCCTGCATCAATCGAACTTAATTCCTTCGGCATAGAACCATCATCAATGAGAGTTCGCATAGCTTCCAATAATTTTAAGAAATTCTGGCTGGTATAAGCATATTTTAAGTCTTTTGTAAATGGAGAAGGCATACCTGCGCTTTTTACAAAGATACCAAGATAGTCTTTTGCTGTAACACCGGAGCAGGCAAATACAAATCCATATCTGGTCTTATCGCCTTCCTTTACTGTACCGGCTTTAATTGCCTCTCTAAATTCTTCATAAGTCCAGCCTTCTTTTTGTATTCTCTTCCAATCAATTCCTGCTGCTTCTAACATTTCCCGATTTCCGCCGATCCCATGTACTTCTGCATAGGCAGGCATACCATAGATACCGTCACCGTTTTTAAAATAGTTAAGAATGAGTTCATCAAAATCAGATAGCATATCGGGAGTAGCATATTTTGAAATATCAATTAATAATTCCGTGTCTAAGTATTTGGGAACACCGCCGGATCCTACGAATGCGATATCCGGAGGGGAACCTGCCTGAACCTGAACATCAAGCTTGCTCGTCATATCTTCCCAGCTTGCAGCTTCGATTTCAAGCGTTAAGTTTGGATAAAGTTCGTTAAATTCTTTTTCCCATTTCTCAAAGTTATCCTGGTAAGTACCGGAAACCGGTGGTAATAAAGCTTTAATGGTATCTTTTTTTGCTTCTTCTGTTGGTTTTGGTTTCTCTTCTTCCTTCTTATCGCCGGTAGTAGATTTGTCATCCGTTTCCTTTACGGTTTCTTTCGGCTTATCCTCTTTGCCACACGCTGTCAATGCATAAATCCCCATGATAGCAATCAATAAAAGTGCCATCATCTTTTTCATTTTTTTCATGTAATACCTCCTTCTTTCTAATTATTAGCCGGTAAAAATTTTATACTACCCCCGCTTTAATTTATCTCATTAAGGGCAAGTCTTATATGCCCATGAGAACGCTTTAATTTTTCCTCTGCTTCCACCCGGCTGCATCGAAACAGGATCATTGCTATTGCAAGCTTTACACTGCCCCCGGCTTCCGTCAGCATCTCTTCTGCCGTTTTCCGGTCGCATTTTGTAGCTTCCATAACAATATTCTCTGCACGGGTAACTAGTTTTTCATTGGTCTGCATGACATCTACCATAAGATTCTGATACACCTTACCAACCCCAACCATACTTCCGGTAGAAATCATATTTAATATCATTTTCTGAACCGTCCCGGACTTTAACCGGGTAGATCCGCTTAGCACCTCGGGACCTGGGACCGGTTCAATTGCCAAATCGGCAGTTTCTGCCATCACGGATCCCTTATTACATACCAGAACAATCGTTTTACAACCCATTTGCCTTGCATATTTCAAACCATACACAACGTAGGGGGTACGTCCGCTTGCGGCAATACCTACAACAATATCCTTACTGCTAAGATGAAGTGCTTTTAGATCTTCTTCTCCAAGCGTCGTACTATCCTCCGCACCCTCTACCGCCTTGATAAATGCATTATCGCCTCCGGCAATCAATCCAACCACTAAGTCTGGGGATACTCCAAAGGTCGGCGGACATTCCACCGCATCCAACAGTCCCAGGCGGCCGCTGGTCCCGGCACCCATATATATGATTCGTCCGCCATTATTTAATGCATCGGTGCACCATTTGATTGCATTTGCTATCTCAGGAAGTACCTGACTTACTGCTTTCACCGCATTCTCGTCTTCCTTATTCATAATGGTTGCGATCTCCAAAGGGGTCATGCAATCCAAATTCATGGTATTTATATTTCGTGTCTCTGTTGTTAATTTCGTTAGATCCAGCAACGTTATTCCTCCTGTTTCTTCGTAGCATAATTGGTAATATCACTGTAGGGTTTATCAATATGAGTCCTTTCAAACTGTGTAACACTGGTCTCGTACTGCCTGTTGATAAATGCCGTATAGAGAATATCAATAATATTTAGTTGTCCTATCCTGGAAGACATCGCACCGCTTCGAAAAATAAATTCGGTTGCTGCAACGCTTAAATTATAGTCCGCTAATCTGGACAGCGGTGTATCTTCAAACCGCGTAATAGCAATCACCGGTGCTCCTTTTTGCTTAACCGTGTTGACACATCGAAGGATTTCTTCCGTCAAACCAGAATAGCTAATTGCAATTGCCAAGTCATTCCTAGTTATATTTCTTGCCTGCAATAACTGTGCGTGCCAGTCCTCATTGATCAGACAGGGTTTATCGATCCTTAAAAACTTGAGGTAGGCATCCTTTGCAACAAGAAGGGAGGAACCAATTCCAAATAAGCTGATCGTTTCACACTTACAAATGAGATCTACGCATGCTTCTAATGTCTGCATATCAATCAGTTTCTTCGTATTTTCCAAGGAAGAGATATTTTTATAGGTAACCTTTTCAACAATTGCCTCCAAGGAATCCTCCCGGCTGATTTCCTTCTGTTTCTCAGCATTCGTTGACTTTCGAACAGCCACCTCATAGATCAGTGACTTATGAAAGTCCTTGTACCCCTGAAAACCAAGCTTACGGCAGAGACGAATAATCGTCGAAGGGGAAGAGAAGGTTCTCTCTGCCAATTCGTGTACACTGCATTTTACTGCGCTCTCCGGCTTTTCAAGTAAATATTTAACTGCCCCCTTTTCGGCTCCACTGGCATGACCGGCATACTCCTGTAGACGAATTAGAACACTTTTCATAACATGCTCCTTACCGTGCTTATCAAGCACCTGAATTAATCATATAACATTGAACAGTAATGTCAATATTTCCATAAGATTATGAAACATTGTACCATATGTTGATTAGTTTTACTAATATAATAGCAAATTCATGGATTAATCTATGAAATTTATACAAAATATTCGCTATTAAGCATTCCAGCACCGGCATCCATAGAATACCGGAACTTTGGTGCCAGTGGGCTCCACATAAGAGAATTAA
>ENA-UOOI01001859-UOOI01001859.1-fermentation-metagenome-genome-assembly--contig:-NODE-1859-length-20100-cov-11.823497_pt1 | contig 20100 bp, 20 predicted proteins | sample MGYA00245779_ERZ724027 | MGnify/ENA primary metagenome ERZ724027 (study PRJEB28704, sample SAMN03018318) | fermentation metagenome | biome: anthropogenic terrestrial biome; feature: soil...
TAACAATGTCAGATCAGTACTCAGGTCCATGCCTTTCCGGTGTTAGCGATGTCAAAAAGGCCCGTGCAGGCGAGACCGTAAGCTGGCAGTTTTCGCTGTCCGGCGACGCGGCGGAGGCCAAGCTAACCTTTTCCGAGGTCGCGGGCCCGGACGCCGAGACGGCGCCCGACTGGATACTCACTGTCACCGACGCCACGGGCGCGGAGCTGTGGAGCAGCTACCGCAGCAGGAACGACATTGCGGTCGAGGTGCCCGGCAAGAGGGACAAGGAGCTTGTCCTCCATGCGGAATGCCCCAAAGGGGCCAGGTACGGCGACGAGGTCGCTATCACAGTCAAAGCCGAATGCGGAGGGGCGAGGGACTCGATGGAGTTCAACGCCTCTGCGATCCAGTCGGTTATGATACTCAAGACACAGATGGACCAGGAGAGGTCGGCCGCAGACAGCCTGGCGGCCAAGGCGAACCTGGGCGAGAAGGACATATACGCAATTCTGAGCCCGGCCGGTCTCAGGGGATACGTGTTCGTGGAAGGCATGAACACAGACCGTCTCCGCGAGAAGATCAGGGATATCAGGAAGGCGTACTCGTTCATTCCCGGAGAGACATCTTTGGATGAGATCAATCACTACCTCACGCCCGTGTCGGCGGTCGTCGGCATCACCGAAGGCGACATCGTCGAACTGGTGAACGGACCGTTCAAGGGCGAGAAGGCAAGGGTTCAGCACATAGATGAAGGTAAAGAAGAGATCACCGTCGAGCTGATCGAGGCCATGGTCCCGATCCCCGTGACGGTGAAAGGCGACAGCGTTAGAGTCATAGACAAGGAGAGATGAACAATGGTAGATACTGTTGAGGCATTGATTGACGGGGGCAGGGCCTCCGCAGGACCTCCTCTCGGCCCCGCACTGGGGCCGAAAGGGGTCAACATCGGCCAGGTTATCGCAAAGATCAACGAGAAAACGAAAGCCTTCTCGGGAATGAAAGTCCCCGTGAAGATACTGATCAACGACGATAAGTCGTTCGACATAAAGGTAGGGACCCCACCGATGTCCGCGCTCATAAAGTCTGAGCTGGGCGTCGCCAGCGGGGCGCACAACGCCAGGACCGAGAAGGTGGGCAACCTCACCCTCGACCAGGCGAAGAAGATCGCCGACATGAAGCACGACGACCTTCTCGGCGCGGACCACAAGGCCCGCGTGATGGAGGTCGCAGGGAACTGCATCTCCGTCGGCGTAACCATCGACGGAAAGGACGGAAAGACGTTCCAGAAGGACGTCAAGGCCGGCCTTTACGACGACAAGTTCTGAAAACCATTGAAGGGGGCACTGCCCCCTTCTTATACGCACCGGCGAGGGCGGAGCCATGCTCGTACACAAATACATGATGAAGGTCGTTTCCAACGTCGTTTCCGCCGTCGCATCCTTCCTTTCCCTGATGTTCATGACCCGCTACGTGGGCCTGGAATACGGGTCCATGATGTGGGGCTGGGCGTTCGTGGCCATGTTCAACGCCGTGGTCGGCCTCGGTTTCGAGACCGCGCACATACGTTTCATAGCATCGGGCAGGAACCAGGACAAGTGCTTCTCCACATATCTGGCCATCCGGATCTCGCTGACGTCGCTGATGGTCGTTCTGACCATAGTATCCCTTGCCGTGGGAATATACGACGGGACGATAGACAGGGGTCTGGCCACCGTCGTTCTGATATTCGTCGCATATTACGCCATCTGGGACATACAGAACGCCCTTACCGCCACGTTCGACGGGCGCCTGGAAAGCGGTAAAAGCTCGATAGTCAACATGGCCGACGCGATAATCAGGTCCGCGATACTGATATCGCTGGCGCTCATGCAGGTGTCGGCGGCCGTCCTGAGCTCCGCTTACATGATCGGGATAGTGGCCTCGGCGTCTGTGGCGCTGGTCCTCGCCCGGAATCTGAAGATACGTCTGGTCCGCCCCACGATGTTCCGCGAATACCTGAGCTTCGCCGCGCCCCTGATAATATCCTCTCTGTTCCTGACTGTGCTCGATTTCGTGGACAAGGTCATGATCGGGCTGTCGGGAAGCACTCTCGAAGTGGGCTATTACACCGCGGCGATGGGAGTGGCCTTCGTCTTCATCTCTCTGGGCGGCTCTCTGAACAACGTCATCCTTCCGCAGCTCTCCAAACCCGAAACGGTCAGGACGCCTTCGAAGATGGAGGGCCTGATATGGATGTCCCAGAAGTATCTCATGATGTTCCTCTTCCCGGTCATGGTGGTCCTGATGGTATTCGGAGAGGAGATCGGCGGCGTCCTGTTCGGTGCGGGATACTCCAAGGCCGGGACCATACTTTCGATACTGTCGGTCACGATGACCCTGAGGGTCCTGGCCGGGACCCTGACCCAGGTGCTTTATGCTTCCAACAGGGCCGCGCTATACACCAAGGCCTCCATTGTGTACGCCGCGGTGGTCGCGTCCATGTTCGTGCTCTTGATCCCGAACACGGGCATACTGCCCTGGGACGGCCTGTACGGAGTGGGTGCCGCCATTTCCCTGGCCATCGGATACGTCGTGCTGACGGTAGTCCTCTTGTACTACGTCAGACGCGCCACCGGTATAAGGCCTTACAAGAACATATGGAAGCACCTTCTCTCCCTGGCCGTGACGGCGGCGGCCCTTGTGGCCGTGGACACGGCCTTCGAAATAACAGGATTGTTGGAGGTGGCCTCCGTGTCGTTGCTGGGCCTGCTGGTCTACGCGGCGTGCCTGACGGCCCTGCGGGAGCTGCTGCGTTCCGACATAAGCTTCTTCATGAACGCCATCAATCTCAAGCAGATCAAGGACAGTTTGGACGACGAACTGCGCTGACATCAAGAAAACTTATATACAGGTCATAGATTAGCCAAACTGCTTGTAGGAGGGTACCAGCCCGCTATTACTACGAGGAGGAATTGTATTGGCAGAAAAACCAACCGTAACAGCTGTGCAGAAGGCACTCGAGAGTGCAAAGAAGCGCAATTTTGTCGAGACGGTTGAGTTGGCCATCAATCTCAGAGATGTTGACCTTTCTATCCCGAAGAATCGTATCCAGGAGGACATAGTCCTTCCGGCCGGCCGCGGGAGGATTCTCAAGATCTGTGTTATTGGTGGCGGCGAACTAGCCTTGAAAGCCAAAGACGTTGCCGATCTTGTGATCAGCCCCGACGAACTCGGAGCCCTCGCAGACGACAAGAAGCAGGCCAAGAAGGTCGCGAACAGTATCGACTACTTTATCGCCGAAGCGCCGTTGATGGCGGTCGTCGGTAAGAGGTTGGGTACCGTTCTCGGCCCGCGCGGAAAGATGCCGAAGCCCATCGCGCCGGGTGCAGACCCGACCGCGATGGTCGACCAGCTCCGCAGGACTGCGACCATCAGAACGAAAGACAGAAAGACCTTCCACGTGCCCGTCGGAACGGTCGATATGAAGGCTCAGGACATCGCCGATAACATCGACGTCATCCTGGGACGTGTCGAGGGCCGCCTTGAGAAAGGCAGGCACAACATCGCGTCCGCCTACGTAAAGACCTCAATGGGACCGTCGGAGAAGGTGATGTGAGGAGGTCTAAGATGGCACACGTCGCAGCATGGAAGAAGGATCTGGTGAACAAGCTCGTGGAAGGAATGCTCAGGTACCCTGTCGTCGCGGTTGTCGACGTGCACGGTATCGCCGGGCAGCAGATCCAGGGCATGAGGGCCCAGCTCAGGGGTCACGCTTACCTCAAGATGACCAAGAACAAGCTTATGTTCCTGGCCATCCAAGAGGCGGCGAAGAAGAAGCCCGGGCTGGAGGGACTCTTGGACGCGGTCCACGGTCAGTGCGCTCTTATAGCCACCGACAAGGACCCCTTCAAGCTCTTCAAACAGCTTGATGCGACCATGACCGCAGCCCCCGCGAAAGCGGGTCAGGATGCACCGATCGACATAGTGGTCCCGAAAGGGCCCACTCCGTTCGGCCCCGGTCCGATCATCGGAGAACTTCAGAAGATAGGCCTTCCCGCATCCATCGACGCGGGAAAAATAGTGATCAAAAAGGATACGACCTTGGTCAAACAAGGGGAGCCGATCCCCGGACCGGTCGCGGCCATGCTACCCAAGCTTGGAATACTTCCGATGATCGTGGGAATGGACCTCAGGGCCGCCTACGAGGACGGAACCGTATACCACAGGGACGTACTGGCTATACCCGATGGTCACTATAACGGAATGTTCGCCGCGGCAATCTACAACGCACGCGCACTTGCGATCGACATCGCCTACGTCACAGACCAGACGATCGGAGCGCTTGTCGCGAAGGCGTACAGGGAGGCGATGGCCCTCTCGGTAGAAGCCGCAATCCCAACCAAAGACAGCATCGGAGCGCTCATGGCCAGGGCAGACAGGCAGATGCTTGCCATAGCCTCGGCAGCAGGATACCAGGACGAACGCATCACCGCAAGGTTGAATGCCGCCGCCGCAGCGGTACCGACTGCAACAGCAGAGCCCAGCAAAGCCGATGAGAAAGGGGACGAGAACAGCGAAGAGATCAGCGAACAGGAGGCCGAGGATAACGCGGCTTCCGGAATGTTCAGCTTGTTCGGCTAAATTAAGGAGATGAAAAATATGGAGTATATCTACAGCGCAATGGTGCTCTACTCTGCAGGCAAAGACATTACCGAGGACGCGGTCTCCGGTATTCTCAAAGCCGCAGGTGTCGAAGCGAATGCAGCCAAGATCAAAGCTCTGATCGCTTCTCTCGATGGGGTCGATATAAAGGAGGCAATTGCTAACGCCTCCGTAGCAGCAGCCGCACCCGCGGCCGCCGCCGCCCCCGCCGCCGCTTCCAACGAACCTGCAAAGGAGAAGGAAGAAGAGGAAGAGGAAGCAGTCAGCGAGGAAGAGGCTGCAGCCGGTCTCAGCGCCCTTTTCGGATGAATACGGGCACGGAGGACTGACAACACAAACCTTTTACATCTAATTTCTTTATTTTCACATATGGGGTCTGACGTTCCGATGGAATCTACCGAAAGAGTTACCGTAAGGCTCAGTTCGGACACCTTGGCCGTTTTGAGGACGCTGGTCGACAGCGGCGAGTATCAGAATCTTTCAGACATACTGCGCGAAGCCATCGAAGATTTCATATCGATCAAGTTCACGCCCGACAACATCTCGAAGATGATGGTCGAGATACCGAAGAAAAGGGCAACGGAGCTGGAGAACCTGGTGAAGGAAGGCGACGCGATATCCATGGACGATGCTGTGCGTAACGCTGTCACCGAATACATCCGGTCTAAGATGCGCCCGGAGGACAGGGGTTGAAGACTCTCGCGGTCGGATGCGGCGGGGCGGGAAGCAACATCGTCCGCGGCATAGATCCAGAATTCATACGAACAGCGTTCATCAATACGGATTCCGAAAGCGACATCCCGATGGTGCCGGACAATATCAGGGGCTGTAAAGGCGACAGCTCCGTCGGCAGGGCGCTGGCCGAAGACTATGCGGAAAGCATCGACAGGCTGGTGTCCGGATACGGGAACGTGATAATCGTCGCGGGGCTCGGAGGAGGGACAGGAACCGGCATGGCTCCGTTGCTGGCACATCGCGCGCGGGCCGCCGGCTCCCGCACCGTTTCTGTGATATGCGTCCCGATGGAGTTCGAAGGACGCGACAAGAAGGCCTACGATTCTATGAGGGAACTCATAGGATGCACCGACAGGACGGTACAAATAGACCTGGACATGGCCGCCGCAGGCAGCCCGTCGTCCTCGTTCGAAGAGGTGATCGCATCCGCCGACCGAACCGCAAGGGATGCGATATGCCGCATCGCGGAGATGATGGACGGTCCGTTTTTCAGCACATTCGTCGAGAAAGCGTACACTTTGACGGCGGTCAGTGACGGAAAGCCGGAGGAAAAGGTCCCGGAGGCGATGAAAAACCCGCTTTTCAGATCGGACCCCGCTTACGGCAAGGCCGTGATACACGCGGACAGGGAGACATACCGCTTCAGAAAGACGATATCGGACGAGGTGTGCTCGATGACCGGAATAATCCCGGAAATAATAGAAAGCGGACGCGCTGGCACTATGGTATTTATTCCCGTTCCCTACCGGCCCTGAGACCTTTGACGGCATCTCCGAAAACACCCATTATCGTGTTGTATTCGTATTTTGTGGGGATGGAGCGCCCCATCATCTTCCTGAACATCAGCGATGTGCGTTCCCTTCTGACCTCGGGATAGTCCACCGCGTCCAACAGGTCGTCGAAGAATCCGAACATCAGCTCTTTCTCGCGGATGTCGGCGGGCTCGGGGCTGGGAGTGATATGGGTCTTTCCGAAAAGCTCGTACATCAAGATCCCTCCGGCATGTGAAAGGTTGAGGGTCGGATATGTTTCGCTGGATGGGATGTTTACGAAGACGTCGCAGCGGTCCAGCTCTTCCTGGTATAGCCCTATGTCCTCTCTCCCGAGCACCAAGGCGATCTTCTCACCGTATTCCCTTACGCTTTCAGCGAATTTTTCCGGCGAAATGGGAATGCGGCCGTAGTTCGTAGGGCCCTTGGTTATCGTCCCGCTTGTGCCAGCTACCAAAAAACATCCGTCGACCGCGTCTTCGAGGTTACGGAAGATCCTGGCTTTGGCGAGGATATGGGAGCCGTGCTTCGCCCGTCTGTAGGCCTCGTCGCCGATCTCGCAGGGGTTCACAAGACATAGGTCGTCGAAATCGAAGTTCGCCATCAATCTGGCTATTGCACCTACGTTACCCTCGAATTTCGGTCCCACAAGCACGATGCGTACGTCAGGCATACACTTCGGGGTAATAACAGAAAATACTTAACGATAGTCCTTAAATCAATGATTGCGGTTGTTCGTCCATGACGGTTCCGAAAGACCATCCCAGATACAGGTCGCTGGTGACCCGCGAGAAACTGGCGGACATGGTCGGGCGTGGCATCGTGAGCCCCACCGGCCTGATATCACATGGAAGGGGCGAGGCCTTCGATTATCTTATGGGCGAAAGATCGATCGTGCCAGCGCTCGGGTCCGAGAAGGCGGCGGCGGCTTTTCTACTGAATGCTTCGAGGCCGGTGGTATGCGTGAACGGCAACGCGGCCGCCCTCGGGGCGAAGGTGCTCATCGAGGTCGCCGAGGAAGTTAACGCCAGGATAGAGGTGAACATATTCCACCGGACCGAGGAGAGGATGAACCTCATCATAGGTCATATGGAATCAGAAGGCGCCACGGAAGTATTGGGGCGCGGACCGGACGCCAGGATACCCGGCCTCACATCCGACCGTGCGCTTTGCACAAAAGAAGGGATATTCGACAGCGACGTCATACTGGTCCCAATAGAGGACGGCGACCGGGCAGAAGCGCTGGTGGCAATGGGCAAGACCGTCATATCTATAGATTTGAACCCGCTGTCTCGGACGTCGAGGATGGCGACGGTCTCCATCTCGGACGAGATGAACAGGGCCCTGGCAAACATCAAAAGTTTCGCGAGAGAACTGAAGGGTCAAAAGACCCAGATAACAGAAATAATAAAAGATTACGATAACCGCGCAGTACGCAGGGACACGTTAATGTCGATATGTAAGGCGCTGATGGCAGAATTCGAGGAGGATGAAGAAAATGGACGAACTTAAACAAGGTATACTGAAACTCCACTGGGCAGAGGGCCACATGCCGGTCATGAAGGCGCTGAGGAAGCGCTTCGTAGACGAACAGCCCCTGAAAGGCCTGAAGATCGGGATGGCCCTCCACACCGAAGCGAAGACGGGAATACTGGCAATATCGCTGGCAGAGGCAGGGGCGGACATAAGGCTGGCCAGCTGCAACCCCCTCTCCACCGACGACTCGGTGGCGCTGGCTCTGAAAGAGGAGTACGGCCTTAACGTATACGCGAGGAAAGGAGAGACGAACTCCGAATACTGCACGAACCTCAACAGCGTTCTGAACATGGCGCCCGATTACATCATCGATGACGGAGCGGACCTGATCGCCATGCTGCACACCAACCGCAGGGACGTCCTCAAGAACGTCAAGGGAGCCAACGAGGAGACGACCACGGGCGTGCTCCGCACGAGGTCCATGGAGAAGGAAGGCAAGCTCGAGTTCCCAGTGATGGCGGTCAACGACGCCAAGATGAAGTTCCTGTTCGACAACCGTTACGGCACGGGGCAGTCGGCCTTCGAGGGATGGATGGTCGCCACCAACCTCATAGTGGCAGGCAAGAACCTCGTGGTAGCGGGTTACGGCTGGTGCGGCAAAGGCGTCGCAATGAGGGCCAAAGGACTCGGGGCGATCGTAACGGTCACAGAGGTCGACCCCATAAAGGCGATCGAAGCAAAGATGGACGGATTCGAGGTCAAGAGGATGGTCGACGCCGTAAAGACCGCGGACATAGTCATGACGGTCACCGGATGCAACGACATACTGACCGAGAAAGACTTCAAGGTCATGAAAGACGGTTGCGTAATGGGCAACGTGGGGCACTTCGACAACGAGGTCAACAGGGCGGAACTGGAGAAGATGTCGGTTTCCCGGGAGAAGGTCAGGGACCATATCGTAGAGTACGTTATGGCCGACGGACGCCGCCTCTACCTGATATCCGAGGGCCGCCTGATGAACCTGGCGGCAGGCCAGGGACACCCCGCGGAGATCATGGACATGAGTTTCGCAGTCCAGGCGCTCAGCATCGAATACCTGGTGAAAAACCACGAGATGATGGACAACCGCGTATACGCCGTGCCTTACAAGATAGACAAGACCATAGCGGAGATCAAACTGAAGGCGATGGGAATAAAGATAGACAAGCTGACCGACGACCAGATATCATATCTCGGCGGATGGGAGGCAGGCACACAATGAAACCGTTCCTCACCGTCTACGGCCACGTCACGGTGGACAGCATCATGACGGTGGAGGACTTTCCAAAGCTGAACACCACCGCCGACATAACGTCCAAGAAAACGTTCCTCGGCGGCACGGGTACGAACATAGCCGTTACGGCATCGAAGCTCGGAGTCCCCACCGCACTGTGCACGCTAGTGGGGAAGGACCTGCCGGCGGAGTACCGCAAATTCATAGAGGATTCGGGAGTGATAATGGACGAGTTCATCACGGTCGACGGATGGGAGACGTCCACGGCGGTGGTGGTCAACAACTCCAACCTCGACCAGAACGTCCTGTTCTTCCAGGGCCCCCAGGGCTACGCCTCCCAGATAGGCATCAGGATGACGAAGATGGCGTCCCATTCGAAATATGTGCATTTCTGCACCGGGGAGCCGAAATATTATATTTCGATAATGAAGGCGATCCACAACCCAGGGATGAAGATCGCCATCGATCCGGCCCAGGAGGTCCACCGCCTCTGGAATTCGGTCAACCTTCCGGAGGCCATCAACTATGCGGACTATTTGTTCTGCAACAGGTACGAGGCGGACTCCGTGATAAAGCATCTCGGCATCCCCTCGATAGGCGATACGGGAAAAGAGCTGACCGTATGCACGAAGGGAAGGGAGGGCAGCACCGCTTACTACGAGGGCAAGGAATTCAGCGTGCCTCTGGTCAGGGGCGGCAAGGAGGCGGACGCCACCGGCGCGGGGGACTCGTACAGAGCGGGATTCTACGCCGGGCTGTACCGCGGGATGAGCATCAGGGAGTCCCTGATAATGGGCTCGTCGGTAGCTTCGTTCACCGTCGAGAAGAAAGGCGCCATGTCAAATATACCTACATGGGAGCAGGCGATGGAGAGAGCGAAGGACTATCTTCCGAAGGTCTGAGATGATAATAGCGATAACGGGCACGCCCGGTACAGGGAAATCAGAGCTCGGAAAAGAGCTGGCATGTCGCAATCTAAATGTAATTTTTCTGACCGACTTTATAAGGGAGAACGGTCTGCTCGGAGAATACGACGGGGAGATGGGCTCATACAACGTCGAAACGGAGGAACTGGACGAGGCTTTGGCCGAATACGGCAGTTCGTCGGAGACGTACTACGCGGAAGGACATCTTTCCCACTTCCTCACATGTTCAGCGGTAATAGTCATAAGATGCAGCCCGGAAGTGCTGGCGGGAAGACTTGAAGCAAGAGGTTACAGCCAAGAGAAAGTCAAGGAGAACGTCCAGGCCGAGGTCCTAGACGTCATACTTTGCGAAGCGGACTCTGCGGACATACCCGTTTATGAACTAGACAGCACTTCATATACGGTCGGCGAGCTTTCGGACTCCGTTCTGGAGATCGCGGGCGGGAAGGTCGAAAAGTACCTTCCGGGCAATACGGATTGGACAGGAGACATTGACAGATGGTTCTAGACGGACAGAGGGACAAGGTCGATTTCGCACTGACGCCGGTCGCGAGAAAGCTGATAAAGGTCAACCCGAACTACATTTCGTGGGCCGGGCTCATTCTGGCGCTTGCGGCCGGAATCATGCTTTATTACAGCTGGAACTATGAATATCTGCTTCTTGTCGGAGCCCTGGTCGTAATAGTCTCCGGATACTTCGACGCGCTGGACGGGAAGGTTGCGAAACTTGCCGGCAAGGCCTCCAGGCGCGGAGACTACCTTGACCATGTTTTCGACCGCTATGCCGACGTGCTCATGATAGGCGGTGTGGCCGTGAGCGGATGGTGCAATCCTTATCTGGGGATGCTGGCGCTCGTGGGGGTCCTTCTGACCTCGTACATGGGGACCCAGGCCCAGGCGATAGGCGCACCCCGCCTGTACTCCGGACTGCTGGGACGTGCGGACCGGGTCGTGCTTTCCACGCTTTTCCCCATAATACAGTTCGTGATGCTTTGGGCAGGTTACGGTACGATCGAGGTCGGAACCTTCTCCATAACATGGATGGAGATAATGATACTCTACTTCGCGGTCTTGGGCAATGCAACGGCCATACAGAGGGCGGTCATAACCTGGAGGGCCATAACCAAAGAGGACAGGAAGAACTGATCGGCCGCTCTTTGATCACTGTTTACGTCCGGTCCCGGACTTTACGCGGTAGTAAGTAAGCGGATGGTTCATGTGCTCGCTCCTGCACAGGTTGTCCTCGTTGAAGCATACGCCGTTGGTCTTCATAGTGGAACATTCCGGGGGAGTATACCCCTCGGTCCCGGACAGCTCGCCCGTGATGTGTTTTATCTGATACGCCGACTTGGACTCGTCGAAATCCGGTGACTGGGCGAACAGGGCCAAGATCTGCGTCGAATCCATTCCCAGGGCGTGGAGGAACGACACGAGGGCGAACCTGGCGCTGTGCGGGAGGTTCATCCCGTTATGGGCCTGTGCGAGTATGGCCCTCATGCACGGGGGCATATGTTCCAGGTCTATCGGTCCGCCGCCGGTTGGGCTGTACCTGCTTTTCGTTTCCGACAAGATGACGGATATGTGGTCGATGTCCGCCCTCATGTGCGGGACGAACGATGCGGGGACGGCCAGAGGAAGCTCGGCCTCGATCTTGTCCTGCAGCGCGTTCTGTAGGACACGGTCGAATTTCTCCTGGGCCAATACGACGTATCCGTCATGGACCTCGGTGTTGATGAGCTTCCATTCGGGGCTTTTTATCCTTGTCGAGAACCTAAGATAGTCGCCGAAGTGCATCCTCAGGCCGTCCACGTCGGCGGAGGCGTCGACCTCCAATTCATTGGCGACGAACGCAACCGTCGGGCCCTCGTCGGAACCCAGCAGTTTGTTCATCCTCACGGATTCGGCAAGGGCGTAACGTTTTGTTAAAAATCGATCGTTGATGCATGAGACTATCATCCTCGCGTAAGGATACGACATCACTTCCATCAGGCGGTCGAAGTCCGTCATAAGCGGCCGGTAGGAGACCTCGCTTCTTTCCAGCGCGTCGAGTACGCGCTCGAGGCCTCTCGACCTGGCCTGGGAATACGACTCGGAAGACACAAGCGATTCGATATCTGCGCCGTTGTCCCCGGCCAGGCGGGCCGAGTCTTTGAGGAAGGGGTATCTGGCGGCGCGTACGGTGTCCACGTCCGACTATACGGGTTTGCCGATTTACATCTTTCCAATGACGGCCCAATACGGCAAATGTATTCCGATCCGGAGAAAAGCCACAGTGTCATCGATGATATCGATCGGGTTTGAAACACCGATGATGCTCGGCCCCGATCTTAAGTCAATTCGTCCGGCAAATCGTCCCGACATAGCATGAAGATATTTTCGATATCTCTGATAATTGCAAAAAGTACAATAGATGATTAAAACAACATATATGTTAATTAAAGTCCGATAATCGATATAACATAACATTTATGTTATTTTTATATGTCCCGGCGGCCTCCATGAGGCATATAGGCAGGCATATCATACCCTGATCTCGACGACATCCGGGGTCCGCAGGCATACGCTTTGCGGCTTTCAGCGGGATCGTACGCCATTCTCCGGGAATCCGGCCGAAGGGACTCATCCCGAAAGCGGGCTCGGGACCACTCGGATGCTCGAAGGCCTCGGCGGTCCCATCAAGGACCTCGCCGAGTGCGGTCCCTTCGGATCTCGGGGCGGGATGTTTTTTCTTTTTCTTCGAAAAACCACCATGACTGGTTATTTATAAATAGGATTAATGGATTCTCTAGCCTACAATTCGCATAAATTCTACGATTTTCGTAATAAAAACGTCGATGAGGAAGGATAATGTCAGACAAGAAGGAACTAAGCGTTGAAGAGAAGCTTGCGAAGGCCAACAAGCCCGGAGAGGATGCGAAGATCCTCCACAATTTCTATGGAGGAAAGATCGAGACGGTACCCAAGGCGTGCGTAAGGTCGTACGACGACTTCTCCATATGGTACTCGCCCGGAGTGGCGGCCCCCTGCAAGCAGATAGCCGCGGACCCGGAGCTGGTCTACGACCTCACATGCAAGTGGAACACCGTAGCGGTGGTATCCGACGGAACCAGGGTGCTGGGGCTCGGAGACATCGGCCCCGAGGCCGCCATGCCCGTGATGGAGGGCAAGGCGATGCTGTTCAAGTACCTGGGAGGCGTGGACTGCGTCCCCATATGTCTGGACACCAAGGACCCCGATAAGATCATCGAGACCGTACGCCTCATCGCGCCTTCGTTCGGAGGCATAAACCTAGAAGACATATCCAACCCCAAGTGCTTCGACATCCTCGATGCGCTCAGGGAGGACTGCAAGATCCCCGTATGGCACGACGACCAGCAGGGGACCGCGACCGTAGAGGTCGCCGGAGCGATAAACGCCCTCAAACTGGTAGGCAAGAAGCTGGAGACCGCCAGCTTCACGATCCTGGGAGCCGGTGCGGCGTCGATCGCCATATCCAGGCTGCTCCTGAACGTAGGCGTCAACCCGAAGAACATGTGCGTGTGCGATTCGACAGGCATACTCAACAACCAGAGGACCGAGCTGAAGGGCTCCTTCAAGCAGAAGTGGGAGCTGTGCGAGAAGACCAACGGCGCCGGAAAGACCGGTGGGATGAAGGAGGCCATCAAGGACGCCGACATAGTCGTCGCCGCATCCAAGCCCGGCCCCGGGACGATCCCTCCGGAATACCTGGACGGAATGGCTGACGACGCGATAGTGTTCGCCACTGCCAACCCGACCCCGGAGATCTGGCCCTGGGAGGCCAAGGAGCACGGCGTCAAGGTGTTCGCCACCGGACGTTCCGACTTCCCCAACCAGGTCAACAACTCCATGGGATTCCCCGCCATATTCCGCGGTGTGCTGGACGTCAGGGCTAAGACGATCACCGACACCATGTGCCTCGCCGCGGCACGCGAGCTGGCAAAGTTCGCGGAGAACTCCAAGGAGGGACTGACGGCGGAGCACATCATACCGAGCATGGCGGACTCGGAAGTGTTCCCGCTCGAAGCGGCCGCGGTGGGGATGCAGGCCCAGAAGGAAGGCGTCGCCAGGCTCAAGATGAGCAGGCAGGAGCTCTTCGACAGGGCGGAGTTCATGATAAACAGGTCCAGGGGCCTGACGGCGAAGATGATGAAGGACGGATTCATCAAGGACCCGTCCGGTGTCGTGGACTAAATCTCTTAAGGGGCCGGGAGGCCCCTTCCTCTTTCAAACGGACATACGGCCGGGATACGTTGCATCCGGTATCGCTCGATGTAAACGGTTATACATCCAAAGATGCATCCATTGCGAGGTATCTAATGAAAGGCATTATTCTCGCCGCTGGCGCCGGGACCAGGCTGTATCCAGTCTCCATGCCCATATCCAAAGTCCTGCTCCCCGTGTACGACAAGCCGATGGTCTACTATCCTCTGTCGAACCTTATGATGGGAGGCATCCGTGACATACTCGTAATAACGAACGAGGAGGACGATCCGAAATTCAGGAAGCTTCTAGGTGACGGTTCCCAGTTCGGGGTGCATATCGATTATCTGATACAGTACGTGCCGAAAGGGATCTCGGACGCGTTCATCATCGCCGAGGAATGGATAGGCGGGGATGATGTGGTTTTGATACTGGGGGATAACATATTCTGCGGCCCGGAAATGCAATCTCTTATAAAATCGGCGATCGAGGAGAACGAAGGCGCCACGGTGTTCGGATATCGTGTAGAGGATCCGGAGAGGTTCGGGGTGGTGGAGTTCGACGGTGACATGAACGCCATATCGATGGAGGAGAAGCCCAAGAAGCCCAAGTCGAACTACGCCGTCGTCGGATTGTATTTCTATGACGGCAGGGCATACGAGTTCGCCAAGACCCTGTTGCCCTCGGTGAACAGAAATGAACTGGAGATAACCGATCTGAATATCAGATACATGGAAGAAGGCAAGCTGAAGGTCAAATTACTTGGCGATAAAGTCAGATGGTTTGATGCAGGAACGTTCGATTCGCTGCTGGAAGCGGGAAATTTCATCAAGGACGTTCAGGAAAGAACCTCCAGAAACATAGGATGTCCCGAAGAGATAGCGCTGAGCAAAGGGTTCGTCACGAAAGAAGAAGTGATCGAGCGAATCAGTAAGTTCAAGAACAACAGTTATCAGATCTATGTGAAAGAGATTTGCGGTATCAAACGGTAAATTAAAAAACACAGTCATGATAATTGCACGTCCTAAACTTGGAAATGATGACAGCGTAGAATTTCGTTTTGTTGAGCTCAGTAGAACCTTGTTTTTGGCATTTCCTCACATATAGGATAATTAAATCGACACAATGATTTCTTGTTTGACTCAGAATGAATTTTTGATTCGAAACAGTTTTTGAGTCAAAACGAGCGTCGGAGCCCGAACACATCTATATACGTCCTGTGTTCCATCATTATTCAGGATTGTATCAGGCCCTGTTCAGTGCTGGTTACAGAAAAATCAGTATATTAAATTTAGATTAATCCCACTCAACTATTTCTTTTAATGTGGTGGCCCAAAGGCCCCCCTCCCTCTTTGATCCAATGAGTATTGAGGGAGATCCATATGCTTCGGCCATTGCTATGTCACTTTCGAGAGAATCGCCGATTACAATCATTTTATTGGCAGGATAGCCAGTAATTTTGGAGGCATACTCAAGCATATGGGTACTTGGTTTTCCAAGGACGATATCTGCTTCCCTATCAGAACAGAAAAGAACTGATGCGACCATTGCTCCGCATCCAGGGTAAATGCCATCTTCCTTCGGAAATAACTTGTCTCGATTACATATTATAATCTTCTTGGATTTTAGTGCGGCACGAACAGCTTTTGTCATTTTCGAATAATTAAAATTCATATCCATTGAGAGTACAAGGTTATCTGTTTCCGTTTCGTCCACTAAATCTACGCCACACTTCTGAAATTCCATGCGAAATTCTTCAGTACCTGAAACGTAAACCTTCTTCAAATCATTGGATATAATGTATTGAACCGCCATGAATCCAGACGAAATTACGTCTTCCTCGATGCAAGGGATACCCAATTCTACTAATTTTTTGGCAATAGATGAACGTGGCTTAGACGAATTATTGGTGCAAAAGAGAATCCTCAATCCAAAACTTCGCATCTTTTCAATAAATTCGTCTGCGCCACCGATGAGTCTGTTTCCCTGATAGACCGTGCCATCCAAATCCAGTATTATTACTTTCGCATTGTTCATATTTTTATCTTCACACTGCCGTTTCGTTAAACTTGTTGAATCGCTTGCATTGCACTTTAATAACTCCGATAACCAAGATACTTGATATTTGAAATGCATTATGATAAGAGTACATTAACACCATTATATTTGCAGTATCGAATGTTAGCATCCCGTTGAATAATGAAATGGTGATTTAGGTGTTTTAGGTTAACAAAAATTATTTCAGATATCCAGATGGTCAATCGTTTTATATAGCGAGCATCTAATTGCATGGGGGAAGATTCAAACATCATTTGCTGATTTTGTTTGTTTAAGTGGCCTATGGACCGATTACCGTGATTAATGGAGGGTATGGTGGTATGTTGCCGAGGAGACCGGATTCCCACTCCCTTCGCGCCCTGCCGGTCAGTATGCTGGCGACGTGAGCACAGTAACTGGTGCTCCTGAAGACTCGGTAAAAGTATAAAAGAATACAAGAAGATTGGGAGGCAGAAGAGCATGGACACGATTACAGCTATCATTCCGGTCAAGAAAAATAGTACTCGTCTACCCAACAAGAATATTCTACCGTTTGGAGACAGCAATCTGCTTGTGCACAAGATCAGGCAATTGAAGCAAGTAAAGGCTGTTAATCAGATTGTAGTATCTACAGATTCAGAGGTAATGCTCGAGATGGCTGAAAAAGAGGGGGCAATATCGATGCTGAGGCCCAAACGGTACGCTGATGAAAGTCTACCAATCAGTGAATTCGTCACATACTTGGGGGATAACCTCGAAGGAGATCACTTCATGTGGTCCTGCGTCACATCACCTTTGGTGGATGAAGGACTATATTCCAAAGCCATCGAATTGTATCTGAAGAAGCTAAGCGAAGGTTATGACTCGTTGGTGACGGTAACTCCCTTCCAACACTATCTAATGGACGAGAGCGGGCCGTTCAATTTCAAGCGTGGCAGACTTCACACAAATTCGCAGCAATTGAAGAAACTCTACCTTTTCACCAACGGTATCCAATTGACTCCGCATGATAAATACATTGAGTGGGGAGACAGGATCGGAGAATGCCCTTACCTGATGGAGGTGAGTAAAAACGAATCGATAGACATTGATGATGTGTATGATTATGAATTTGCGCTGTCGATTTATGAGAGGATCAGGAGGCACAGTTGATGGGCGTGCAATTCTTGGACTGCACCCTGCGAGATGGTGCACACGTTAATTCTGGAAATTTCGGGGAGAAACATATAAAGAACATTATCGCCGGTTTGACCGAAGCCTCAGCGGACATAGTTGAAATTGGCTTTTTGAAGGATGTGAAATATTCAGCAGATATAACATCCTTCCCTCGTATTGAGGATGCGTATTCTGTAATATCGGAGATTCCTCCGAAGCAGAACATACGTTATGCTTTGATGGCCAGAGCCGACACTTATGATATAAGTAAACTGTCTGAGTGTGACGGCAGAATTAAACTGATAAGGATTGCATTTTACTATGACTATTTGGAGAAGGCGATTGAGTTTGCCAAAGAAGTAAAGGCCAGGGGATATGATTTCACATTAAATCTCATCAATACTCCAGGTAGCACTCTTCAGGAATTGAATGTATTCATCAAATATGCTAACGAGATTAATCCGTATGCAGTAATGATCGTGGACACATTTGGAGTTCTGGACGGCAAATCACTTAAGGTGATAGCTGAGGAGTACGATCGGAAACTTAATCCGGATATAAGAATCGGAATACACGCGCATGAGAATATGGCTTTGGCATTCTCTCTTGCACAGGAGTTTATCCAAAATATAGGAAGCAAACGCGATATAATTGTGGACGGATCATTAATGGGCATGGGGAGGGCCCCTGGAAATCTTTGTACGGAGTTAATATGTAATTACCTGAATGACAACAACGGTAAGGATTTTCAGCTTCCAAAAATCCTCGGGTTGATAGAAAACGATATCGCGCCCATAAAGAAGACGCAAAAGTGGGGATATTCTCCAGAATACTTCCTATCGGCGAAATACAGGGTACACCGCTCTTATGCGGAGTACCTATCTGATGAGAATATCGACTTAGAAAGGATTGACTATCTACTTTCGAAGATAGAGCCCGAATATGCCGCTAGGTTTGATAATGACTACATGGCGGAGTTATTGAAGAAATGATTTACCTTACGAGGGGTTGAAAAAGACGAAAATGAAAGCATTGATTTTAGCAAATGTCGGAACGAGCCATTTCTATAATGATGAGATTATTCCCTCTTGTTTCCTGCACCTGTACAACAAGATGACGATAATTGAGCGTCAGATAAGTCTTCTAAACGTCAACGGCTTCTCCAACGATGACATCTGTATACTTTGTGGCACAGAGGGAATATGGAAGACAGAATCGGTCAAGTCAAGGATAGATAAGCTTGAAACCAAGATTGTCTACACATCCAAGAATAATGTTCTGAAGGAGGGTATTTTTGACGATGATTTCTTTGATGACAGCGATGTTCTGATTCTTGAAGGCAATCGCGTGTTGGACATAGCCATCATATCCAGGTTTAGAAGGTACAAACAGAGAAATGCCTTGGTGGTCAGCGATATGCTGGATCCAGACGAGATTAAACAGATGATTTTAGTGAGGGGCGACAATGTCATTGCCATTAGAAATTCAGATTTGATAGAGTTCCCGTGGGTGGCGTTTGCAGGTGTTGCGAAATTCTCTGCGGATGTGGTGAGTCATCTAAGAAAGGCATCGATTTGTTCAAGGCCATTGTTGGATGCCATAGACGACATCTTACAGGAATGCAATCTAAAGGCCGTAAAATATGATAATTTGGTATATGGTAGGATTAACGAAGGGCACTCGGATGAGCTGACTGGTGGGTCGTACTCGAAGCTAAATTACAGATTGGTCGTTAAAAAAGAGAGTGATGGCGAAGGTCGCGATAAATTAATCAATGAGATAAAGTGGACCTTGTCTATCCCGAAGGATTTAAAACCATATTTCTCAGAGGTTCTTGAATATGACATCGAGAGCCAAAAAGTATTCTACAATGTTCCATATTATGGAAGCAGAAACCTCAGGGAGCACATATTCGATGGACATTTGGATGCTGATGCCGCATGTGCGTTCATAGAGGGCCTCTTGGACTGGATGTTCAAGAACGTATATTCGAGGAAGATAAATCCGACTCCAGATGGCTGGGTAACGGATAAGCACATAAATCGTGTGCTTGGCCGTCTTTCCGAGTGTTCGGAGAAATGCGAGGAGCTGGGGAGGATAATAGACGCAGATAAAGTCATAATAAACGGAGTCGAATACAGAAATATCAGAGAACTTTACACAATGATCTCTGGTATGGATGAACTATTGGATATGCTCCGTCCAAAAGAGCTTGTAATGATTCATGGAGACCTGCATTTCCAGAATATCCTGCTTAGCAACCAGACAGATACTGGTTTCATATTGGTGGATCCGCGTGGAGAAATCGAGGGATCAGACATATATTATGACCTAGGCAAGTTGTGGCATTCATTTCATGCGAAGTACGATTTCATTCATTCCGATCAATTCAAGTTTGATCTGACATGGAACGGGGATGTGCCCACAGCGAATTTCAAGATAACCAATTCCTTTGCGGAAAGAGTCTATGATGATATATATCAGAAGTTCCGCAGTATCGTAACAAAATACGATTTCATTAACAACGATCCCAACTGGGAGATGAAGGTTCTTTTTGCTGAAGCTTCACATCTATGCTCAGTTGCGACCTTCCATGTTGGTAAGAAGGAAACCCCAGACAGGTCCATTGTTCTTTATCTGATGGGCGTACAATTGATTAACGAGTTCTTTGACAAGTACATAGATAAACAAGGTTCAAAAAATAATCCGTTATGAAATCATTAATAATTGGGGTTAGAACGTCTCCGTAAAAAGTCCTGAACCAATAATGGTGTACTCCACCCATCAGTGTACAGCGCCACGCTGTCAGATTTGAATTAATTGTTTTATCCCGAGTCTGACACTTACGTGAGGTTTTGACCTGGCTTTCGCTGAATGATTTCGC
>ENA-UOOI01001860-UOOI01001860.1-fermentation-metagenome-genome-assembly--contig:-NODE-1860-length-20091-cov-3.409463_pt1 | contig 20091 bp, 19 predicted proteins | sample MGYA00245779_ERZ724027 | MGnify/ENA primary metagenome ERZ724027 (study PRJEB28704, sample SAMN03018318) | fermentation metagenome | biome: anthropogenic terrestrial biome; feature: soil; material...
CGGCGACCCGTCTTCCGTAGAGTTCTGCCACTTTGCCGGGCTGGATTACGTTTCCTGCTCGCCGTTCCGCGTTCCGATAGCGCGCCTTGCGGCAGCACAGGCCGCCATCAAGGAAAAGAACGCAAAGTAATTTAAAAGTGATTTCTTTAAAATAAGGAACATTCAGATGTTAAAAATCCCCCTTGCTTGTGTAAAGCCTGGGGGATTTGTTTTAAATTTAAAAGGATACCTTACCATGAGTAAAAAAAAGCTTAAAACGTTAATAACTTTCATGCAGGTGCTGCTCTTCGGCACGCTGTTCCTGCCGGTAGGCGTTGAAACCGGCTCCAGCGCCGACCCGGCCCTGAGCGTTTTCGGCCTGACGCGGCGTTACGCCGGCCTGGGCTTTTCGGACGATGCGTTTGTCTTTACTATAATCGCCTGCTGCCTGCCCCTGCTTACAGCCGTCTTACTTTTCATCCTGAAAGGGCGCAGCGACTTCGGCACGGCCGCGTGCCTCTGCGCCCTTTACAGCATGTGCGCCGCATGCTTTTTCAGCGCGGCGAAGAACCAGATGGTCGATGTAGTTTCCATGACAGGAGTGCATTATCTTATAATACTTATTTCTCTTATCGCCATGCTGCTCTCAATCTACGGTTTCCTGCGTTTCCCTAAGGCGGCGGACGGCCAGCCGCCGCCCTAACTCCGCCCGCCCTGAGGCGCTTTGCTTCGGCGTCAGCACACCCTGCCTATAGCGGCGGCGATTTTTTGCGCTTTTGCGTACAGCTTTGAGTACGCTTCTATCGTCAGCTGCTGCGCGGCGTCGCTTTTTGCGTTTTTAGGTTCGGGGTGTACTTCTATTATAAGTCCGTCGGCGCCTGCGGCCACGGCGGCAAGCGACAAAGGCTCTATATACGAGGCTTTCCCCGCCGCGTGCGACGGGTCCACTATTATGGGCAGGCAGCTCAGCTCGCGCACGACGGGCACGGCCGAAAGGTCCAGCGTGTTGCGCGTAGCGGTTTCAAAAGTGCGTATGCCCCGCTCGCACAGTATGACACTGCAGTTACCCTCGCTCATTATATACTCCGCCGCGTTGAGCCATTCGTCTATGGTCGAGGCTATGCCGCGCTTTAAGAGAACAGGCACGTTTGCTCTGCCGATTTCGCGCAGAAGCCTGAAGTTCTGCATGTTGCGCGCGCCTATCTGCACCACGTCGCAGTACTTAAGCGCCGTGTCTATCTGGTCGTGCGAAACTATTTCGCTTACCGTCTTAAGGCCGGCGGCATCCGCGGCTTTCCTCAAAAGCCTGAGGCCCTCCTCCTCCATACCCTGAAAAGAATAAGGTGAGGTGCGCGGCTTATAAGCCCCGCCGCGTAAAAATTTCGCGCCGGCCTTTTTTACGCCGAAAGCTGCTTTTGTTATCTGCTCCTCGCTTTCAACGGCGCACGGGCCGGCAATCATCATAAGCTCTTTGCCGCCGACTGTTTCACTGCCAACCTTGACAGTCCTGCCCTCCGGCACCATGTCGCGGCTTGCGAGCTTGTAAGAGTGCATTATAGGGACGCACTTTTCCACGCCGTCCATGAGTTCGAGGTTAACACCGGCGAGTTTTGCCTTTTCGCCTAAAACGCCCACTATCGTCGCCTGCGAACCCGTCGAAAGGTTAGCGCCGAGGCCGTGCTCCTTAAGCACTTTTATGACGCCTTCCACGTCCTGCCGCGTGGAGGTTTTCTTCATTACTATAATCATTTTCATACCCCGCTCACTTGTTAAGTTTACTTTAACAAGTTTAAGCTCTAAAGCGCGTAATGTCAATAGCCCGGGGCGGCCCGGGCTTATTTTAAAAATTTATCGGTATTATGACTTATTATCTCTTTAATATCATATACAAATATATTATAATATTCTGTGAAAATCATTTGCTTTACGGAAGGGATGGGAATACTTTGGGCAAGCATAAGATTAGACTCAATATCTGCGGATGCGGCTGCGCGGTCACTTCCGACGACAGTGAAAGCTACATACGTTCCGTGGGCGATGAAGTCCAAAAGGCAATGACCGACATAATGAAAAAGGACGAGCGCATCTCGGTCACCCTCGCGGCCGTCATCACTGCTTTAAGCTGCTGTGACGACGCGCACAAGGCTTCCGACGCGGCCGACAACCTGCGCTCACAGATAAAGGACTACCTTGAGGACTCTTCCCGCGCGCGGATAGAAACCGAAGAGGCTAAGCGCGAGATTGAGCGCCTTAAGCGTGAAATAAAGACCTTGCGCTCCCGCATGGAAAGCGACGGCGGCGTGTCTGACGGCAGTGAAAAAAGCCCGCCCATGGAGCCGGCCGGCGTAAGCCAGCCGCAGACGGGAGTTTTTTCACACGTAGGGCCTGATGAAGATAAATCCGGTGAGGACGGTTTTATGAAATTCTTTGAAAAGAAAGACAATGAGCCTTAACATGGAAATACTTTCGCCGGCGGGTTCGGGTGATGCGCTCACCGCCGCCGTCCGCACGGGCGCAAATGCCGTTTACCTCGGCGGCAGCAGGTTCAGCGCCCGTGCCGGTGCGGAAAACTTCGGCCGCGAAGAGCTTGCTAAAGCCGTCCGCTACTGCCATGCAAGGGACGTCAGGGTACATTTGGCCGTAAATACCGTCCTTTTGGAAAACGAACTTGCCGAAGCCGTGGACTTCGTGCGTTTCGCGTGCACCCTGCCGGTGGACGCGGTGCTAATCCAGGATATGGGCCTTTTCCGCATTTTACGCAAAAGCGCTCCGGAGCTTAAGCTGCACGCTTCCACACAGACAAGCGTCCATACGGCGGCCGGCGCGCGCCTTTTGTACAAAAGCGGTTTTTGCCGCCTGGTACTCGCGCGCGAACTGTCGCTTAAAGAAATATCCGATATAAACGCTTCATGCCCTATAGAGCTTGAAGCGTTCGTACACGGCGCGCTCTGCATGTCTGTAAGCGGCCAGTGCTACTTCAGCTCTGTACTCGGTTCACGCAGCGGCAACCGCGGGCGCTGCGCGCAGCCGTGCCGCCTTCCGTTTTCGGCGCAGGGCGGCACGGGGCACGACCTTAGCCTTAAAGATATGTCCATGGTTACGCGCATAAGCGAGCTTGCTTCAGCGGGTGTAACAAGCGCTAAAATAGAAGGCCGGCTCAAGCGGCCGGAGTATGTGGCGGCCGCCGTTACCGCGTCGCGCCTGTCACTCGGCGGCAAAACAGTGCCTGAAAATCTCCTTAAAGATTTGCGGGCTGTTTTTTCGCGCTCCGGTTTCACCTCGGGCTCCCCCGACGGTAACCGTGGACGGGATATGTTCGGTGTGCGCTCAAAAGAAGACGTCGTCGAAAACACCGGCAGCGTGCTCGCTGAGCTTAGGGAACTTTACGCGCATGAAAATCCTAAAATACCTGTTGATTTTACAATTAAAATAAAATATAATAAACCGGTAATATTAAAAGCCGCAGACAGCGAAGGCCGTTTTGTCAGCGTTTCCGGCGCTTTTCCGGAAAAGGCGCTCAGCCGTCCCGTAGACCGTGCCATATGCGAAAAGCAGCTCTCAAAGACCGGAGGCACGCCGTTTTACGCGGGCAGCATAGAGTGCGAGGCGGACGGCGGGCTGTCGGTTCCGGCTTCAGAGCTAAACGCGCTGCGGCGCGAAGCCCTGGACAAGCTCACAAAGCTGCGGGAGCAACGGCCCGCAGCTGCATTTTCAGCGCCGGACTATAACGCTGAAAACCGCCGCAGAACAGGGAAAATGAAACTGCGCGCGCGTTTTACACGTTTCAACATGCCGGATATCCCAAAATCAGCAAAAAAATGCGAATATGTATTCGTGCCCTATGATACTCCCCCCTTGGTACTTGAAAAATTAACGGCGGAAGGCTTCAGCACTGCCATCGAACTGCCGCGCGGAATGTTCGGCATGGAAAACGACGTCCGACGCCATATTGCCGATGCCAAAAGTGCCGGCGTAAACCACGTCTGGGCCGGCACAATAGACGGCGCGGCCATAGGGCTTGACATGGGCATGGAAGTTCACGGCGGCTTTTCCCTCAACATAACCAACACCCAGTCGCTTAAGTGGTATGAGGAGCTCGGCCTTGCCGACACGGAGCTGTCGTTCGAGCTTTCTTTTCCGCAGGCCGGGCACATAGGCGGGCAGATGGCGCGCGGGCTGCTGCTTTACGGAAGGCTTCCGCTTATGCTCTGCCGATGCTGCCCCGCGGCAAACTCAAAGCGCGGCTGCCCAAACTGTAAAAAGCCGCCGGTGCTTACAGACCGGAAGGGCGTTAAATTCCCTGTTTTATGTTACGGCGCGTGCAGCGAAGTACTTAACTCGGTTCCCCTTTACACAGCCGACATAATAAACGAAATAACCGGACAGGACTTCGGCACAGTCCGTTTTACTGACGAGAGCAAAGAAGAAGCCGAAAGCATACTCGGAGCATACTTTTCCGCACTGGACGGAAAAAATGTTGAAAAACCCGGCGTCGGTTTTACACGCGGCCTTTACCATAGGAAATTAATATAAAAAATACCGGCGCAAAGATATAAAAACTGTATTTACCGGAGAATAAAATGAATAAGATTGTAAAGATAAAACGGCTAAGGAAAAACGCGGTACTCCCTACGCGCGGCAGTGACGGCGCGGCAGGGCTTGACCTTTACGCATGCATTGACAAGCCCGCGGTAATAGAGCCGCGCGGCCTTTATAAGATACCTACCGGTGTAGCCGTCGCGCTGCCCGGCAAAGACACCGTGGGGCTCATTTTTGCCCGCAGCGGCCTCGGTGTAAACCACGGCGTGTCCCTGCCTAACGCCGTGGGCGTCATAGACAGCGACTACCGGGGCGAACTCATAGTCGGCATAGGCAACACAAGCGCCAGGGCATACACCATTTCACCCGGCGAAAGGTTCGCCCAGCTTGTCGTCATGCCCGTTTACAGCGCCGTGCTGGAAGAAACCGACGACCTCGGCGAAACACAGCGCGGCAGCGGGGCGTTCGGCTCCACGGGCAGGGCCTGACATTGCCCGCTTCACGCACGTTCCGCACGGCAGCGCGGCAGGCTGTCCCTGTGAAAAAATGGAGTTGATATTATTTTGAAAAAGGGTATAATAAAAACGCTTTTTTTGATAGTAATGATTGTGCTCGCCATACTCCTCGGAAGGGCCGCCGGCGATGCGCTTACGGGGATAAAATGGCTTTCATGGCTCGGTGCGTCGGCTAAATTCGGCATTTCCACAGTAAATATAAATTTATCGGTACTGCAAATTACGTTTGGCATGATGATAAACATCAACGTTGCCCAAACGATCCTGCTTTTAGCAGCTATATTCACATACACTAAAATAAAATAAAAAGGACAGGGATCACACCATGTTATTGCTTGCGTCATCATCACCCCGCCGCAGTGAACTTTTGAAAATGGCAGGCATTGACTTCAAGCAGGTTGAAGTCAATGTTAACGAAACGGTTCTGCGCGGCACACCGCCAATGCAGATAGTCGAACAGCTTTCGCTGCGCAAAGCGGAAGCCGCCGCGAAACTGTACCCGGACGACACGGTGCTGGCGGCGGACACGCTCGTAGTCTTTAAGAGCCGGGTTTTCGGCAAGCCTAAAGACAAAGAGACCGCCAGGGTGATGCTGAAACTTTTATCCGGTAACGTGCACCAGGTTTACACCGGGTACACCATTATACGCGGCAAAACGCTGATATCAGGCCACGAGTGTACGTCGGTAGAGTTTTACACGCTTTCGGAGGAAGATATAAACGCATATATAGATTCCGGCGAAGCCATGGACAAAGCCGGGGCTTACGGCATACAGGGGCGCGGTTCGCTCTTCGTAAAAAGGATAAACGGTGACTTTTACAACGTAATAGGCCTTCCAGTCGCAAAGATAAATAAAATACTGAAAAAAGAAAACCTTATCTGACGGAATGTTCCCCCAAAAACGCACGGCGTATGTAAAATTTTTGTTTTGCATACTTTTTTGTTGAGAATTTATTTCAATCGGGTTATAATAAATGTCATAAGCAACGTGAATAATGTGAATGTTATTTGCCTCTTATTAAATGAAAGGGGAAAACATAAATGTTTTCAAAAGATATAGGAATAGACTTAGGCACGGCGAACACCCTCGTCTTTATGAAGGGCAAAGGCATAGTCATGCGCGAGCCTTCCGTCGTCGCGGTAGACGTAAGGAGCGACACTGTACTTAAAGTGGGCAGGCAGGCTAAAGAAATGATCGGCCGCACCCCCGGTTCCATAGTTGCCGTAAGGCCTATGAAAGACGGAGTCATAGCCGACTTCGATATAACAGCGACAATGCTCAAGCATTTTATCCGCAAAGCCGTCAAGTCAAACGCGTTTTCAAAGCCGCATATAATCATCTGCATACCGTCAGGCGTTACCGAGGTTGAGCGCCGCGCCGTAGAGGACGCCGCCCACCAGGCCGGCGCCAACAACGTCGAGCTTATAGAGGAACCCATGGCTGCAGCCATCGGCGCGGGCCTGCCCGTCGCGGAACCTACCGGCAGCATGGTCGTAGACCTCGGCGGCGGCACTGCGGAAGTTGCCGTCATATCGCTTGGCGACATAGTCACCTCATGCTCGGTGCGCTGCGCAGGCGACAAGTTCGACGAGTCCATAATTTCATATGTAAAGAAAAAGTACAACCTCCTTATAGGCGAACGCACCGCCGAAGAAATAAAAATTAAAATCGGCTCGGCTTACCCGGTTGAAGAAAACGAAAACGCTTCTGTTGAGATAAAAGGCCGCAACCTTGTGGACGGCCTGCCTAAAAACGTTACCGTCAGCGCGCAGGAAGTACGCGAAGCCCTGAGCGACTCACTTTCCATGATAATCGACGCCATAAAAAGCACGCTCGAAAAGCCCCCTCCGGAGCTTTCGGCCGATATTATCGACCACGGCATCATGCTCACGGGCGGCGGCGCATTGCTGCGCGGCCTCGACAAGCTTGTCGAGCAGGAAACCGGCATGCCCGTTCATGTTGCCGACGACCCGCTTGACTGCGTTGTAAACGGCACCGGCAAACTGCTTGAGACAACTATGCCGGCGTCTTACTACAAGAACAATAAAAAATAACGGAGCTAAGCGCCGCCAAAGGCTGTTTTTTGCAGTACGGTTAAAGGCTTCCTGCGTTTTGCAGTTAGGCGGCTTCCGTTTATGCGGCTATATATTTACATCGCTACATAAGAACCGGCGCCATGATGGGAACTCATCATGGCGCCGGTTCTTTATTTTGTATGCGCAGCACACGTCATATAACCATTTCAGGCTGTATCTTCATCATTTCTTTTGCAAAAGAGTCTATTTCGCTTTGCAGGTACGGCGTTTCGCTCAGGCGCTCCTCGTCGCACGGCTTGTACTCTTCAGGCTTGCGGTAGCGGTTAAGGCTCCAGCGCGGGACTTCGGGCAGTTCCCTCGCCATCTGCATAAGGTCAGGAAGCTTAAGCTGGGGTATGACCGTCGTGCGCACCTCAAACCGCGCACCGCTTTCCAGAAGCAGCCGCACGGTCTCCTGCACGGCAGAGGCATCGGCCTCAGGGCCGCAGATGTCCGCATATTTTGCCGCAGGCGCTTTATAGTCCACGGCAAAGTAATCACACAGCCCGCTTGCAAGGACGCGCTTCACGCCTTCCGGGTTGGAGCCGTTGGTGTCAAGCTTTACCTTATAGCCCAAAGCCCTGACCTGGGCCATAGCATCCGTAAGGTCCCTTTGGGCAAGCGGCTCGCCGCCCGTAAAAACGACGGCGTCAATCATGCCCGCACGCTTTTTAAGGAAAGACAGGACGGAATTATTATTTATTATGCCGTGATGGCAGCTAAGCAAAGACCTGTTATGGCAGTAAAAACAGTCATAGTTGCACCCCGGCGAAAACAGCACGCAGGCAATAAGCCCGGGGTAATCAACGAGGGAGTTTTTCTGTATGCCGGCTATAATCATACCGCGTCGTCCTTTATGACAAACTTCTTACGCTGGCGGTACTCTTCCTTTTTACCCTTGTTGTAGTTCTGCACAGGGCGCAGGTAACCGACTACGCGGCTCCAAACCTCAGCGGGCTTGCCGCACTTGGGGCACGTGAAGTGTTCGCCGGCAATGTAGCCGTGGTCGTTGCAGACTGAGAATGTAGGGGTAAAGGATATATACGGCAGTTTATACTTAGTGAATATTTTCCTTAAAAGGCGTTTTGCCACTTCAGTATCCTTTATCTCCTCGCCAAGGTACAGGTGGAGGACTGTCCCCCCCGTGTAGAGCGACTGCAGCTCATCCTGCAGGTCGAGCGTTTCGAAGATGTCGTCGGTGCAGCCAACCGGCAGCTGCGTGGAGTTCGTGTAGTACGGCTCCTCGTCGCCCGCGGTTATGATGTCGGGGTAACGTTCTTTGTCAAGGCGCGCAAGGCTGTAGCTCGCGCCTTCGGCCGGTGAAGCCTCAAGGTTGTAGCAGTGGCCGGTTTCCTTCTGTATTTCTTTTATATAGTCGCGCATGTAGTTCAGCGTGCCTATGGCAAACTGCTGGCCCTTTTCAGTCGTAAGGTCATAGTCCTCGCCGAAAAGGTTCATGCACGCTTCGTTCATGCCGATAAGGCCGATGGTGTTAAAGTGGTTGTACCAGTAGTACCCTGTTTTGGCTTTTACGTCGCGCAGGTAGTTCTGCGAGTACGGGTACAGGCCGTTGTCGGTCTGCTTTTCTATGACCTTGCGTTTTATCTCAAGGCTGTTCTTGGCTATTTCCATTTCACGCCACAGGCGCATGCGGAACTCAGACTCAGACTTGGAAAGGTACGCTATGCGCGGCAGGTTTATGGTGACGACGCCTATGGAGCCGGTAAGCGGGTTCGAGCCGAAAAGCCCGCCGCCGCGTTTGCGCAGCTCGCTTGTGTCAAGGCGCAGGCGGCAGCACATGGAGAGCGCATCCTCCGGCGAAAGGTCGGAATTGATGTAGTTTGAGAAATACGGTATGCCGTATTTGCAGGTTATCTCCATAAATTTATTTATAACCGGGCTGTCCCAGTCAAAGTTTTTCGTAACGTTTATGGTAGGTATCGGGAACGTGAACACACGGCCCTTTTTGTCGCCTTCCATCATAACGTCGCAGAACGCTGTGTTTACCATATCCATTTCTTTTTGGAAGTCGCCGTATTTTTCCGGCATGACTTTGCCGCCTACTATGACGTTTTGGTCTTTTAAAGTCTTAGGTACTTTTATGTCAAATGTAAGGTTTGAGAACGGGCACTGGAAGCCGACGCGTGTAGGTACGTTGAGGTTAAAGATAAACTCCTGTATCGCCTGCTTGACAGACTTGTAGTCCATGTTGTCATAATGTACGAACGGCGCGCTGTAAGTGTCGAACGACGACCACGCCTGCGCACCGGCGGTTTCACCCTGGGTTGTGAACGTCGAGTTGACTATCTGCCCCAAAAACGCGCGCAGGTGCTTCGGAGGGTTTGACTCAACCTTGCCGGGAACTCCGCCGAAGCCGTTCATAAGTATCTGCCTTAAGTCCCAGCCGGCGCAGTAAGGGCCGAAAAAACCGAGGTCATGCAGGTGTATGTCGCCCGAAAGATGCGCGTCGCGTATTTCTTCCGGATATATCTCATGGAGCCAGTAATTCCTCGTAAACGCCTCACGCACGTAATTGTTAAGCCCGTTTATCGACTTCTGCGTGTTGGAGTTTTCGTTTATCCTCCAGTCCTTGTCGTCAAGGTACTTGCCGAACATGCTGATGGTTGCGCCTATGAGCGCGTTTGACTCACGCGCCGAGCGCCTTTTCTCACGGTAAAGTATGTAAGCCTTCGCCGTTTTTGCATGGCCGTCCTCTATAAGGACTTTTTCCACCATATCTTGTATTCCCTCTACTTCGGCCACGCCGTCGGGATATTTCTTTTCAGCTAAATTGACAACCTCGTCGGCGAGCTTTTCCGAGATGGAGAAGTCTTTCCCGCCTACTGCCGTAGCGGCCTTGAATATGGCCCATACTATCTTTTCCTTATGGAACGGGACCCTTGTGCGGTCGCGTTTTACGATTTGCGTTATCATTAAAATCCTCCCTTTATATATCTTTAAAATTTCAATATATAGTGTCACTACATGTTGGGAACACAACATATATTACGTCTTTTCAAAGCGAATGTCAAGGGAAAAAATCAATTTTTCATATTTTTTTTGCACTTGCCGCAATAACCGTATATCTCAAGGTGATGCCCCGTCACGTAGAAGTCGGTGCTTTCTTTAAGCTTTTTTTCATAATCCGCGACCGGGCAGCCGCTTATGGGCGTCATCTTGTGGCATCCGAGGCAGATAAGGTAATGGCGGTGGACGCTGCCGTTAATCACGAAAAGCGCCTTGCCGTTCTGTGTAACGTTCATCTTGATAACTAAATTTTTTGAAGCGAGAAGCTCCAGTATGCGGTACACGGTGGAAATGCTGACTGACGTGTTGTCTTTTTCCATTATCATATATACCTCGTCCGCCGTCACAGGCGAGTCAAGGCTTGCCATGATTTTTAAAACATGGACGCGATGCTTCGTGTTTTTAAGCCCGAGTTTTTTCAGCTGCTCACCGTAGTCTTCCGCTGCCACCGTTACCATCTCCCCCCAAAGCGGCCGTCAGTTGCGCAAAGCCTTTTTCTTAACGGAAAACGACTTTAAAAAATACACCGCGAAGTAGCAGGCCGACGACAGTATCACAATGCACGCGCCTGAAGCGATGTCAAGCCTGTATGAAAGCCAAAGCCCGGCAAAACAAAAAATATTGCCCAAAACTACGGCGCATACCATGCGTGCCCTGAAGCCCCTGCAGACAAGGCCTGCCGTAGCCGCAGGCGCGGTAAGCAGCGCGAGGACAAGTATTATGCCGACCGAGCGTATCATTACAACGACCGTCATGGCTACAAGCACAAGCAGCGCATAGTCCATAAACGCCGTGTTTATGCCCATTACCGCCGCGAACTCCCCGTCGAAAAGGTACGTTTTCCAGTAGTCGAAAAACATTACAACCGATAGAGTTACTATTACTGTAAGTATAATCATTAATAATATATCCGACTTTGTTACGGAAAGTATATTGCCGAAAAGGTATGACGTCATGTCGGGGGGGTAGCCTGGCATAAGTGAAACAAAAAGGATGCCGAGCGCCATGCCGAGCGACCAGAAAAGGCCGATTATCACGTCGGAGTTGGTCTTCTTTTTTCTGCTTATGCCGCCTATGGCAAACGATGCGCCTACGGCGAAAAGGAAAGCGCCTATTATGGGTTTAAACCCGAGAAGGTACCCCAGGCCTATGCCGCCGTATGACGTGTGGGCTATGCCGCCGCTCATCATAACGAGTTTTTTCTCTATTATTATAACGCCTATTATACCGCATACAACGCTTGTAAGTATACCGGAAAGGACGGCGTTTTGAAGGAACTCATATTTAAATATAGATGAAATCAATGCCGCTTTCCCCTTTCATGTTTTCTCAGCTCAGCGGGTGTGCCGCCATAAACAGCTGACGTCTCCGGCATACCCGCGGCGGCGCCATTGCCAAGCCCTGCCGGCCTTCCGTGGTAGACGAGCCTGTTGTTAAGGCACGCTACCCTGTGTACCTGCGCCGCAGCCGCAGCATCATGCGTTACAAGTATTATAGTCATATTCTTGTTAAGCTCCGCAAGTAGTGCAAATATCTGTTCGCGTGAAGAAGTGTCTACACTCGCGGTAGGCTCGTCAAGCATAAGTATCTCTGGCCCGACTGCCAGGGCGCGGGCAATGAGCATTTTTTGGAACTGCCCGCCCGAGAGGGCGTCTATGCCCCTTCCGGCGAGCTGTGCAATGCCGACGCTAACGAGCGCTTTGTCGGCGGCCTCCCTGTCGGCCCTTGAGTAGCGGTGGAACACCGCGCCGCCGAAAGTCACCCTGCCGGTAAGGACAGCCTCCCTTACCGTTATGGGGAACTGCCGTTCCACTGAAGAAAACTGCGGCACATAACCGATGAGCGTCCCCGTTTTACCCGGTTTTCTCCCTAAGACGCTTATGGCGCCGGAGTCAGCCGGCACAAGCCCGAGGATTGACTTAAGCAGTGTAGACTTGCCCCCTCCGTTTGGGCCTATGATGCCGAGGTACTCTTTTTGTGGCACTGTAAGGTTTATGTCTGTAAGAGCCGAAACAGTCCCGTAAGAAACGTAAAGGTGTTCTATTTTAATAGCCGCGGACATTTTTCCGCTTAAAATATCGTTTGCCAATTTATTTACCCCGCAGGTCGTAAAATAAAAAATCCCGCCGCACCATACCCGCCGTTAACATTGCAGGCGGAGACAGGCGGCGGAAAAGTACATTTTTACTGTGCCGTTACGGCTTCCTTTATAGTGTCCGCCATTTTCTTAAGGTTTTCTATATAGTCTGCCGAAAGCGGTTCAAGCCGGACTGTTTTGCCGCCAATCTCCTCCGCAAAGGACTGCGACTGCCTGCTGTCGATCTCCTCCTGGTAAAATATTGCCTTTATATTTTCTTTTTTTGCTAAGTCCGCCATATCCTGCAGGTGTGAAGCCGTAGCTTCCTTGCCTTCTTCTTCGAGTGCATACATTTTAAGCCCGTAGTCGTCGGCAAAATAGCCGAACGCAGGGTGGAAGACTATGAATTTCTTACTTTTCACATCTTTAAGGCCGTCGGTTATCTCTTTGTCAAGCGTATCGAGCTTAGCATTATATTTTGCGGCATTTGCCAAATATCTGTCTTTATTCTCCGGATCTATTGTACCACATTCTTCAGCTATTGTCTGCACCATAATTTTTGCGCGTTTTGGCGAAAGCCATATGTGCGGGTCGCGCTCGCCTGACTCAAACTTGCGCTCCGGGTATTTTTCCGCAACAACATCCTCAAGCTTCACTACCGTCATAGTTTTTATTTCACCGGCCTTAGGCAGTATGCTCGCCGCTTCAGTCGGAACGCCCACCGCAAAGTACAGCTTTGCGTCGCTGAACTTTTCCATCTGCGACGGCGTAGGCTCGTAGTTTTCCGGGCTGTTCCCCGGCGGCACCATGGTTACTACTTCAGCCATGTTGCCGCACACGGCTTTGGCAAAGGTTGCTTCCGGCACTATGGTCACGGCTATTGTCAGTTTGCCGCCGGCAGCTTCGGACGATACCGCGCCTGACGACGTGCTGCCGGCCGTGCTTTTCTGCGCGCAGCCGGCCGGCACCGCCGCCATAATGCATGCAAGTATCCCCGCGGCAGCCTTTTTAAAGCTGGATGTCTTCTTTTTGCACGAAAGTGCCTGAAACATGTGTCCTTTTTCTTTTCCCATAACTTTTCTCCTTATGAACCGCTTGCTTTAAATGCTAATGGTTTGCATTTGCGTTTAATAGTATACCACAAAACGTAAATTTGTAAAGTGCCTGTGAAATAATTTTATTCTTTACAACTACTTTAATTATATGTAAAATAACGGGTATTAAGCAATGAGAAGAAACCGTCAATATAACACACTTCAATTCAAATCAAATACTAACGTCAAATAACGATATTGTGCCTATAAGCTATTCAAAACACGATGGATTTTTTAAGATGTGATTATTATGAAAAATAAATCAGGCAGCACTGTATACCTATAATGTTTTTACTGCATTAAGTCAGCTGCTTCCGCTTGAGATAATACTATGTGCGGCAGTGATTGACTCCAGCGCGATAAAGTCCGGCACTAAAAGCAAAGCCCTTCCCGTCATAGCCGACGCGTTTAAACACAACGGCAGGTGCGCGCCCCATGCAGATGCGGCGGATATTAGGTTTTGTTTTTTTCGAGGCAAATACGGAAAACGTAAAAACCCCGCGCGGCCTCGAAAGCCGTGCGGGGTTTTTCACACTTATTTACTTTACATTTTTTCTTCGCTTCATCTGAGTAAAGATTTCCGTCTATTTTTTCAAAAGCCCAAGTATTCTGCGCTTGTACTCCAAAAACTCACTGCTTAAAGTAAATTCCTCTCCGCGCGGCTTTTCCGCGTCCACCGTTATCTCCGCTGTTATGGTGCCGGGTGAACCGGCAAGAAGGTATATCCTGTCTGACAGCAGTATAGCTTCGTCTACGTCATGCGTTATGAAAAGCGTGGAAAGGTTTATCTTACGCATTACGCCAAGGTACCAGCCGTGTATCGATGACTTTGTTATCGCGTCGAGTGCGCTGAAAGGCTCGTCGAGTAAAGCGACCTCATGTGAAAAAAGGTAAGTCCTTAAAAGGGCGGCGCGCTGGCGCATGCCTCCGGAAAGCTCGTCCGGGTACAGTTTCTGCGTGCCGTCTATGCCGAACTCTTTAAAATACTCCCCCGCTTCTTCCCTTGCCCTGCGCTTTTTTTCGCCTTTAAGTATAAGCGGCAGGCAGACATTGTCGAGTATGGTACGGTACGGCATTAAAAGGTCTTTCTGCTGCATATAGCTTATTTTGCCCGCCCTGCCTGTTATATCTTCTCCGTTTAAAAGGACTCTGCCGCCGTCAGGCTCCATTATGCCCGATATTATGTTGAAAAGCGTGGTCTTTCCCGCACCGCTCAGACCCAGAAGGCAGACTAACTCCCCTTCCCCAAGCCTTACGGATATATCATCCAATACCTTCTTGTCACCGAATGACTTACATATTTTTTCTGTACTCAGTTTTTCCATTTTTTCACGTTTTCCTTTGTCAAGCTTTACTGCTTTTAAAAAGTACGGCACGGTTTCTTCCGTCACGGCATGCTTTAAGTTTTTTTCACGTTTTCCTTTATTGAGCTTTACTGCCTTTAAAAAGTACGGTACGGCGGGAAAGGTTACTCAGGCAGGTAGTCGTCGCTGAAGCCCGTGCCGGCGGGTATCTCGTTATCTATAAGTTTCTGTTTATAAAGCCAGCTGTAAAAAGCGTCCCAGCGTTTGGCGTCTATATATCCCCAGCGCGAAACCTCCGCCTTATAGCGTGTTGAGAGCCATTTTTGGCTTTCGAGCACGATTTTCTTGTCGAGCGTTTTATCGGCTGCGCAAAGTATATCGGCGGCTTTTTCAGGATTTTTTATAGCATACTCATACCCTTTTTTAGTAGCCGCGAGAAACTTTTTGGCTATATCCGGTTTTTCCTTAAGAAAAGTATTGTTAGCTATAATGACCGGCGTATAGTAGTCGAAAACAGGGTCTATGTCTTTAAATTCCCAGTAGTTTGTATCTATGCCCTTTACCTTTGTCGCTATGCCGTCCCACGCGTAGTATATCCATACGGCGTCTATGTTTGTTTTAAGCGCCGTTACGACGTCGTCAACATTTGTCGGCGCCATGTTGAGCTTTGAAAAGTCGCCGCCGTCCTTTTCCATGACGTACTTCATCATGGCTTTTTCGACCGGCATATCCCATGTAGCGTACGTTTTGCCCTCGAGTTTTTTGGGGCTTGTTATGCCCTTGCTCTTAAGCGAAATGATGCCTGACGTGTTGTGCTGTATGATAGTCGCGACTGCCGTAACCGGAACGGCGGTAGAAGGCTGGAACGCCGGCTCCAGGCTGTCCTGAAAGTCCACGCCGAAGTCCGCCTTGCCTGAGCCTACAAGAGCCGTCGCGCCGTCTTCCGGCGGCTGCTCTATGTTTACCTTAAGCCCTTCGTCCTTATAGTAACCGAGCTTCTGTGCTGCGTAAATACCTGTATGGTTAGTGTTCGGCGTCCAGTCCAAAACGAAATTAACCGTCTGCAGGCTTTCTTTGGCAGAACCTTCCGCCGCGGAGGACACAGCCGCCGAACTCGCGCCCTTGCCACCGGAACAGCCTGCCGCCAAAACCGTAAACGCCGCCGCAAGCAGCACGCATAATAACTTCTTCAACTCAATATGCTCCTTTAATATTAATCTGAATTCATTTAATAAATATTGTGTAAAGTATCATTTTACATTTTTCCCTGTGCGCTTGTACGGCATCGCAAGCCTTTCGGCGAGCGACACAATCCGCATAAGGACAAGGCTCAAAACAGAAACGAGGAAAATAACAGCGAACATCTTGTCGAACGCAAACGACTTTTTTACGTGCGTCATGTAGACGCCGAGGCCGCTGAAACCGCCGAGCCACTCCGCGATGACCGCGCCTACAACAGAGTAAGAAACCGCTATGCGCAGCCCCGAAAAGAACCGTCCCAGCGAGGAGGGGAACTTTAAAAAGCGGAAAATCTGCACCTTTGTGGCGCCCATGGCGCGCAGGAGGTTGAGCGTGTCGGTGTCAGCCGCCCTGTACCCGTCAAGAAGTCCGACAGCTACGGGGAAAAAGCAGACTATAACGACAAGCGTTATCTTAGGCGATATGCCGTAGCCCATCCACAGCACGAGGAGCGGCGCTATGGCTACCGGCGGCACAGTCTGGCTTATGATAAGCACAGGGTACAGCGCGCGGTACAAAAAGTCGAACCTGTCCATTAAAAAGGCAAGGGCAAACGCCAGCGCCACCGCTATGCCAAGGCCTATGAAAGCTTCCGACAAGGTAGTGCCCGCGTTAGACATAAGCTCGCCGAAATCGCCGGCAAAGGCAAAAATGACGTCCACCGGCGACGGCAGCATAAACTTCGGTATAAGCCCCGCCGACGACACCGCCTGCCACACTGCCAGCAAAAGGACTATAAAAGCTGCCGACGACGCTTTATTCCTTATACTTTGAAATTTTCCTGTCAATCGTCATCACTCCGTTTTCCGGCCTGTAAGCAATCTTCACATATGTGCTCACGCCCGGCGCGCCGGCCTTTACGGCTATGAGCTGGCAGCCTTTGACTATCTCCATAAGCGTGTCATAGTCGCCCTCAACCGTTGTTTCAAACGGCGCGACGACGGTATGAAGCCCGAAGCTTTTTATATATGCTATGACCTCGTCTACCACGCGGCAGACCTCGTCGTCGCCCTGCACCTGCGGCAGGACCTGGATTGCTACACTTGCATTGAACATTTTTACTACCCCTTTTACAACAAAATATATTGCGGAATATCTCCGCCATATACGCGCAGCGCTTAAGCATACAAAGATATTATTGCCCTAAGCAATAAAAAAACGCCCGTTTGCCAAAATAGGCAAAAGGCGCGAACTATCGATTTCCCTACGCCGGCATTATCCGGATCAGGTTATGGGTTAAAGCAGAAAGCTTCTCTCAGCCGATAATCAGCACCCCGTATATTATTTGTTAATTATTATACATTTTTACGGCGCGTTTGTCAAACGCGTAAAATATTTTACTTAAGCCTTATTTATATTGACAGTGCTTAAAGCGGTTGCTATTATTGATATACAATCGAATTATGATAAAGAAACATTGAAGCGCGCATCCGTAACGGCTCTGTGTGCGGCAACGTCCGGGAGGCAGTAATTGACAAAAACAAAACGCATGGTTACAATTTTAGTCTCATCCGCCCTTATACTCGCGGCAGGATGCGGCAAGGGTTCAGCTTCGTCCCAAAGTGAAAGCTCCCAGGGTGACAGCAGCGTAAATCCGGAGCAGAGCAGCGCCGCCGTAATTTCCGAAGGCAGCTCAGAAAGCGCGTCCGCGGCATCCTCTGAAAGCGCAGGCTCAGCGGTAAGCGCTGAGGCAGAAAGCTCATCCGCCCAATCAAGCGACATCCCTACGGCGCAGAAAGACGTCCTTAGCAGCATAAAAAAGTCTTTAAATACAGGCGTGCCAGTCATCCTGCCTGAAAGCGTCTCCGTACAAAGCGGCAAATACCTGACGGCTTCGGTGTCTTCCGGTAAAACGGGTTACGGCGTAAAGTTTTACCAAACAGACAAGCCGGCCGGCATAAACTCTGAATCCGCCGCGAGCGGCACGCTTATAGTGGAAGTCACGGGCACCGATATGGTAAGCGCAGAAAAGGCAAACCAAAGCATCTTGGACGCGGGGTACATAAAGGAAGAAGAAAGCGCCTGTACCATAGACCTTGGCAGCAGCATAAAGGCGGCGGGCGAGGCAGGCCTTGGCCACCAGCGGATTATATGGAACGAGGGCCGATGGTGCATCTGCGTTGACAGCCCTACCGACACGGCCATGGCCGGCCAGCAGTATCCGGACGGAAAAGTGCTCGCCATAAGCACAGCGGCTTACTTAGACCGGTACATGCTCCCCGCTCCGCAGAAAATCGGCATTATAAGCATGAGTACATGGAAAAGTTCAGGCTCCGCCTCCGCGGAATGGCAGAACGGCAAAAACGTTTACAGCATAGGCAGCAGCGACCCCATGACTGTCCTTGAAACCGCAGTCGCCATGAACCAATGACAAAAAGCGGCCGGTATCTCTGCCATACCGGCCGCCGTACTATAAAATTAAAGCCCGTTTATTTCGTCCATCCAAAGTTTTACGCTGGCGTCGCTCGGCATACGGAAATCGCCGCGCGGCGAAAGGGTAACGCTGCCGACCTTAGGTCCGTCCGGCAGGCATGAGCGTTTAAACTGGTTTGTAAAGAAGCGGCGGTAAAATTCCTTAAGCCATTTTTTTACCGTTGCCGCATCGTAAGTCCCCTTAAATGAATTTACAGCCATACTGTAAATTTTAGACGGTGAAAAGCCGAAGCGCAGCATATAGTAAATAAAAAAGTCATGCAGCTCGTAAGGCCCCACTATATTTTCGGTTTTCTGTGATATCTCGCCGTTTTCCGGCGGCAAAAGCTCAGGGCTTACAGGTGTGTCCAAAACGTCGTAAAGCACACTGCGCAGGTTTTCCGGCCCCGTGTCCGCCGCATGGCGCACGAGGTGGCGCACGAGTGTTTTAGGTACGGAGCAGTTTACGCCGTACATAGACATTATGTCGCCGTTATAAGTTGCCCAGCCGAGCGCTATCTCCGAAAGGTCGCCCGTGCCTATGACAAGCCCGCCGCACTGGTTCGCGAGGTCCATCAGTACCTGCGTGCGTTCCCGGGCCTGTGCGTTTTCGTAAGTCACGTCGCGGTTTTTAGGGTCGTGGCCTATATCTTCGAAGTGGCGCTTAACGCTTTCGCCTATGGGTATCTCGCGGTAATCCGTGCCTAAAAGCTCCGCCAAACGCTGTGCGTTGCTTTTCGTCCTTTTAGTAGTGCCAAAGCCCGGCATGGTCGCCGTTATTATGCCTTTACGGTCAAGCGAAAGGGCGTCAAAGGCACGGGCCGTCACAAGCAGCGCAAGGGTTGAGTCAAGCCCGCCGGATATGCCGAGTACGGCGCACTTTATGCCTGTGTGTTTAAGGCGCGTCTTAAGCCCCTGCGCCTGCAGGTTAAGTATCATCTCGCACCTTTCGGAAAGGTCGCTTTTGCTGTCAGGCACAAAGGGGAGCGGCGGAAACCTGCGCTCCGGCTCAAAAGCGGGCGGTTCCATCGAAAAAAGCACTTCACGCGCGCCGCCGCCGCCGTGCCACGTCGTCATGCGCAGGCGCTCCTGGTTAATCCTGATAAGGTCCGCGTCGGCATACGTCACGCCGGTGGAAAACTGTCTTGACTCCGCAAGCACAGTGCCGTTTTCCGCAATGATGTCATGCCCGGTGAAGACAAGGTCCGTCGAGGACTCGCCCTCGCCCGCGTCAGCGTATGCGTAAGCCGCCAGCAGCCTCGCAGACTGGTTTTTCACAAGCTCGCGGCGGTAAGGCGCCTTGCCTATAATCTCGTCGCTTGCCGAAAGGTTAAAGATAACCGACGCCCCGCCCCGCGCAAGCTCAGCTGACGGAGGGCACGGCACCCAAAGGTCTTCGCATATCTCGGCGCCTGCCGTAAAAAGCGGAATGTTTTCACACTTAAACACTATATTTTTCCCGAAGGGCACGTCCTTCTGCCCGCAGAAAGTTATCTCACTGCACCCGTCCGGCGCGGGCGAAAAGTGGCGCGCTTCGTAAAATTCACTGTAATTCGGTATATTGCTTTTAGGTACTATCCCCAAAAGCCTGCCTTTGCATACAGCCGCCGCGCAGCTGTACAGCCCGCCGTTAACGGCAACCGGAAGCCCTATGAAAATGAGCATTTCCGTTCCGGCCGTTTTTCCGGCTATAAGCCGCAGCGCGTTTTCAGCACCCGCGATAAGCGTACTGTCGCGGAATAAGTCCCCGCACGTGTACCCTGTAAGGCACAGCTCCGGAAACGCAGCCGCTCCGGCTTTTATTTTTTTACATTCCCCTATAAGCTTTA
>ENA-UOOI01001861-UOOI01001861.1-fermentation-metagenome-genome-assembly--contig:-NODE-1861-length-20088-cov-16.177507_pt1 | contig 20088 bp, 24 predicted proteins | sample MGYA00245779_ERZ724027 | MGnify/ENA primary metagenome ERZ724027 (study PRJEB28704, sample SAMN03018318) | fermentation metagenome | biome: anthropogenic terrestrial biome; feature: soil...
TCCTCCAATAAGTCAGCATCCATGCGGCTCTTCATCCTGTTCAGCAGACATTAATTACTCCTTTTTCTGAGATTCATTCAGAGCGGCGAGGACAAGCTCTGAATTTTCCGCGAGGCATTCCATGTGTCGTTGATAAAGCCAGTCATCGTAAGACAGGCCTTTTCTATTGAGCACTGCCTCAACCAGAGCTTTGATTTCTTTTCCTTTTTTATCTGCCATCAGCAATCGACCTCCTGAACGATTTGTTTCTCAGGGTTTCCGGCGCACTTTTGCTTCCCGGCCTTTTCGCACAGATATTCGTTGATATCCTTTGCCCCCTGCCTGATATATCCGATCTTAATCTGCGGAAATTCCTGACGGAGGTGAGCGCAGATTTTCTGATTGGCTTTCCGGCCGGCATCATCGTTGTCGTTGGCCAAAATCACTTCGTTGATGTTCGGATTTGCTTTCAGGCGATAGTAAAGGGTTGCATCTTTGCCCGTGCCGCACGTCGCCATATAGCTGGCCGCATAAATGTCTTTTCCCTGTCTTTTGTGCAGGCACATGATGGACAAAGCGTCGATTGGGGCTTCCGTGACATACAGGCGTGAGGAATGGTTATCAACCATAAACCCTACGTCCTGCCGGCTGCCGGCAACGTCCCGTTTAAAGCTGGAATTTGTCAGGGTGGTATGCCTGGTGGCATATACCGGTTGTCCCTCAGAGTCTTTCCCGACAAATACGGCATTGTGCATTTTGTCCTCGTAAATCAGCCCGTCTTTCATGCACTGCTGGACGATTTCCCTGTCTAGGCAGCGCGTTTTGGTGAGATAGGCAAAAGCCCGCGTAAATCTGCCGCTTGTCTTTTCCGGCAAAACGAACGGCTTAGGCTTTGGAGCCGGAGTGTCTACCTTTTTTGCAGGTTGTGGCAATGGCGCGAACCGGTCCCCAACATATTTATCCTTCAGCGACTTTATGGCCTGTTTCTCATTCAGGCCGCCGAAGTGCATGACAAAATCGATGTTGCTTCCGCCGACACCTGTCGAAAATCGGTTGAAACTGTTGGTTTCCGGGTAAATCCGCACGCTGTCATGTTCTTTCAGGGAGTAATAGCTGCCGATTTTCACGGGAGTAAATCCCATATCCCTGGCAACGGTTAAAATGGATATGCCGTATTTGATGTATTCCATCATGGCTTTATGGCGATCCTGCTGTAGCTCCGATGAGGCTGGGGATGTGACTGACGGTTCTTTCCCCTGTACCGGATGCGTTGAAAGGTCCTTAACAATCTGGTTGTATGTCTTTTTCATGATAGCCTGATTCTCCTGGGATACAGGGAACCCCTTTTCGGACCAAAAGGAAAAGAACTCATCGAGATGCTGCTTGCCAGCCTGTTCCCCAATTAAGAAGTGTCGTTTCACCGCGCCGCGCAAAGCCGCCTGCTGCCATTTGTTGATGGTGGCGGGCAAATGATAAGATTCCAGCTTTTCCATCAGCGATTCCTTCGGCGGACTCTGAATACTTTTTTTCGATGTCTGTGGCTTATTCACCACAACCGTATTTTTGGTCGATGCAGAATAGTCCTGTTCGAGAGATTTCGGTTTTCTTTCCTTATCCGCTGGTGATGTCTTCTCTGCATCTTTAAGCTGATCAAAAGTCGGTTCCAGCTCCCTGCGCAGGTCCTGATAAGTTGCGTTGATTTGCTTCAGGGCGTCCTCCAGCTTAAATCCTTCCAGGTTCCTGCAGGCGTTGTAGTTCTGGACAAAATGATCCTTCCGGGAATCCGTCAGGCTGATATCGCAGTATTGCTGAAGCATAATGGACACGGCATCGGCCTCAAGCTCCAGAGCCGGTCTCGGCAGCTTTAAGGCGTCCATGCTATTGTGCATCAGCGCATGTCCCAGCTCATGGGTCAGCGTGGAGAGCCGTTCCGTATCGTTCAGCTTATCGCTGATTCGGATGACGTTCTCTTTCGGATAAAAGGCTCCCCGCAGAGAAATGGATTTTAAATCCGCCTCCTCTACTGGGATTCCCTTCTGTTCTGTGAAATTTCTGATTGCCTGATATAGGGCTGCATGCTGGGCTGAGGAATAGCCCATATCGTAGAATTTTGGATAATCCTGCGGCGGACAGTCCGTCTGAGAGATATCGAATACGGTACCGACTCCGAATCGGGTATATGTAACGGTTTTCAACTTCCCGTGTCTGATTTGCTCCTTTTCTTCCGGTGCTGCGTCTGCGGCACGGCGGTACCGCTGCTTCCCGTCTATGATTCCAAGGGGAATCAGCTCCGTCCGGATAGGGAACAGCACTTTGATGCCATGCTGGCCTCTCGTAACGTGATAACCCTTTTTAAGCCAGTCCCGGTAGCTTGCAACATAGGTAGCGCCCGGATTCTGGCTCTGAATCAGGATGGAGTTGTTCAGGGAATAATTCCAGAACCGGCTCTTAAAAGCGAGCATCTCAGCAATCTCTTCCGGATTTTCGTGATACTGGTCCAGGACACCCTGCAGCGTCTGTTTTATTTCTTTCAGCTTATCGGCCTGTGCACGATACGTCTGTACCGCCATTTCAGTCTTTACCTTCTTTCAGAATGGACAGGATTTTTTCTTTTAACTGCGGTTCAGCCGCATCCAGAGAGTCGAGTTCCGAAATCCGTGCGACCGTGCCAGTCTCGAAAAGTTCCGGCAGCGCGGAAGGGAGATAATAGATCTTTCCCCGGTCATCTTGAAAAATTACGGTGTTGCTGGTATGGGAAATGACTGTCGCAACCTCTTTCTCATCGGCGCCGACACCATCTGCAAAGTCTTTTATATTTTCTCTCAGCATTGTTTTTCCTCCTTATCTGAGTTAACTAAATCATCTTCAGAAAGAGTCTTATACAGGTTTTCATCATCCGGACCCGGTTCTTCGTGCGGCGGTGCTGCTTTTGCTTCTTTTTTTTTGCTGTCTGCAAACTCAAATTCCGAACAGACGATATACGGCTCATAGGACCGGCCCTTCTCCTTGTCGTAAGGTGGGATTTTGAGCCGGCCAAGAATAGCCACCTTCTGGCCCTTGACGCAGTGCTTGAAGATAAAGTCTCCCATGCCCCGCCAGGCTGTAATTTTAATGAAGTCCACATCATCCTTCCTCTGCTGGCAGGCGATGCGGAATTCACAGACCTTATAAGTCAGTCCGTTCTTTTTGATTTCCCTGAGCTGCGGATCGGCTACCAGCCGCCCGATCGCTATCCCTCTCAACATTGGCTTCAGGCTCCTTCTTTAATTTTTCAGCGTCCTCCGGGAGAATTCCGGAGAGACGCATACGAGAAAAAATCCGATCAGACAAGTCCGCCACCTGATGATGTTCACCCAGCAGTCTCGCCCCTTTTCGTCCATTTATCTGATATTCCCAGATTGTTTTCAGCTCGGAAGTCAGGTATTCGGCAATACGGGCGATTCGGATTTGACCATCCGAAAAAATCCGCAGAGATACAAGAATCGGAAAAGCGCGAAAAATCCGCGCGGATGAGCACCCAAATAGGGATGACGCCTGCAGCACTGCCTCTTCCGGGTCATCTGCTGTAGTAATGCTTATCACCGGCCACCCCTGCAGGCTTGCCTTGTAAACAGGGCAATTTTCGATGTTGCAGCCGATAACATCCGGGTTTAAGCCCATGGCATATTTCACAAGCTGGTCTGTGGAAACTTTATCGGAAGGCATCAACGCTCCCGGCAGTTCAGAACGGTCATCGACAGCAAGCACATCCAGGCCCTGCTTTGACAACCCATTTAGAAGATACCGCAGGAACGTCGTCTTTCCGGTTCCCGACTTCCCAACAATTAAAAGAGAAATACCATACCGGGCAAGGGACAGGAGAAAATTCAGTTCCTTTTGTTCCGCGAAACCGTTGGCCGTGAGGACCTTGCCTGTGAAATCGCGCAGAGTGTATTTCATGATGTTGCATTGAACGCCCGTGTCCTCCGAAATCGTCGGCGGGAAGACCGCGGTCAGTCTCAGCTCTTTCCGCAGTTTATCAGAGGCCTTGATGTCCTGTATCAGGCGATGCAGCATTCCCTGCGCCACATCCGCCGAGGAAAACCCGTCTATCTGATGCTTTTCTCCATTGATGAACTGGACGATAATGCGGTCCCAGGAGAACGCCTGAATCCTTTTTACCCAGACGTCTTTAAGCGGGTCAGTCAGGACCGAGTACCCGGCGATATCGTTGTAGATTTTTTCCGCCAGATTATCCGGCGGCCCGGTCCCCTGAATTTTCAGGCCGGAAATATATTTGTTGATTGCCTGAATGGTCTGCTTCGGTGAGGATGCCTGCCAGAAGAAATCACCCGGACGCCCTTTTACATCTTTGAGCAGTGCCAGATATCCGTTCTTTTTATTATCCGTTTTTCGTCCCTCCTTTTTGGAATAAAAACAGGCGACCGGTTCATTCCGGCCGCCTGCAGCGAACTTCTGCAATTAAGATATGAAACCATCGTAAATCGGGACTATAGCCCCATTGTTGAAAGACATATCAGTCCAGTCCAGGTAAGTATCTGCGTCGCCAGATGCATCATCTTCGTCATCGTCAGCATCTATGTTGTTTTCAAACACAATTGTATTAATCCCACCGTCTGATTGGATTTGTATATTATCCGGATCGAGTGTTCCTCGATTATACGACCAAAAACCACTCTTACTGCTACCTGCCGAGTCTTTACATGTAATATAACGTTTTAAATCCAAATCGGAACTCACATATACTATTTCCCAGTCTGTAATACTGAGCTGGTTAATTGATACAAGGGCATCAAGGTTAAACTGTATTTGCGCAATGTCTTTGTGATGGGATGTATGCCCTGAATCGCCTTCCCATTCTGTCTCCCATTCACCTTCAGATTCCAGTCTAACATTTGTACCGGTAGGAGTTCCGATCAACTTTTTATCGTAATCTGATCCCGAGCTTGACCCATCGTGATATGACGTGTCAACCGCCGTATAGTGCACAGTGCTGACGACATGCACCGTGCAGCTTTCCTGTGCGGTAGAATTTACGGCACGCGCAGTGACAGTTGCAGAACCGGTGCTGACTGCGGTCACTTTCCCGGTGTCATCCACCGTGGCAACGGAGGGGTTGCTGGAAGTCCATACAAGGGATTTGCTTGTCGCATCGTCCGGAGTCAGGGATTCGAGCAGCGAGTAGTTGCTGCCTTTCAGAATATTAAAAGAGTATCTGTAGAGATTTATACCACTGACGGGGACATAGACATTCACTACACATTGTGCTGTGAAATTCCCGTCGTGGGATTCAGCCGTGATGGTGGCCGTCCCTTCTGCGACACCTGAAACACTCCCGGTTGAATCCACTGTGGCAACGGATGAATCAGACGACGACCAGGAAACAGCCTTATCTGTCGCGTCAGATGGGGTGATGGTGGCCGACAGCTGAGTGCTGTTCCCGCGAGCAATAGTCTTTTCTGAAGCGTTGATGGAGATTCCAGTCACCCTGCAGACCACAGTAATATTGCAGCCTGCCTTAAATTCTCCGTCTGCGGTTGTCGCAGTAATCACGGTGTTGCCTACGCTGACGGCCGTCACTCTGCCGGTATCATCTACTGTAGCGGCTGCGGGATTACTGGACACCCAGGTAACAGACTTATTTGTGGCGTCATTTGGAGATATCTGAGCCTGTAATGTCTGACTGGTGCCTTTTTGGATTTCAAGAGCACTATGATTAAGTATCACCCCTGTCACAGGGACAAGGACTGTTACCTGGCAGGTTGCGGTTTTTCCATTTGAGGATGTAACCGTGATGGTTGCCTCACCGCCGCCGACTGCAGTCACGTTTCCAGTGCTGTCAATCGCTGCTACTTTACTATCCGACGTTGTCCATGCTATGGTCTTATCCTGTGTGGTGTCCGCCGGCTCGATGGTGGCGACGAGGACCGCATCATCACCTTTCTTCAGAGTCAAGGTTGGCTTATCAAGTGAAATTTTATCGATAGGCACATTAACCGTTACTTTGCAATGCGCGGTAAATCCCCCGTCAAGAGCTTTTACCGTGATGACTGCCTGTCCGGCGCTCACGGCTTTCACTTTCCCGTCATTGTCTACCGTGGCGACCGTTTCATCCGAGGAAGTCCAGTCCACCGCCTTGTTTGTGGCATCGGCCGGGGCAATGGTGGGAGTAAGGACCTCAAAGGTCCCGCGTGCGAGCATCAGGTCTGTTTTATTCAGGGTAATTCCTGTGACGGGAACCGTCACGGTGACCGCGCACTGCGCGCTGTGCTTGCCGGTTTGGGCTGTGATGATGGCCGAGCCGCCTTCTACCGCAGTTACTTTTCCGGTTTCGTCAACCTTTGCGACAGATTCATCGGACGATGACCAGGTAACCGTCTTGTCCTCGGTGGTGTCTTCCGGCAGGACCTGAGCAGTGAGCTGGTGTTCGTTCCCTTTGATAAGAGACAGGTCCGTAACGGGAGAATGCTCCGCGTCGCTGAGGATAAGCTGTGAAATGGAGACCACGGTTGTCACCTGGCAACCTGCCTTTACGGACCCGTCGCCAGCTGAGGCGGTGATGGTGGCTTTTCCGGCAGCGACGCCGGTCACAATGCCGTCATCATCCACAGTGGCGATATCACTGTCGGAGGTTGCCCACATGACCTTATCCGTCGTATCGGCGGGTTCCAGTGTGGCAATCAGTTTCAGCGTCTGGCCGCGTTCCACCGGTGCTTCGGGCAGGCTGAGTGAAACTTTGGTAGCCGGGACCGATACGGAAACGTCGCAGGCTGCGGTTTTTCCGTTTGACGTTTTAGCCGTGATGACAGCGCTTCCGCCCTCAACGGCAGTCACTTTCCCGGCACTGTCCACCGTAGCCACAGCCGGATCGGATGACGACCAGGTGATGGTTTTGTCCTGTGTCGTATTGGTTGGGACAATGGTCGCAGTCAATGTTGCGGAGTCGCCCTTTATCAGATCGAGATCGGCCTTATCAAGCGTCACTTCCGTGATGCTGACTGTGTGATGATGAGTGGATGGCACGATGGGAACGGGATTTGGAGCCGGAGTTGGTGTCGGTTCTGGTGCTGGAGCGGGGCTGGGAGAAGGAATGACCGGGGCAACCGGCTGAGTGGAAGGTGGGGTCACCTCATTATTTTGAGAGGAAGATGTACCGCTTCCGGTCCTGGTACCGGGGTTTACGGGATTATTCCTTACAATCGACCCGGCCATTTGAGCAAGCTCCGAATTGGAATCGCCGGAATTATCCGACCCGCTGGAAATATTCCAGTTGCCTTGCTGAGCGTCTGTACCGGTTGCATCTGCTGAATCGCCTGTGCCGGTACCTGTCTGGTCGGATAGATTCTCCCGGTCAATATCTGACTCGGACAATTTGTCCGACTTACTTCCGAGCGCACCATATATGGCTATGGGTGGAGGAACAATTTTCTTATTTTGAGCGCTGACCTCCCCGCTGTCTTCCGTTTTTATGGTCCTGGGTTGTACAGCTGGGTGTACAAAAGGCAGCGTCAGCTGGTTCGACGAAACAGCGTAAGCTGTAACGCCGCCAAAGCCAATCAACAGAGTCAGCACAACGGTCAGTACCAGCTTTCGTCTGTTCTTCATGCTTTACCTCCTTAAAATTTCTGTGTATATCCTGCCTGCACTTTCATGGGGACCGTAAGCGGCGGCAGGCTCTGCCATCCGAACGATAATGGAACGACTACCGTATAGGTCGCTGTTCCCGTGAATTTTTTGCTGCCGGAAGAGGCCGGGGCAAAAGGTGTGTTCGTCATCTGAATTGAAAGATCGGTGATACTGAATTCGAGATTACTTCCGATATATTTTTCATGTGATTCTCCGTTTGGACGGGTTCCGAAATGCCTGTCCAGAAAAGCATATGCGTCTGCGGTGTCTATGTCTTCCGACCAGCTTCCTCCGTCAATTTTGTAACCTCCGCTGTAGCCTTCCCGCAGGCCGTCATACAGATTGGAGTAATTGGCTGTGCAGGCATCGGTTATGACGGTTTCCATGCCGTCACGGGTGCCTTGAGCAATGATCTGCAGCCGGATAGATTCGTATCCCAGGGAGACGATTACGAGTAAGAAGATAGCAACAAAGGCGATTCCCGCAATGGAACTGCCCCTGCTGCTTTTTAACACAGATTTTACCCTTTTACCTATTTCCAATATACTTCCGACCTCCCTTCCTGGACAGCCTTCAATGTTACCGGGAAGGAGCCGAAATTTGCAAATCCGATATCTTTCTGAATCGTGCAGGTCAGAGTGAATGTGCCGTCCAGGGGAATTTTACCTGTCCTTGACCAGGTTACCTCAGGCCGGAGTCCGGTCTGCTCGGACAGCTTTTCTTCTTTATCCGTCGTTTCAGTCCCGATTTCCCCGGCCAGCTCCGCCGTACGGCAGAGTTCCGATGCGTAAGTATCAAGCTGCTGCTTGGCGATAAAGACCGGAAAAGTATGAAGAGCGAGCGCCAGCACCATAACCACCAAGATCAACATTGCCGATGCTTCGAAAATAATGCTTCCCCTGGTGGAGGTCAACACTTTCTGGATTCTTTTCATATTACATCATCCTATTGATAAGCTGTACCAGGTAGATGCCGATTGGAATCAGCAGAGTCGCAAAAAAGCCTGCCAGCATGATATAGCTGTAAACTTTCAGCTTGTCCGGACGCTTTACGGCAACCATTTTCAACTGCTGGAGTTCCTGCTGCCTGAAATCGTGCGATAGCATGGCGAAGTGCATCACTCCGTTGTCTCCGCGCATTACAGAAAGCAATCCCCGGACGGTCTCGCTCATCATCGTCGTCCGGACGCGCGACTCCAGCCGGATGAGCGCCTGTTCCGGAGAACCGGATTTCATATCTGCAATCGTGATTTCCAGCTCCCGCCGAAACGCTTTCCCAGCGCCGGCCCTGTATCCTTCCAGAATTGACTGCACGTTTCGACTTGCGTTCAGCTCCTGTTCGACGGTTGCCACGAACCGGGGCAGTTCCCTGTTAATTTCCTGCTGGCGCTGCTGCAGCTTTTTTCTGGCGTCGCCGAAATCGGAAAACAGCCCGGCTGCCACCCAGGCGACCACAAGCAGATTTATCAGCGGGGCCACAAAGAAGAACGGAATCATCAGCAGAAATTTCAGCCCCGCCCTTACGATTCCGTGTGCAATCCAGGTCTCCGGCTGCATGTTAATTCCGGCCGCCTGCAGCGTTGAGAGAAGCTCTTTTCGGTATGCTTCCTTGAGCTTGATGTGTTTTCCCAGCCAGGCGGAAAGCGTCATAATAAACACTTCCGGCTGAAAAATATGCTTTCTGCCGTGCTGAGTAATCGATAAAATGGCCCTTGTGGTTGCGTAGCCTGGGATATGCAACAGCTCGCAGGCAATCAGATAAATTCCCAGAGCAAGAAATATAATAAACAATACCTGCATCAGTTACCTCCTGTATTCTATGGGCTTCAAGTTTCTGATAACCGCAATCAGCGCGACCATCAGCAGTACGACATCAACTGAAATCAGCAGTTTTCCTACGGGCGTAAACATCAGAATGTTGTACCATTCTTCGTTCTGTGAACGTAAGAACGGCACTTCCAGAAGGAGCAGCAGAGCCATGATGGCGAAGTCTTTCAGGGGTTCGTAGAGCAGCGTGTTCAGCTCGCCGGAAACCACCCGGATATCTGACAATTTGTTGACAATGGGCATCAGCGTACTTTTCAAAGTTCTGTCGTTCTGGCAAAGAATCATGGCATCAACCCACTCATGGAATACCGAATTGCTGATGCTGTTTTTCATATTTTCCAGGAGCGCAGAAATATCCGGGCTTATCATCTTCGCCTGAACCAGAAATCGCTGGAATGTTGGCCGAACATAGGGATCAAGCTGTTCAACATTTTCCTCAACCGCCGTAACGATGGACTCCGTCCGCAGATACGAGGAAGTAATTGTCGAAAGCGCAGTTTCCAGGGCTGTATTCATGCGCTTTTGCGATTTCACCGATGTCAGAAGAACAAACAGGAATGGGAGCAGAAAAAAGGAAACTGCAAGCACAGGGACCAGAAAAGGATTGTCCATGGCGCTCGCAATCAAGATTCCCACCACGCTCATAAGCAGAGAAATCAACATAAGCCTGGGGAATTTACTGCTCTGGTCATTGATACGGAGCGTTTCCCGCGTATCCCCGATAATTTTCTGTATTCCCCTTTTACGCACCGGCTTGATACTGCGCCTGATACTGCGTTTGAGTTTTACTTTTCGCTCGGTCATGACTGTCATCTTCAGCAAATCCAGAGGGGAAAGCTTTAACACCAGCAGGATGCCGCCAGCCATCAGAAAAAAGGCTACGACATAAAAAAACATCAATCCGTATCGCCTCCGATAAATTTCTGCAGCAGGCTTTCCGGGATACCGTTGTCTCTTAACTCCTGCTGCAGCTTTTTTGATATTACGCCAACCCGTTCAAATTTTCCGTGAATCAGGGTTTTTCCATTTATAATTTCGTTTTTAAACGTGTGGAACTGATATAGCGTGTTCAACTGGCGTTTTCCGTTTCCGTCAAGCTCACACTCACAGATTTCAGTGATGCGGCGTACTTTGTCCTCCATCTTTTTAATATAGAATGTGATGGGAAAGGCATCCACCACAAAGGAGGAAAGCAACCGGTCGCTGAGGTTTCCTTTCAGACTGCAGAGGTCGATGATGCGGTCATAAATTTTAGCACAGCTCTTCGCGTGGACCGTGGAAATCACCGCGTGTCCGGTACGGGCTGCTTCCTGTGTCTCATACGCCTCGGAGCCTTTCATTTCGGCCATACACAAATAATCCGGATTAAAGGTCAGGCCCTGCTCCAGCAGCATCTGCTGAGTGATGTTCTGCTGGGGGTCATCGGAATACCGCGTTACCGTATGGATCACATTGTTCAGGACGCGACCATCGTACCGTTTTACAAGGTCAAATTCACGGTTGCCGTTTTCGACGGTATACAGCCGCTTATCGTCCGGGACAGTGGACATGATCCAGCTCATCATGGTCGTTTTACCGGTTCCGGTTGGACCCGCAAGGACCATGGAGATGCCAAACCGATACAAAGTGCTGAGAAAATCCAGCATTTCTTCCGTGGCGGTGCCGAGGCTTACAAAATCTGCCTTACCCAGTTTTTTAGGATTTACGAACCGGATGGATGCCGCTACGCCGATATCATCGTCAATTACTCCTGGTCCGTTGACCGTGACGCGGATATGCTTGCCGATGTGGCCCCGCACGCATGGTCGCGCGTCGTCCAGGATAATTTCGGATTTCTGGAGCATCCGCTTAATTACGTTTGTCGCATGGGCAGGCGAAAAAAACTCGCCGTCTGCAGGTTCCACCCGTCCATCACTGAACGTGACCTTCACGTCATCCCAGCTGTTGATGTTGATCTCCTCAACGTCCGGGACGCTCAGGTTAATATATTTCGTCAGAAAAGAAAATCCCGCCATCTCATCGTAAAGCCTGTTAACCAGGTCTTCAAAGCTGTACCCTGTAACGCCATATTTATGATCTGTAAGGTACTGGCGAATAAAGGCAAGAAACTGTGGCCGGTTTTTCTCATCTTCTGAATGTGCAACCAGGTCGCGGTAATGCTCGGACATGTAGCTCTGGATGCGGTCCAACAGCACTGGAAAATCGAGCGTTTCCGTCTGGCTTTGAAACAGGGTCCTGTTAATCATCCAGAAAAACCTCCTGAACCAGAGAAATAAGTGAAGAGTTGAAGCGCTTTCCGTCTTTCCCGGACAAAGGGTCCAGCAGCTTTCGCTGCGCAAACTGTTCCTCCAGCGCGCTGCAGCGGGGCAGGAGGTAATCCAGGTGATCAAATTCTCCCTGGTAAAGCTGCGTCACGCCGGCCTTCGCTTTGTTGAGTACGCCGATATGCTGGTGCACATGGAATTTCGGGTCACTGAGTGCCTGCACCTGAGATTCCAGGAAGACCATGCTTTTTATATCTGGCTGCCCGATGCGAATGACCGCGTCGGCGGACTCCAGGGCGTATGCGGTCAATAGATTCCCTGTTGTGTGGTGGGAGCAGTCAATCAGGATAAAGTCAATATCCGGAACCCGCCGGCAAAGGCTGAAAAGCAGTTTTACATTTTGCAGGCTGTATTCCGGGTAAGTAAGAACATTTTCGCCAAGCGCATAGCCCAGCAGACTGATATATCCGCTTTTCCCGTACAGCACGCTGTGCTGCAGGACAGAATCAACCGTAGGATTCGTTTTGGCAAGCAAATCGCCCAGCGACCTGGTTCGTCCTACATCTCCGGCCAGCACAGGAATTGCCGGGGTTTCATCGTCACAGCAGAGAATCATCACATTTTTTTTGCTGACGGCGAGGGCTGCCGCAATTTTGACCGACAGTGTGCTCTTCCCGCTTCCTGGGCTTCCCCACAGGGCAATGATTTTATTTGACATCTTCCGTAATCCCTTCCGAGGCTGGTTTCTCCGTCTCTACCTGGAGCAATTTGTCCTGCACATCGAGAAATTTCTGTGCGTTCTCGGGGCTGCCGCGATATACCAGACCAGCGCGCAGTTTCCCGTTGTTGTCGTAGTCGACGAGCTTCTGCATTTGCTCTGGCGTTACCAGGACAGTCAGGGTCGCGGGCATGTCTTCCTGCTTTTTACCTTTCGCCGAAGCATCTGCCACATCTGTGGAATTATCCTGACCGGAGCTGTTTGTTGCCGCGAGGAGCTTCACATACCGCAACTCAGCCGGTGCCAGAGTCTGCTTCATATCGCCATAATCTGCGACGGCAAAGGAAATGATGTCCCCAGGCATAAGCTTGCCAGACAAACCGTCCGGGAAGGACTTGATTGAAACCGATACGGCGGTACGTTTCCCGTTCAGCTGGGACAGATAGGCTTCTGGAGCCTGCGCCGACACCTTGCTATTTAAGATATAATCGCCGGGCTGCAGAGTAGCCGTCGCGTATTTGCCGACAACCTGGTCAGGGTCTTTGATGATGTTGGCCGGCAGATTATATCCGCCGACCTTGACGGTTTGGATCATGTCCTTTTTTATCTGCGTGTTTTCCTGGACCTTTTTTGTTACCCGGACAATGCTGATCTGCCGGGCACCTGCTGCGTTGAATGCCGGTGCAAATACCAGGCAAATCAGCAGGGCAAGGATAATACTTCCGATGCCAAGCGTAACACGGTTGTGCGTAATACGTTTCATTTTTTAACCTCCAGATTAAAGTAGAAATGCAAGGAAGCACCCGACGCTCAGACAGGGCGCATACGGGAACTCCTGGTGTTTCTGATGACAGTGGACGAGAATGAAAAGAAGAAATCCTGTAAGAGCAGAAATGAGTGCCCTGTCGGGTTTAAGGACAAATCCGGTTACCGCCAGGAACTTGATGTCACCGCCTCCAATATGGCCGAACAGAGCGGCTATCAGCAGCATTGGAACCGAAACGATAAATGCGCCGGAAATCGAGGTCCAGTCAAAGTTGATCAGCCCGACTGCCGCAACCGGAATTAATGAAAGATTCGGGATTGTCATTGTTTTAAAATCAAGGAAAGCTATGCCGGTTAAGAAAAGGAAAAACAGGCAGCCTTTGACGATTAAAACAGGATCGTCAAAAGTCGCAATCAAAACTGCGCAGGCGCTTATATAAATCAACGACAGGATAAGCATTTCTGTGCGTGCTGCTTTCCTGAAAATGTCCAGTATTTCCTTCATCCTCCAATGGAGAACATCTGTGACACACCATTCTTGATGCCGGGAATGATGGAGTCGGAAAAGATTCCGGTGAAAGCCTGGAGGAGAATGCAGGCGAGGACGATTGCAATAACCGCCGCCAAAGCAATCTCGACCGCCGATGCGCCGGACTGGTCTTGTAATTCCTTCAGCGTACGGATTCCAGACTTGACAACCGTGCGGTAGACTCTGTTTTTGACGGCTTCTGCTTTTTTCATAAATTTTTTAAACATCTTTCAAACCTCCAAATAAAAAAATTAGACACATCGTTTCAAATGTGTCCTGCTGATTAAATTAATTTTCTTGGCTTAGCAGTTCCTGAACGACCATTTTGTACAGATTCCGGTGGTATTGCCTGGCACTGTCCCCGAAAGCCGATTCGCTTAACCGACCGGAGCTAAACTGCTCGTCGAGGACCTGAACGTGCGGGAGTTCACAGGATATGGAACCCAGACATTCTCCAAAGAGCGAAGGGTCCTCGTAAGGCTTCAGGTTATTTAGGATATTTACAGCTTGAAACTGGCATTTCAGAAGTTCACGGTGAGCTTCAAAATAGATAAAGCTCTTCAGGCCAGCGTTGAGCAGGCGGAAGCATATATCGCAGTCATTGAGCAGTGGACCGGCAAGGCAGTTTTCAAGACTGCAATCGGACACTATGTAATCCGCACAGTTGCGCAGGGTAGATAAAAGCGGAACAACTCTGCTTTCGCATCCTTCCGGAGGGGACTGATCTCCGATACGGTATCCCAGTAAGCCGATCAGTCCGCTTTTGCCAAACGGAATACAGTGCCGCAAAGCTGACACGGGCGATATCCTGGGTAGCCTTAACAGGCTTCCCAGGGAAGGGGCACCGTCCGCAGCTCCTGGAATCAGAAGCGGGACAGCCGGGACCTGTTCATCGCAACAGATCAGAATTACTTTGCGTCTGAAATCGGCAAGTGCTGTCGCTATTTTCACCGCAGTCAGCGTTTTTCCGCTTCCAGGGCTTCCTGTTACCACAATAGATACAGTCATGTAATCACCTCTTATCCAAATTTTCCGTATTGACGTAAATCAGCACTTTTTGACCAAAAGCATCATAAACTGTGTCAAGCAGTCGATGTCCCGGACCGGAATCATAATGCTGCAACCGCCTGCAGCAATCCACCCAGTCCTGAAGTCGCTTTGGTGTTACGCAAACAACGGTTGTCACAGAATTCCCCCTTTCAGTCCGTAACACGGGATCATGCGCTGCGGCCATTTTTTAAGCTTTCCGTCTCCGAAAGATATGCTTCCAAAATCGGGTCCTGCAGACTTTTTCTGCACTCCCTGTTGACAGGGGCAATTAGTTCCCATCCGGCCTTTTTAACACGCCGGGTCTTGGGAAACTCCACACACAGCCCATGACCGGTCTGTATAACCTTGATGTCGTTGATCGCAAGCTGACGGTCCAGAATAATCGACGCATAAGCCTTCAGTCGCGGATAGCCCTCCACAAGCCTGATTTTGATGTTTGTGATTCTCATATCAATTCTCCTTCTTCAAAGCGTTGCTTTTATAAATTCCTGTTCGCGGAGATAATTTATGAACGCGCTGCGCCAGTAGGCACTGATGTTCCGGACGTCTTTCATGGGCTTCCCACGCATGTGATCAAAAAAGTCAAGAACATCGTCGGAGCTGACCTGATCGATATAAGGCTTCAGCGCCATTCTGCTTTGCACAGTGCCGTTGATTTTTGTAGCGGGGGAAAGCAACATTTCTGCCATGCAGTCAATCAGCACGTTAATAGCCTGTCCATCATCCGGCCGCCTGTCCAGCAGATAGTCATATTCGACCTGATTTTTCAATCGTTCACGGATTTTGTCCGTCTGTCCGTCTGTCTCTGTTTTTATCCCTTCTTCTTTAGACAGACTGACAGACCTTATATTCTTCTTTTTTAAATTATTCTTTTTATTCTCTATTCTTTTTAAATACCCCCCTTTGAGCATGTATTGCCCGGAGCATATATTGCTCGGACCAATATATGCTAAAGGGGGTATATGGTCAGCGACTTTTTCAGGCTGCTTTTTCGGGGCTGTGACCATATACCCCTTTTCGGGTATATGGTCGGAATCCAGTGCTGATGCGGGTTTCTGAATATCCTCATGTTTGGGGTCCATTTCCGGTGTATCTGGAGTACCTGCAACAGCAGTATTCTTTTGGACATCATTTACCGTCCCGTTGTGTGAGATGTTGATGGTCGGAGGCGTCGTCGTATCGGCGCTGTCCAGCAGTTCATACTGATAGACGAATCTGCCGCGATTGCCTCCCGGTATCCGGTACACTTTCAAATATCCGGAATTTTTCAGCTCGTTCCAACCACTATCGAAAGACTTTTTTCCATCAGTGCAAACGGTCATCAGGTAGCTCTTCCTCAGTGTGTAGTTTGGAATATTGATGTAGCTTTGGATAAGCGCATAAAGGCCCTTGGCCCGTAAAGAAAGCTTTTTGTCCTGTAGTGCCGAATTTGATACAGCTGCGAAACTGTTTTTCCGGCGGCGGAAGATTCCGTTTTCAAAATTATCTTTCATAATGCTTTTCCTTTCTTATACGCAAAGGTTGAATTTCTGAATTTCAATATGCTATAATGGCTTCAATATGGGAAATGAGGTGATAGGATGCCGCGCGGTAAAAAAAGAACTGCCCTCGAAATAATCGATGAGCAGCTGGCAAAGGTAGAGTCTGACCTTGAAAATGCACAGGCAAAGGTCAAAGAGCTGCAGACCAAAAAAAGCAAACTTCAGGGACAAAAGGAAAAACAGGAACTTTCAGAACTGAACGCCAGAATTAAGGCTTCCGGTAAATCAGTTGATCAGGTTCTGCAGGCCCTTGAAGCCTAATGAAGTGATGCCGCCTCACTGAGATGTGGCGGCATTTCACAGTATATAAAACGGCACCCTGCAAGATTCTTTTACAGAGTGCCGTTTTATGTTGTTCTGTTTATTCGTAATGGGTCCAGAGACTGATGATCTTTACTATATGCTCCTTTTCATAGACCTGATATACCAGACGATGCTGGCGGTTAATTCGTCGGGAATATGCGCCGTTGAGGTCACCAATCAACTTCTCAAACGGAGGGTATTTTTCAAAAGGATTCCGACGCAGCAGAGCAAGCAGCGGTTTGATCCTGTCTCTGAATCCTGCCTCGTATGCCCTTTCCCTGTCCTTCAGCGCCTGACGGGTGTATACAACTTTCCAGTCACTCATCGGGGGCCTCTACGCAGTCGCTCAGCGGAGTTTTCAGTCCCTTCATGATTTTATCCCGCATGCCTGGAACGGAGCACAGATACATGGTCTCCAACATGGATTTATAGTCTTCTTCCGAAAGCATGACCACGTTTCCGCTCTTGCCGGTTACATAAACAGGCTCATGCGAGGTAATGGTTTCTTCCATGAGCTTAAAGAAATTATTCCGCGCGTTGGATGCGTTCAGAATGGACATTTTTTTCCCTCCTTTGAGTTGTACAATATCCTGTACATATTATATGATTAGTTTAGCCGTTTGTCAACTATTGATACGCTGGTGCGATTATTCCACAACAGCAATTATATTTCCCACAATCACAGCCGATATAAATAACAGCGCCGGGACACCGATTGAGATAAGTAAAGCTTGGAGAACCCGTTCATGCTGAGCAAATACCAAAGTCTTCATCGCTGGGACCAGGTCGATGGCTACTGCGCCTGCCAAAGTAAGCAACACTGAAATATCTTTAATCTACCAGCTGGGGCCCGATGTGCCAGTCGTCGTAGACATTGCCGTCAATGGTTACATAGTCGGTAAGATGCGCGGAAAGCATGCCGGCCGGCGTCCAGGCATCTTCCACGAGGGTATAGGCGGTATATTTCGCATCTGGGAACCAGATCGGGGTGAAATGCACGCGCCGGTTATAGGTCGAGTAGATATTATTTTTAAACTGAAATGAAGATGACAGCCCGTCCTGGAAACAGTCCAGAAGCCTCCAGTATTTAGAATATGCGAACTCCGGAAAATAAGTGACTGCCGTCTGCGCGCCGGTAACATGCGTGGAAGACGATGAACTGTCTACATCACTGATCACATTGATTTTGACTCCATACCCGGACCGCATTTTTTTGCCCTGCGCAGTCGGTACCTTATCGTCAGGCAGCAGGTTCATGTTGGCTGAAAGCGTTGCACGATAGGTTGTGCTGTCCCAGTCCCAGTAACCTCCGTCTTCGACCCAGTCGCCCTCATCGACCCAGCGATCGCCTTCCCATTGCCAGTCTTCGTCCCAGACCCAGTTGATAATCCAGTCAGCGTCCCATATGCTCCAGGTACTGGACATGCCGGTTGATTTCTCAGGCTCATCCGGCATTTTGAAATTGTCATTGCGGTCGGTTGCGGTCGGGTCAGGCGGGTCCTTGCCGGAAAGGTTTTCTATCCTGGCTACAATCACGTCATCGCTTACATAACCCTTATTGCTGTCAACCGTTATGGTGACGGTCTGCGGGGAGGAGGGGGTATGCCACTTGACCCAGACCAACTGGCTGTCCCCCTCCGGTACAATAACTCCGGTGCGGGTGTACGTGCTGCCCAGGATATGGAAACTGACCCTTGCCGGACTATCCGGATTGATTTCGGAATCAGCATTTAGCATCACGGAGGTAATAACGTCCGTGTTGACCCGATAGGTTGCTGTGGTTTCGTCAGGCTCCTGTCCGCCGTCATCCTTGTATTTTACAATGCCGAGGCCAAGCTGGGCGATGATGGTGCTGTCTGACTGCGGACTGGACTTTGAGCCGTGATAGGCAGGATACCCCATATCTGCATGTTCGAGGAATAGGGAAAGCGGAAGGTTCTGGTGAGAAAAACTCACCATCTTCCGGCGCAGGGCACCGCCTGCCATGCGGTCGTACAGAGCGGCTTCGGTTGCTGTCATAGCCCTTTTGATGCCAAGAAAGGTAAAGTAACCGATTGGCTCCAGCAGCAATTTATAGGTGCCATCTGTCAATTTATCATAAGAGCAACCAACAACCTGTGCAATTCTTTTTGCTGCCCATTCAGAACAGAAATACTTTTTGATTGCCGTAATATTCGTAGTGCTATTCCCGGTAATGACAGTTGGGAGGGGCTTTTCTGGATTGAAATAGTGATATTTATCCGTCCGAGCCTCAAGTGAAGCACCGTTACGATAATGCAATTTACTCTTTGGCGTGAAGTGAAATCTTATATCGTTCTCATTCTTGTTGGTCCAGTCTATTGGTGTTGAAACCGGCTTATTATCACTTGCCCGGACAACAGTCACCCGGATTCCATCCTGACCGTTATGCCAGATATTCTGTGACGAGCCGCCTCCCATGTCGCCCCCACCGCCATTCATGTTTCCGCTGCCATTGTCGGCATAAGCAGGAAGCGGAAAGCAGAACATGGTAAATACCAGAAGAGCCGCGAGATAACGCTTTATGTGTTTCATCTGCATCCTCCAGATTTCAAAATAAAAAAGCACGACCTCAAATGGGCCGTGCCATATTCAGGTTATATCTCAGTTTAATCCGCTATTCCGACCTGTTTATTTATATCTCCATCTCCATCTAATACTGTTCCTTGTCCGCCGCCACCTTCATCTTTGATCCATCCAAAAGCAGGGTCGTATAGTTCTCCGGCATGGTTTCCACCACTGGAACCGCCGTTCTTATCAGTTGTACCGCCAGCCTTTGGAGTCGATGTGCTGCTGGATTTTTTCTTAGTCGGCGTCTGTGCCTTCGGTGTCGTCGTGTAGGTCGGCTTTTTCGGCTTATTTGTCAGAACCGGGTTTGTCGGCTTGCTGCCGCTTTTGCTGTCGCCTTTAACAACCGGTTTCGGCGGCTTGGAAGCAGGCTTTGATGGTTTGGAGACCGCAGAAGTCAGCGGTTCGCTGCGGGAGCTTTCTTTCTTGGGGTCAAAAGCTGTTCCCGACTTGGATTCATACACACTTGAAGCCGAAGAGGAAGGGCCTTCAATAGGCGCAATTGTAAGGCTCGGGGACTCCAAAGATGCAGTAGAAGCAGTGCTGCTGGAGCTGTCTTGTGTCGATATACCTGCGCTCGCGGTAGTTGCCAGGACAGTAGCGAGAACCCCGCCGCAGAAAATAACTGCTCCGGCCAGAACTGCAATCTTTTTACCTTTCGGCGAAATGCTGAACTTTTTCATAATCTTTATCCTCCATTCAATGGAACGGCGTGGCCAGCGCATATTCACTATCTACACTAAACCACTTCTGCTAATATTTGTCAAGACTTATTGCTGAAGGCTTTCTCCGCCAGTGCATCGAGGGACACTTTTAGGACTTCAGTCATTGCCCAACTCGGACAAAATGTCCAAGTTATTTGTCCCGCTCAAAAAATGCTTCAAGACTTTCAAGAATATAC
>ENA-UOOI01001863-UOOI01001863.1-fermentation-metagenome-genome-assembly--contig:-NODE-1863-length-20073-cov-6.229344_pt1 | contig 20073 bp, 20 predicted proteins | sample MGYA00245779_ERZ724027 | MGnify/ENA primary metagenome ERZ724027 (study PRJEB28704, sample SAMN03018318) | fermentation metagenome | biome: anthropogenic terrestrial biome; feature: soil; material...
CAGATACACGGTGTCACCCGGATGCGGCGCGCTGGTCACCGTTTCAGAGGCGACGTTGCCCTTTCCGGTCAGACTGACGATCTTTTCACCCCGTTTGCCATGCAGAAGATTTTCAAATTTCTGCTCAATCCCGCTTTTCCCAATACGGTCGTTATAGGCGTATCCTTTGTTTTGAAGCGTTTTCCATTCGTCTGCGGAAATGGAGCCGATCGTGCCGAGAATATGGGGCAGCAGGGTCCCGTCCGGATAATTGCGCACCGTGGTCAGCTTGATCTGAACCCCCGGCAGCTTCATGGAATTTTCGCTCACAATCTCCACCGTATTCTGGCTGACGTCACTGGCAAACGTGTAAGGACTGGAGACGGAAAAACCGGTTTTCGTCATGTTGTACCGCACGGAAGCAATATCGCGCGCATCCTTTGCGGAGTATCCGCCGCAGCTGTACTGGTCGGTCAGATGCTTCATGCACTGGGAAGCCGTCGCATAGGATTCCACATTGAGAAAGTCTTTGGACTTCAGTGTGGCGACTTCTTTCTCTTCCCCTGAAATGAATTCGTACTGCCCCGCAGAATTCACCGTAATCGGAAGCTCGTCCTCCCATTTTTCTCCTTTTGAATTAATTAGGCGGATCAGGGTCAGAATTGTCTGATTTTCCGTCTTTTCGCTCAAATAGGCTTTATCGAATACAATGGAGTAGCCGGTGCGGTTGACCGCCAAGCCGTTTCCGGAAGCATCCAGAATTTCCCCGCGCGCGGTGGTCATCGCCACCTGGTACTGGCTTGATTTGTTTGCCTCATCCAGAAAAGTGGCGCCCTTGATGATCTGCCAATTGGCAAGCCGCAGCACAAAAACCAGAAGAACGGCGAAAACCATCAGCCCCGCAAAGAGGCGGCGGCCCCGGCCGTCTTTTTTTTCTTCTTCCACCGTCATTCCTCCTTTGAACGGATCTGCAGCGCCAGTGCCCTGTTGAAATAGTAGGCCAGCGGCGTAATCGCCGTTGTGTAGCAGAACAGCGGCAGATAGTGAGCCAGAAGTGTGTAGCCGACATAGGCGTAACCGCTCATCACATAGAAAAACAGCCACTGCAGCAGAAAAACGGAGGCTGACGAGACGGCCGTCACCAGCAGGGCGGAAAGAAAGTTCGTCTGAAACAGATTGGCGGCAAGCAGAGAAATCAGGTAGCATCCCCCCGCCAGCAGCAATGCGTGAAATCCCAGCACGCTGCCGAAGCCGAAATCAATCAGCAGCCCGCCCGCCATGCCGAACACCATGGCGGCGGTTTCGTTTTCAAAAAGGGCGATGGAGATCACCGCCGGAAGCACCAGCACCGGCCTTGCCGGACCGATTGCCGGGATCAGCCCCGGCGTTTCCTGCAAGACATACAGCACCAGCAGCTCTATGGCATAGGCAAAAAAGCGGAGTGCTTTTAATCTGCTTCCCCCGTTCATCTATTTTCCCTCCTGGGAAGACGACGAGGACGTCATTCCGCTGTCTTCCAGAGCCTGTCCCTGCCCTTGGAACGAGGTGATGACCATCACGTCGCGCACGGTCGTCACATCGACGAACGGCTTGACTTCCGCATAAAGGGAGACATCATACGGGTCGTGCTTCACGCTTTTCACGGTGCCGAGCGCGAGATCCCTCGGGTAAATTCCCCCGATGCCGTTTGTCACGACGATGTCCCCCGCCTTCACCTTTGTGTTCGCCTGCAGATAGCCGAGCTTGATCAGGCCCTGGTCGGCCAGCTTCGCGTCGGCGCTCACCACGCCGCTTTCCCGGTTGACCTTGTCGATCGAGCTGATCTTCGTGTCCGGTGAAAAGATGGTGGTTACACGGCTGTAGTTCGCGCTGACGGACGAGACCCAGCCCACCACGCCGCTTTCCGTGACGACGGGATCATAGGCGGCGATTCCGGACGAAGAACCCTGGTCAATGGTAAACTGATTATACAGATTTGACGGGTCGCGCGCGATCACCTCGGCCGAAACGGGCTGAAAATCCTCGTTTTTACTTTTCAGCTCCAAAAATTTGCGCAGCTGCGCATTTTCCTGCTGATAAGTATAGTAATTAATCAGCTTGTGGTTTAAATCATTCACTTCCCGCTTGAGGCGGGTATTTTCTTCCGCAAGCTCTTCCTTCGACTGTGTGGCGGACTGAGCCGCCGCCGCGGCATTGTTGGTAACCAGCGTGCTGATCCGCTCCATCGGCGTGGAGAGAATTCCGAAGGCATTCCCCGCAAACGAGCCGCCCGAGCCTGCAGTAGTCAGCATCAGACCGAACAAGACAAAAACGGTGATAATCAGGACTTTAAACCCGTTGGAATGGAAGACATCCTTCATCCGGCGCGGCCTCCTTTTCCTTTTCACAATCTAGGACAACCCGCGCGGCGGGAAAATTTTCCCGCCGTTCGCTGATTTTTTATTATAACATGATTTTTGAGTGGAAACAAGGTTTCGGAACAGTTTCTGTTCCATGGAAAATTGCGGAAAAAGGCTTGCACTCCGCCGGTGCATCAAGTCGAAAGACTTCCCCTTGGGCCGGAAGAAACCATTGAAATGATCAGAAGAGGGTTTAAATATGAACATTGAACTCAGAGGCGTTTCCAAACGGTTCCGTGAAACCACAGCCCTGGACCGCGTCACCGTTTTGCTGGAAAGCGGCTACATTTACGGGTTCCTCGGGCGGAACGGCATCGGGAAAAGCCCGTTTGCGCGTGCGCGACGTTTTCCGCTGCACCGCCGGTTTTGCCCAGGGTTAATCTGAAAATGAGTCCTGACAAAGAACGCCCCGGCACACAAAATTGTACCGGGGCGTCTTCTTGAAAATTTACATGAGTTCCGGATCGTAGTGCGCCCGCTCGCCGCCAATGTATTTCGGCCGGGTGCGCGCGCAAACCAGGTTAGCCTCTCCGATCTTTTTGATGCTCAGCCGCACCGGCACCGCGACCGGGCACAGATGCATCCCGATCAGCGTATCGCCGATATCCATTCCGGCGTGTGCCTGAATGGACTCGACCGCAGCCGGATGCTGAAAGGCACGGTAGGCTGCCGTTGCAAACGATCCGCCCGCCTTCGGCTGCGGCACCGCGTTGACAATCGGCAGACCGTATTTTTCGGCCGCTTCGCTTTCGAGGATGATCGCGCGGTTCAGATGTTCGCAGCACTGAGCCGCCAGGTAAATTCCCTTTTCTTTCACGAGGGGATAGATTCCGCCGAACACCGCATCCGCAGTTTCCACACTGGAGGCGGAGCCGATCTTTTTCCCGCAGATTTCGCTGGAGGAACAGCCGACCACCAGAATCTCGCCCGGTTGCAGAGGAACCGCCTGCAAAAATTCCGTGACGGCCGTCCGGGCCTGCTCTTCAATTTCATTCCGCATGGTAAAACCTCCGTTTTTCTGTTCAGTTTTAACTTTTCTTATGATTACCCGCGCCGGATCAGTGCCGGGGCTTTGCCCGCACCCGGATAACCGCCTGAATCAGCGCGGTGACAACCTGCGCGTTGGTCTGGGCGTCGACATCCGGCGCCCTCTGCCCGCGAGTCAGAACCATATACTTCGGCGGCAGTTTGTTGAGCGCCAGCGCAACGATATCCTTTTTACACCGGTCGCAGCGGCAGCATGTAAACCGTGAGAGAACAGCTTCCAGCTTTGAGAGGACGGCGCTTTCCATCACGTTGACCACTTCCGTCTGAGGGCTGTCCAGCGCCGGGACGCTGACCTTGTGCACCTCCGGAGTGCGCCGCGCGGAAGGGACGGCGGTTGCGCTCTCCGGCTGCCCGGCGGAATCCGCCGCCGGCACCGCAGCGGCCGGGCCGGCCGGTTTGCTCTCCTCGGCTGAAGCCCGGCGCCTCGACTGGGACGGCATCAGCTTTTTGTACATCAGTTCTTTATCAATTTCTTTTTTCGACCTTGCCATACGCCGTCACACCCCTCTCGCAAGCAGTTCATCGATAAATCTGCCGTAATCCTGCGCGATGTGGCTTTTTGGGGCATAGTCGAACACGCTCTGCTGAAGGGACTGCGCCTCGCTGGCGGTCACGCTGCTGCGGATATAGCTGTCAAAGACATGAAGATGCAGATCTTCGGCAATCAGCTCCGCCGTGCCGCGCACTTCACGGCTCAGGCGCGCGCGCGGGTTAAACCGGGTCAGCAGGATGCCCGCAATGGAAAGGTCCGAATTGCAGTACTTTCTGACGCGCTCCACGGTCTCATCCAGCTGCGCAATTCCCTGCAGACTGAAAATATCCGAAAGCATCGGCACGATAATCGTATCCGATGCAGTAAAAGCATTGATGGTCAGGATACCGAGCGCGGGAGGCGTGTCGAGCAGAATATAGTCGTAAAACGCCTGCATCGGCCGGAGCGCCTCCTTGAGCAGGAATTCCCTGCCCGTATCGGTGAATTCCAGTTCAATGCCGCTTAAAAGGATACTGGAAATAATGAGGTCCATGCTGGGCGTTTTCTGAATGGCAAACTGGGTTTTCACCTCGCCTTTCAGAACATCGTAAATTGAGGCGCTGGTTTCGGTGTTGGCTCCCACGCTGAACCCGAGATTTCCCTGCGGGTCAAGGTCGATGGCCAGCACGCGGTACCCTTTCTTTTTGAGGCCGGCGGCCACTGCGCAGGTCGTCGTCGTTTTGCCGACTCCTCCCTTTTGGTTGGAAACTGAAATCACCTTGGCCATCCCGATCCCCTTTCCCGTAATCCGACATGTTTCACCTAATGTTATTATACCGTTTTAGTGGTTTTATTACAAGCATTCAGTGAAAAAGCCCCGCCAAATGGCGGGGCTCGCCGGGAAAGGTCACAGGTTCAGCGCAAGTTCATAGTTTTTACGCATGTCTTCGCACGAAGCGGCAAATTTTTCACGCTCTTCTGGAGTCAGGCTGATTTCGACAATCCGCTCTGCGCCGTCCGCACCAAGGACCGCCGGGACGCTGGCGTAAATGTCTCTCTGGCCGTACTGCTCCTCCAGCAGGCAGGAAACCGGCAAGATCTTCTTTTCATCGTGGAAAATGGTCTTGATGATTTCGGCACATGCGGTCCCGATGCCGAACTCCGTCGATTTTTTCCCGTGGAGAACAACCCAGCCGCCTTTTTGGGCCTCTTGGGCGACAGCGTTTAAATCGAGCTTTCCATAGGTATCCGGATACTTTTTCCTCAAGTCAGGAAGGGGGACCCCCGCGATGGAAACATTCGACCAAGGCACCATCTGGGATTCGCCGTGCTCGCCCATCACATAGGCGTGAATGGATTTCTGGTCGAAGCCGATGCGCTCCGAAAGGACCCTTCTCAGCCTTGCGGAATCCAGCGCCGTACTGGTCGAGAGCACATGCCCTGCGGGCAGACCGGTTTTTTCCTGAAAGTAATGGGCGACCACATCGGCCGGATTTGAAATACTGATCAGGATCCCGGAAAATCCGGAGTCCTTCACCGGGCCGACCAGGGTCTTTGCCGCCTGAATCGTGTCGCCCATAAACGCCACGCGGGTCTTCTGCTCATCCGGCTGGGTGCCGGCAGCCATCACGATGATCTCCGCATCCGAAAGCTCTTCATACCCACCCGCCCGCACAACGACATGGTGCGGCAGATACGCGACAGAATCCGCAAGATCTAGCGCCTGCGCAATCGCCTTGTCCCTGTCAATGTCGAGGAAGACAAGCTCGTCGCAGATTCCCTGTGTAACCAGGCTGAACCCGCAGTGGGAACCCACATGTCCTGCTCCGATAATCACGATTTTCCTCGTTTTCATGTTCTCTGACCTCCTAACGCTGTGGGACTGCCGGAACACACCGCAATAAACTGGCCGCATCGGCGCCTTGCCGGCAATTTCCCGTTTTAAATGAGTAAAGATTTTGTCTATTCTAGCACAGTTCCCCCCGTGATAGCAAGATGCGCAGAAAATTTTTATAAGCGGAGGGAATGGCATACCGGGAACCGATGTCTTTCCGCCCCGCCCAGACAAAGCGGCCTGGGGCTGACGGCACCCGGGCAAGATACCCTGCCAACCGCCATTCGACATGAGTGAAAATATGCCTGGCGCCGGGCAAGGGTTCCGGTTCCGCATCCGGAATTCCCCACTCGGCGAGGGTTTCGCGCGCTTTCTGTGCAGAAAGCTTCTCCGGCGCGCAGGGAAATTCCCACATGCCCGCCAGAAGGCCGGTTTCCGGCCTCTTTTGCAGCGCCGCTTTTCCACCGCAGAGAAGGAGGAACACCGTCCTTTCCTCTATTCTGCGCGGGGGCTTCGGCAAAAGAACCGGCAGGGAAGCAGCCCGGCCGGTTCTCAGCCCTTCGCACAGACCGGCAAGCGGGCAGCTTCCGCACAGCGGCGCGCCGTTCGGCAGACAGACCTTCGCACCGAGCTCCATCAGCGCCTGGGTGAACGCTCCGCAGCGTTCCTGCGGATAAATTTTGCGCAGTTCTTCCGCTTCCCCGCGCTTTACGGCCGGGTTGCGGACATCCCGCCCGTCGGCTTTCAGCCGGGCGAGCACCCGCAGCACATTGCCGTCCACGGCCGGTTCCGGCCTGCCGTAGGCGATGGAGGAAATCGCCCCGGCGGTGTATTCCCCCACGCCGGGCAGTTTTCGCAGTTCCTTCGGTTCCGCCGGAAGGGTTCCGCCGTATTCCTCCAAAACCATCTTCGCCGCTCTTTGCAGGTTCCGCGCCCGGCTGTAATAGCCCAGGCCCTCCCAAAGCTTTAAGAGGCGGTCTTCCGGAACGGCGGCCAGTGCCGTCACATCCGGCACCTCACGGACAAAGCGCTCAAAGTAGGGCTTGACCGTTTCCACCCGCGTCTGCTGGAGCATGATTTCCGACACCCACACGCGGTAAGGGGTTGGATTGTCGCGCCATGGCAGCTTCCGCGCGTTTTTGTCATACCAGCCGAGCAGCGGCTCGGTGATGCTCTTTAAATCCATACTGATTCCTTTCTCATCCTTTTCGCAAAAAACAAAGGAGCCACCGAAACTCTGCCCGGCGTCTCCTCCAATTTTTTTATTTTTTCTGTTTTGATTCATTCTTCGATCATTTTTAGAATGGCCTTCTTGTTCTTCAGCCCAACCGAACGGGCGGCGACCTTGTTTCCCCGGAACAGGACCAGCGTCGGGATACTCATGATACCGAACTGCTCGGCAAGTTCGGATTCGCTGTCGATATTGACTTTCCCCACCTGCACCTGTTCCGCGGCCTCTTCGGCCACTTCATCCACGATTGGCGCCGCGCTGCGGCACGGCCCGCACCATGGGGCCCAAAAGTCGATCAGCACCGGCTTCTCCGAATTCAAAAACTGACGGATGTTCTCCTTTGTAACAGGAATTGCCGACATAGTTTTTCTCCCCTTTCTTTGATAGATGGATGCTATATTCTATGAAGAACGGGAAAAATGTTCTGTAACAATGTCACACGGCGAAAAAGCGATCAGCTCTTTTTCCTGCCGCGGAACTCCTTTGCCACATTGGTTCCGACAATTGCCCCGTCGCAGACCGCCTTGGAAATTTGGAGCAGCCCGCCGGTGCAGTCTCCGGCGGCATACAGTCCCGGCACGTTTGTGCGGCGGTTTTCATCGACGACGACCGTCACGCCCCGGACTTCGGCACCGACCTTCCGTGCGAGGTCTGCGCTGCCGGCAATTCCGACCGCGACAAACAAACCCGACGTCTCCCGCTCCGATCCATCTTCGAACCGGATGCTTCGGAGCATCTCCCCGCCGGAAAGCTCCTTGATTTTACCGGTGCAAACCTCCATCTCTTTCGGAAATTCAACCTCCGGCTTTCTCCCGTCTGTCAGGATTGTGACAGAAGAGGCAATCGGAAGCAGCTCTGCCGCCTCATGCAGGGCATAGTCGCCCGCGCCCAGCACGGCGACCGGTTTTTTGCGGTAGAAAAATCCGTCGCACACGGCGCAGTAACTGATCCCTTTCCCTTCGAACTCCGCAAGGCCCGGGATCTGCGGGGCTTTGCGGGACGCCCCCGTCGCCAGCACGGCGAACGGCGCGCGGTAGGCGCCTTTTTCCGTCGTAACGGCAAATTCCCCGTCGAAGGTCAGCCCGACCGCTTCCTCCCGCAAAATCCGGACGCCGAGCCGCCCGGCCTGTGCGGCTCCGTTCACCAGAAGCTGCCGCCCGGAAACCGGCTCGGCAAATCCGTAATAATTTTCGATCCGGCCCGCTTTCTCCAGCGCGCTTGCGCCAGAAGCGAGAATCAGGGTGGAAAGCCCGGCGCGGGCCGTGTAAAGCGCAGTGGAAATTCCGGCGGGGCCGCCTCCCAGTACAATGACATCCGGCATGATAATTCCTCCGTCCAGTTTATGATTTCTTCTATTTTTCCCACGATTTTAATCTTTTCATGCGTCTTGTTCCGTGATCAGCTCACAAAATCAATTCTCATTGGTGATTTTGTCACGGAAAACAGTAAAGAATGTCTTTATTATATACTGGTAACCGAAAAAAAGGAAGCAGGAGGTGTTATAGGACGGAATATCTGATCACGTTTCTGGAAGGGATTGTCACGTTTCTGTCCCCCTGCCTGCTGCCGATGCTGCCCGCATACGCTTCTTTTTTCGCCGGGCAGGAAGCCTGCGGCGGCAGGTGCAGGGCACTGAAAAACGCCCTGGGCTTTGTCGCCGGATTCACCGCTGTCTTTCTGCTGCTCGGCGCGTTTGCAGGGACGCTCGGCGTGGCGGTCCGGCAGCATTCCCGCGCGGCGGGGCTGATCGCGGGTGTGGTCATGATCGTTTTCGGGCTGAATTTTGCCGGCGTGCTCCGCATCGGATTTCTGGAAAGAAGCCGTGTTTCCGGGTATCGGCCGGACCGGCTCGGATTTTTCCGCTGCGCGCTGTTCGGCGCGGCGTTCTCCGTCGGCTGGACCCCATGCATCGGCGCGTTTCTCGGCTCCGCGCTGATGCTTGCCGCGGCGGGCGGCGAAAGCGCGAAAGGCATTGCGATGCTTCTTTCGTATTCCGCCGGACTTGGAATTCCGTTTGTCGCGTCCGCGCTGCTGATTGACCGGCTGAAAAGCTCGTTCGACCTGATCAAGCGCCATTACCGCACCGTGACGGCGGCCTCGGGAATCCTTTTAGTGATTGTGGGAATTCTAACGGCGGCCGGACTGCTGGCTTCGCCGTCCTAAGGGGGAAAATATAGATGGAGCGGAAATGGAAAACAGCGCTGTTCCTCGTGCTTTTTGCCGCGGTGCTCACCGGAAGCTTTTTTTGCCTACAAAAATCTTTCTGCCCGCTACCGGCCGGAAACCGGCCTGCCGGTCTCTTCGGCGCAGATGGCTTCCGGGAGCGGGGCGGGAACTTCTTCCCGGGCGGAATCGCAGGCGGCATCTTCCCGCACGGCGGCTCCGGACTTCACGGTGTATGATCAAAGCGGAAAAGCCGTGCGCCTTTCGTCGTTCCGCGGCAAGCCGGTGGTGCTCAACTTCTGGGCAAGCTGGTGCTACTACTGCAAACAAGAAATGCCGGAATTTCAGAAAGCCTACAACGCGCAAAAAGGCAAAATTCAGTTCCTCTTCGTGGACTGGAACGACGGCCGGCAGGAAACTCAGGAAAAGGGCGCAGCGTTTCTCAAGCAGAACGGCTACACGTTTCCAGCTTATTATGATTTAAATCAGGAGGCTGTCTCCGCCTACGGACTGACGGGCATCCCGGCCACCGTCTTCATCCGGGCGGACGGAACCGTAGCCGGGGGCCAGGCCGGGGCCATGGACAGCGGTACGCTCGAAAATGGGATCAAACTGATTACGGAATAAAGGGGCCAAACGGGAGCAAAAAACACGGCACACCTTTGCGGGGCGCCGGGAACGACATTTGGAAAGGCGGTTCAAAAGATGAAAGTACTCATTGTCGGAGGCGTCGCGGGCGGCGCCAGCGCGGCCTGTCGGCTGCGTAGGCTCAGCGAGGACGCTCAAATCATTTTGTTTGAAAAAGGGAAATACATCTCTTATGCAAACTGCGGCCTGCCCTATTACATCGGCGGCACCATCCAAGACAAGGATCAGCTGCTGGTCACAAAGCCGGAAACCCTGCGCAGCCGGTTTAACATCGACGTTCGGGTCCAGAACGAGGTCGTTTCGATCAACCGGGAAAAGAAATCCGTCATGGTTCTGAATCACGGGGACGGTTCCAGGTATGAAGAAAGCTATGACAAGCTGATCCTCTCCCCCGGCGCGGAGCCGAAGCGCCCGAACCTGCCCGGCATCGATCTGCCCGGCATTTTCACCCTACGCACCGTCCCGGACACGCTCCGCATCGACCGGTATCTCAAAGAGCATGACGCGAAAAGCGCCGTCGTGGTCGGTGCCGGCTTCATCGGTGTGGAAATGGCGGAAAATCTGCGGGAACGCGGGCTCGACGTCACCATCGTTGAATTCCTGCCGCAGGCGGTTGCGCCGTTCGACCCCGAAATGGCGGCGATCCTGCACAGGCATCTGCGCGAAAACGGCATCAAGCTCCGCTTCAATACCGGTGTAAAAGGATTTGAGCAGAAAGGACGGCTCACCGTGCAGCTTTCCGACCAGTCGGAACTGCCCGCCGACGTGGTCCTTCTGAGCATCGGCGTCGCACCGGACAGCGCGCTGGCCAAAGACGCCGGGCTCCCGCTCGGCATGAAGGACAGCATCCGGGTGGACGAGACTTTTCGCACCGGCGATCCGGACATCTACGCGGTCGGCGACGCCATTGAGGTGAACCAGTTCCTCACCGGCGGCAAAACCATGCTGGCGCTGGCCGGGCCGGCCAACCGTCAGGGCCGCGCGGCGGGCGAAAATGTGCTGGGGAAGCGAACCGTGAAAGATGACGGCGTCATCGGCAGTTCAATTTTGAAGGTGTTCGACCTGACGGCGGCCTGCACAGGGCTGAACGAAAAACAGCTGAAAGAAAAAAAGCTGCCGTACTTCAAAACTTATATCCATCCGGGCAATCACGCCTCCTACTACCCGGGGGCCATGCCGCTGGACATGAAACTGCTGTTCGCGCCGGATGGCAAAATCTACGGCGCGCAGGCGGTCGGAGCGGCTGGCGCCGACAAGCGCATCGACGTGATCGCCGCGGCAATCTGGTTCGGCGGCACGGTTTACGACCTTGAAAAGCTGGAGCTGTGCTATGCCCCTCCCTACTCTTCGGCTAAGGATCCCGTGAACATGCTGGGCTTCACCGCCGCCAATATTCTGCGAGGCGATGTAAAAGTTGTTTACGCGGAAGATATCGAACAGACGGAGCCCGGCAGGATCACGCTGCTGGACGTCCGCACCCCGGAGGAAACCGCAACCGGCATGATCGACGGCGCCGTCAACATCCCGGTTGACGAGCTGCGCGGCCGCCTTTCCGAACTGCCGAAAGACAAGCCGGTTTATGCCTACTGTGCGGTCGGCCTGCGCGGCTACGTCGCATGCCGCATCCTGACTCAGCACGGTTTTGACGCCTACAACCTGAGCGGCGGCCTGAAGACCTGGCGCGACGTACACGAAAAGCCGGACGTTCCTTCCCCGACCGACTGTGCCGGCATAAAAAAAAACAACAGCCGGAAAGATAAAGTCTGCGGCCTTCCTCTCACCGGAAGCGAAAAGATAATTGAGGTGGACGCCTGCGGTCTGCAGTGTCCCGGCCCGATTATGAAGACCGCGCAGGCGGTCAAGGCGGCCGCCGAAGGGGAAATCCTCCGCATTCGGGCAACCGACCCCGGTTTCGTCTCCGACATCGGCGTCTGGTGCGAGCGGACCGGGAACCGGCTGCTTGGCACGACGCGCAGCGGCACCGTGTATGAGGTCCGCGTGCAGAAATACGCGCCTGTCCAGGCCGCGGCGCCGGCCGCCGGCGGCAACGGCAAGGCCATCATCGTGTTCAGCGGGGACCTCGACCGCGCGATTGCCTCGCTGATCATCGCAAACGGCGCGGCCGCCATGGGGCGCAAAGTCACCCTGTTCTTCACGTTCTGGGGGCTGAATATCCTGCGGCGGGAGGACCGCGTTCGCGTGAAAAAAAGTCTTACGGAAAAAATGTTCGGTGCCATGATGCCGCGCGGCACCGGAAAACTCGGCCTTTCGCGCATGAACCTGCTCGGCCTGGGCCCAAAAATGATCCGGAGCGTGATGCGGCGCAAGCACGTCTCTTCCCTGGAAGAGCTGCTCCGGTCCGCAATCGGCTCCGGCGTGCGGATCGTCGCATGCCAGATGTCCATGGATATCATGGGGATCCGGAAAGAGGAGCTGATCGACGGCGTAGAAGTCGCCGGGGTTGCAACTTTCCTCGGCGCGGCAGAGCAGTCCGACACGAGCCTGTTTATTTAGGAGGGCAGCCGGACATACGCAAAAAATGAGCCCGCTTCTCAAGTTTTAAGAAGCGGGCCTTTCATTTTCCCCACAAACAGCGCGGCGCATTGTATTGCGTGGCACGGCGGGGTATAATGAGTATAAATAATATAATAAAAAATAAAAAAAGGAGAGTTGCCATGGAAACGTTATATCCTATCCGGCTGAACGCCGTCTGTAAAGACTACCTTTGGGGCGGGACCCGGCTCAGGACCGAATACCATCAAAACAGCAGCGCGCTGAAAGTGGCGGAAAGCTGGGTCCTCTCCTGCCATCCGGACGGGCCCGCCGTCATTGCAAACGGCGATGCAAAAGGCCTGACCCTGCGGGAATACTGCGACAGGGCCGGAAGGGGAATTCTGGGGACGGACTGTGAAAAGTTTCCGGATTTTCCCATACTGATCAAGCTGATCGACGCAAAGGAAAATCTCTCGATTCAGGTCCATCCCGACAACGATTACGCGCGCACGCACGGCGGTGGGTTTGGCAAGACCGAAATGTGGTATGTCGTCGACTGCGCGGAAGGAGCCTATCTGTACTACGGTTTCGACCATGAAATTTCAAAGGAGGAGTTCCGCCGGCGGATTGAAACCAACACGCTGCCGGAAGTCCTCCATAAAGTTTTGGTCAGACCGGGGGACGTGCTGATGATTGACTCCGGCACCCTGCACGCCATCGGGGCGGGAATTCTGATCGCCGAAATTCAGCAGAATTCCAACCTGACCTACCGCATTTACGACTACGGCCGCCTCGGGGCAGACGGGAAACCGCGTCAGCTGCACATTCCGCAGGCGCTGGACGTGACCCGTCTGCGCCGCCCCGCGCGCCCGGTCGGCCCGCAGGGGAGAGAAATCCGCGAGGAAGGATGCGTGCGAACGCTGCTTGCCTCGTGCGAATACTTTACCGTCACCCATATGAAAATCACGGAATATGCGCTCTGCGCGGGAGAAAAAAGTTTTCAGTCCCTCGTTTGCCTGGACGGCGACGCACTGATTCTGGACCGTGGCCGCGCGCTTCTCACCTTTGGGAAGGGGGACAGCATCTTCATCCCTGCCGGATTTGGCCGCTATACCGTCAAGGGCGGCTGCGAGATTCTGCTGACCGAGGTCTAAATGATCATCCCGCCGTTCACGCCGAGAATCTGCCCGGTGATAAAGCCGGCCCCGGGCGAGGCGAGAAACGAAACCGCCTTCGCGATATCTTCCGGCGTGCCGAGCCGGCAAAGCGGCGTCTCCTGCCGAAGCTGTTCCAGGGTCTGTTCGGAAAAGCCCGCGTTCATTTTCGTGCCGATCACGCCAGGCGCGACGCAGTTGACACGCACGCCGGAGGGACCGACCTCCTTCGCCAGCGCTTTGGTCAGGCCGATCACGGCCGCTTTGGCAGCCGAATAGTGTACTTCGCACGAGGCGCCGACCTGCCCCCACATGGAGGAAACGTTGACGATACAGCCGCTCTTCTGCCGGATCATCGCCGGCAGAGCCGCCCGGCAGCACAGAAACACCCCGCGCACATCCACATTGAACATCTCGTCCCAGTCGCGATCCGTCAGGTCGGTAAACAGCTTTTGCTGCGCGATTCCGGCATTGTTGACCAGCAGGTCAAGCCGCCCAACGCCGCGGAACAAATCCGCCACCTGAGCCGAATCGCGCAAATCCGCTCCGGCCAGCGCGGCGGCCTCCTCGCCGTAGGCGCGCGTCAGTCTTTCCCAAAGGCTGCGCGCGCCTGCCGCATTTTGATGGTAATGCAGAACGACTCTGTAGCCGTCCTTCGCAAGCCGGGCCGCAACCGCTCCCCCAATTCCGCCGGAAGCTCCGGTGACAAGTGCTTTTTTCATATGATTTTCCTCCTTTTTGCCCTCTCGGCGCCGCGTTAAATGAATACTTTGAGGTCAGAAAATACATGGCAACAGGCCAAGGCAACAGACAAAATCCCCCTTTCCGCATAGTATATACAGGAAACGATCTTAGTAGCATCGTCTCAGTCTTTGTGAAAAGGAGGATTTATTTTGAGCTGTTACAGTTACAACGACCTTTGTTCGTGCTCCCGGACAGTCCCCGCTTTCGTACCGATTCAGCAGAATTGCTGCCCGCCGTGCCCGGATCCTTGTCACCCGTATAGGCCGCCATGTCCGCCATACCCGGATCCTTGTCATCCATGCCCGCCATGTCCGCCCCCTTATGATCGAAGGATTCCGTCTTATGCGTTCTATTTTACAAATGCTTCTCAAAACGTTGCGGCGGGTCAGCCGGTTGTCTTCTCGGCCGGCAGCTCTACTTCGGATATAGCTCTGTCCGGCGGAAATTTGGTGTTTAGCAGACCGGGAATTTATCTTATCCAGTATAAGATTGCCTTTACCGGCCCGGCGGCAAGCACAACAGTCAGCCTCGCCTTAAACGGCGTTCCCGTCGCCGGTTCTTCGGCTGTCACCACAACGGATACGGAATACAGCGGCCAGGCGATTGTCAGCATGCCGAGCGGGGGCATTGTCTCCCTCACAGTCAGCGTCGCTTCAACCGTTGCTTTTGCAAGCATTACAGCCGTCCGCATCGCCTAACCGATGTGGAAAGTCCACCTGCCCGGGAGTGATGCCAGACTGGTGAACGAAACAAAAACGGACCCTGCTCCGGTGACGGAACGGGGTCCGTTTTTTGATGCGATCCGCTCAGAAATGATTGTATTCCAGAACGTAGCGGATAATGAACAAAATTGCAATCGTATACATAATCGGGCTGACCTGCTTTGCCTTGCCGCGCACCAGTTTAATGAAACAGTAGCTGATGCAGCCGAATGCAATTCCTTCCGAAATACTGTACGCAAACGGCATCATGGCGATGGTTAAAAAGCAGGGAATGGCAATTTCCATGTCGTCCCAGTTGACTTCCCGCACACCGCCGATCATCATGACCCCGACGATCAGCAGGACCGGGTAAGTCGCGGAACCCGGAATAAACCCGAGAAATGGGGAAAGGAAAATTGCAAGAAGGAAGCAGATTGCGGTCGTGACGCTGGTCAGGCCGGTCTTTCCGCCCTCTGAAATGCCTGCGCTTGATTCGACATAGGTCGTCACTGTCGAAGTTCCGAAGATTGAACCTGTCACAGTTGCAATGGCGTCCGCCATCATGGCCCGTGTTGCATTTGGCAGCTTGCCCTCCGGAGTCAGGAACCCGGCTTTGCCGGCCGTCCCATACAGCGTTCCGACCGTGTCGAACATGTCGACCATCGTCAGAGAAATCAACACTGAAATCAGCGAGAAGAACGCTACGCCGATTCCCTCATTGGTGTGAAGCAGCTCCGGAAATCCGTTCAGGAACTGCCCGAAAGTCGGCGCGAGGGAACCGGTGACGGAAAGTCCTCTGGAAATTCCGACATCCGCGCCGAAGCCGAACTGCATTACGGCGCCCACAATACTTGTGGCGATGATGCTGATGAACAGACCGCCTTTCACGCCGTAGACAACCAGAAGAACCGTGATGAAAATTCCGATGATGGCAAGCGCCGTCGACGGATTTGCAAAATTGCCGAGGGTGATAATGGTGGACTTGCTCGACGCAACGATCCCCGCGCCCTTGAGCGCCACGATTGCAATGAACAACCCGATGCCGCCGCTGATCGCCCGCTTAATGGAAAGCGGAATCGCATCAACGATCTTTTCCCGGATCCCGCTCGCCGTAATCAGAATGAAAATCGCGCCGGAAATAAAAACAGCGGCAAGACCCGCCCTCCAGGAGAAGCCATAGGTGCCGCAGATCGTATATGCGAAAAAGGCATTCAGTCCCATGCCCGGAGCCTGCGCCAACGGGTAGTTGGACAAAAGCCCGCTTAAAAGGGTACCGACCGCCGAAGCGATGCAGGTTGCCAGCATCACCGCACCCTTGTCCATTTTTGCATCACCAAGAATGGACGGATTGACGAAAATGATGTAGGCCATGGTGAAGAATGTGGTAAGGCCTGCAAGGACTTCTGTGCGAACATCCGTGTTGTTCCCCTTCAGGTTGAAAAAATCGCCCTTGGGATGAATTGCTGTCGTTGTACTGTCTGCCATGTTTTGATTCCTCCAGAACAGAAAATAAAAATTGCCCGACTTTTGCGCCGGGCCTCGTTCAATTACAATATTAAGTATAACGGTTCAGGAAAGATTAGGCAATATACTATTTACACAAAATTTTAAATTATGACATATATTATTCATACTTTTTATAAAAATTCATGTCTCAAGGCGCTGTAACGGACATTTCTCACCGGCTAATTTCCCAACGCGAAGTTCCGTTCCTCCGCAAGCTTTTCAATTTCTGCCTGCGCCTTTTTCAGACATTTCCCGACCAGCTGTTCCTTTTCAGGCGTGTAGCGAAACGAGGGGACGGAAACGCTGACCGCAGCGAAGACCTTTCCCCGCTGATGCAGCGGAACCGCATAGCAGTAAATGTTGTCGTTCGACTCCTCACGTTCCCAGGCAAGCCCATCCCGCCGAACAATCCGGATTTGCGCAAGCAAATCTTCGATATCCGTCACCGAGCGTTTCGTCATGCGGCAAAGCCCATCTTCAAAAAGCAGCCGGATCTCTTCGTCGTCCAGACCACTCAGTAGCGCTTTCCCCAGCGCCGTGCAGTTTGCGGGAATTCTGACCCCCACAAAGGAAATCAGGCGTATCTGTTGGGGAGAATCCACCTTTCCGATATAAAGAACGTTCTTTTCATCCAGCACTGCAAGCTGGCAGGTTTCCTCACAGACCTTTACCACCGCTTCCATGGTTTTCAGGATCATCTCCAGCGCATCCCGGCCAGCCGTAAACGCCGTTCCCAAAACATAGGCGCCGATTCCGACGGAGTAACGGCCCGTCTTCCGATCCAGAGAAACATATTTTCGTTCGGCTAACGTATGGATAATCGGAAACAAGCTGCTTTTCGGGACATTCAGAGCAGCCGCAATCTCCGAAAGGGTATGCCCTCCCTTCCCCGCACTCGCGAGGTATTCTAAAACGTCCAAAACGCGTGCTGTCCCACGGTGCTGTTTCATGCTCATCGATTCCTTTCTTTCATCAACTTGCTGCTTCCCTATCATCATATCAAACAGGCATTTCCATTGCAAGGATTAAGCAATATGTATTATTATACACAAAATTACATTCAAAATTTTATAAATCATAACAAATTTATATAAATCATGGAATTTAATATTGACAGATCACATCCTCAGTGTTAATCTATCAAATGTATGTTGTTCGTATTTAAGCATTTAGTTCCTAAATGCGAACACAAAGCAGATAAATTGAGGAGGATTACCGCTTATGATCATGAAAGCCTTAAAAAAAGTCCCCGCCGGAATGATGGTCATCCCACTGATCCTGGGCTCCATCATTAACACCTTTTTCCCGTACATTGTCAACATTGGTTCCTTCACTACCGCTGTTTTCACCAGTGCAGGTGCAGCCACCGCGATGGGCATTCAGTTGTTCTGCCTAGGGACAACCCTTCAGCTCAGGGATATTCCGCCGGTATTAAAGCGCGGAGGAATCCTATTGTTGAGTAAATTTGTCATTGGTGCCGCCATCGGTATCACCATCGGCAAAATTTTCGGCATGGTGGGCGTGCTCGGCATGACCAGCCTTGCCATTATCAGCGCCGTGACCAATTCCAACGGTTCCTTGTACCTTGCGCTGATGGAAAATTACGGTGACGCTCCTGACTGCGCCGCCATGGCTCTTCTGAGCTTGAACGACGGCCCCTTGTTCACTCTGATCGCCCTCGGCGGCTCCGGCCTGGCCAATGTTCCCGTCAAAGCGCTCATCGCAACCATCGGACCCATCCTGGTCGGAATGATCCTCGGCAATATAGACAAGGACTTCAGCAAATTTTTAGCTCCCGCCGGTTCCATCATGATTCCATTCGTAGGCTTCTGCCTGGGTGCCGGCATCAACATTACCAATTTGGTAAAGGGCGGCCCCCAAGGCATCATCCTGGGCCTTGTGACCTGCTTTATTGGCGGTCCGTTCATTGTTCTCTGTGACCGCTTTATCGGCCGCCGCCCCGGCTACGCCGGCTGGGCTGTAGCCACGACTGCCGGAAACGCGGTCGCCGTCCCCGCGGCCGTTGCTTTAGTCGATCCGCGGTATCAGCCTTTCGTAAGCTCCGCTACCGTACAGGTTGCCGCGTCCACCGTCATCACCGCCATCTTGGTTCCGTTTATTACCGACTGGTGGGTCAAGAAGTACGGTTCCCCCAAGTGTCCGAAACAGCCCGAACTCAAAAATATTCCGGAAGCCCAGGCCTGACCGGGACTCCGGATTTAATCTGACAGAAAAAGGAAGGAGCTTTTTCATGCACAACGCAATGATAATCGATTCCAAGGACGATGTGGCCGTCGCGATCGAGCCTGTCAAAAAAGGCGATACCGTCACCTATACCGTGAACGGGGAGGAAAAATCCCTTACCGCCCTTCAGGATATCACGATTTACCATAAGCTGGCGATCCGTAATATCGCCAAGGGCGCACCCATTTCCAAATATGGGGAACACATCGGCATCGCCGCCTGCAATATCAACGCAGGGGAACACGTCCACGTTCATAACGTGGCCAGCCGCCGTGAAAACCTCGACATCTGAAGGGAGAAAAGTAAAATGAATTTTTACGGTTATAAACGCCCGGACGGGCGGGTAGGAGTTCGCAATAAAGTTCTGATCCTTCCGGCCAGCGTCTGCGCTTCGGACACAACCCGCATCATTTCACAACAGGTCGTCGGTTCCGTAACCTTCCATAACCAGAACGGCTGCTCTCAGGTTGCCTCGGACCAACAGCTCACCATGGACGTGATGGCGGGTTACGCCGCCAACCCCAACATCTACGGAACCGTAGTGGTCTCCCTCGGCTGCGAAAACTGCCAGATGGATCTTGTGGTGGATGCCATCCGGACCCGCACGAACAAGCCGCTGAAACGGGTCATCATTCAGGAGGCCGGCGGAACGTTGAAAGCGATTGATAAAGCCGTTCGCTACGCCAAAGAAATGGTTTCCGAGGCCTCCCTGCTCCAGAGAGAGGTGTTTCCGCTGTCCGAACTGATTGTCGGAACGGAATGCGGCGGTTCGGACCCCACCAGCGGCCTGGCTGCCAACCCGCTGATCGGCCAACTCAGCGACCTTCTGGTTAAGGAAGGGGGCACTTCCATTCTCAGCGAAACGACTGAATTTATTGGTGCAGAGCATATTCTGGCACGCCGTGCCGCCACCAAGGAGGTCCACGACCGCATTTACGAGATTGTTCACCGGTATGAAAAGGCTCTCCGGCTAGTCGGGGAAGAGGTCCGCGAGGGCAACCCTTCCCCCGGAAACAAGGCTGGCGGTCTGACAACCCTAGAAGAAAAATCACTGGGATGTATTCACAAGGGCGGGCATACTTCTATAAATGCCGTCTATGATTACGCCAAGCAGGTCAAAGCAAAATCCGGCCTGGTCATCATGGACACCCCGGGGAACGACCCGTCTTCCGTGGCCGGCATGGTAGCCGGCGGTGCCCAGGTCGTGGTTTTCTCGACTGGCCGCGGTACCCCGACGGGCAACCCGATCGCTCCCGTAATTAAAATCACCGGCAACAAGCTGACCTACGCCAGTATGAACGACAATATCGACGTGGACGCCTCTCCGCTGATTTACGGTGGCAAAACCATGGAAGAACTCGGAGGCGAGCTGCTTGCCCTGGTTTCTCAGGTTGCCGGTGGAAGGCAGACCAAGGCCGAAAGTCTGGGTTACACGGAAATGGCGATTGCCCGCGTCTG
>ENA-UOOI01001864-UOOI01001864.1-fermentation-metagenome-genome-assembly--contig:-NODE-1864-length-20051-cov-4.203591_pt1 | contig 20051 bp, 13 predicted proteins | sample MGYA00245779_ERZ724027 | MGnify/ENA primary metagenome ERZ724027 (study PRJEB28704, sample SAMN03018318) | fermentation metagenome | biome: anthropogenic terrestrial biome; feature: soil; material...
AATGAGATCAGAGAACCGATGAGGGTAACTTTCGAGCCAGAACGAATCAACAGTCTGCTCGGAACTAGTCTCTCACCTCAGGAAATGCTTGATTACATGGCAAAAGTGGAACTTACCTATGATAAAAGGAAAAATGAAGTGATTGCTCCTACGTTTCGTCAGGATATCTTCCGCACAGCTGATCTGGCTGAGGAGGTGGCAAGATTTTTCGGATATGACAATATTCCGACGACTCTTCCGAGTGGTCAGGCGACAACAGGAAAACTGCCATTTAAACTTCAGGTTGAGGACAGGGCCAGAGATGTTGCGGAATACTGCGGATTTTCACAGGGGATGAGCTATTCCTTCGAAAGCCCGAAAGTATTCGACAAGTTACTGCTAGATGTAGATGATCCTCTTCGGAAAGCAATTCCGATCATGAACCCACTGGGCGAGGATTTTTCAATTATGAGGACGATTACACTGAATGGTTTGCTTACCTCGCTTGCCATTAATTATAATCGCAGGAATAAAAATGTCAGACTTTATGAGATGGGAAATGTTTATCTGGCAAAAAGTCTTCCACTTACAGAACTGCCTACAGAAAAGATGATGTTTACTCTTGCCATGTATGGAGAGGGTGATTTCTATGATATGAAGGGCGTCGCCGAAGAATTCTTTACAAAGGTTGGCTTGAATAAACGACCGGAATATAAAAGCAATGCCGGAAGAAATTATCTTCATCCCGGCCGTCAGGCTGATGTTTATTATGAGGGGACCAAGCTTGGTTTTCTGGGTGAGGTACATCCGCTTGTATGTGATAACTATGGAATTGGTGAGAGAACTTATATAGCTGTGATCGATATTCCGGCTGTTCTGGAATATGCCACCTTTGACCATAAATATGAAGGGATTGCCAGATTCCCGGCTGTTACAAGAGATATCAGCATGGTAGTTCAAAAAGAGATTCAGGCAGGTCAGATTGAAGATCTGCTGATTCAGAGGGGCGGAAATATTCTGGAAAGTTTTGAACTGTTTGACGTCTACGAAGGACATCAGATTAAAGAAGGATACAAGTCTATGGCATATTCCCTTCTGTTCCGCTCAAAGGAAAAGACGTTGGAAGAATCAGAGATTACATCGGCGATGAGAAAGATTATGAACGGGCTGGAAAGCCTTGGAATAGAACTTAGGAAATAGAGAGGTTTACATGCGATTATATATTATAAGGCACGGAGAAACAGACTGGAATGTACAGGGACGGCTGCAGGGTCAGTCTGATACACAATTGAATGAGAACGGGATTCGTCTTGCAAAAATCACTGCAAAGGCACTTAAAGATATTCCTTTTGATCTTGGATTTTCCAGTCCCTCTTCACGTGCACTAAAAACGGCAAAGATCATCCTTGGGGATAGAAATGTTCCTATTCTGACAGATAACCGCCTTCTGGAGTTATCCTTTGGCGCATGGGAGGGTCTGGGCTGTCACAAGGATAATTTCGAGATTCCATCGGATCATTTCGATGATTTTTACCTGAGACCTATGCAGTTTATACCTGGTAATGGAGGTGAGACGATTCCTGAACTTTGTGAGAGAACCAGCAAATTTTATACAGAACTGATCCATAATCCTGACTATCAGGATAAGACGATCCTGATTGCGACTCATGGATGTACAGTGCGTGCACTGCTTCAGAATGTAAAGGAAGATCGGGAACATTTCTGGGGAAATGGTGTTCCGATGAACTGCGCAGTTAACATTGTGAGTGTAGAGAATGGGGTGTCGACGCTTCGGGCTGCGGATCAGGTGTATTATGGAGAAGATGACATGACGAATTACTATACTTTGGAAAGTTGAGACGGGTACGATGGGACTTGCCAGTAACTATAATCACACAATACACGCCTGTTATGTAGGATATATCTCACAGGCAATTGTCAATAATTTTGTCCCCCTGTTGTTTCTGACATTTCAGAAGACGTATAAGATTCCACTTTCACAGATCACCATGCTGGTATCACTGAATTTTATCATCCAGCTTCTTGTCGACCTGCTGTCGGTGAAACTAGTGGACAAAATTGGTTACCGAATTTCTGCAGTCTGCGCGCATCTATTTTGTGCGGTTGGTTTGATCGGACTGGGCATACTGCCGGATCTTGCGGATACCCCATTCGTCGGTCTTGTTTTGGCGGTAGTCTGCTACGCAGTCGGGGGAGGTATGATTGAGGTTTTGATCAGTCCGATTGTGGAAGCATGCCCAACCGAGAAAAAAGAGGCTGCGATGAGCCTGCTTCATTCTTTTTACTGTTGGGGATCAGTGGGGGTTGTCCTGTTTTCAACTTTATATTTTGCAATTTTTGGAATTGACAATTGGAGAGTGCTGTCGATACTGTGGGCTGTTATACCTGCTGTGAATGCAGTGGCTTTTACGAAAGTGCCTATCCGTGCACTTGTGGAGGACGGGAAGGGCCTTGTCCCATCGCAGCTGTTTGGCATGAAGATTTTTTGGATCTTTGCTCTGTTGATGGTATGTGCCGGGGCCTCTGAACAGGCTATGAGTCAGTGGGCATCGGCCTTTGCTGAAAGCGGGCTGAAAGTCTCAAAAACAGTTGGAGATCTTGCCGGTCCCTGCTTTTTTGCCGCATTAATGGGCACATCGAGGGCTTTATATGCAAAACTCAGTGAAAAGATTGATCTGATGAATTTCATGAAGCTAAGTGCCGTTTTCTGTGTGATCAGTTATCTGCTTGCCAGTTTTTCACCAATTCCGTTTCTGGCACTTCTGGGATGTGGTCTGTGTGGTCTTTCTGTCGGTATCATGTGGCCCGGGACTTTCAGTCTGGCCGCAAAAGCATGCCCGAAGGGCGGAACAGCGATGTTTGCGATGTTTGCCCTTTTCGGAGATTTGGGCTGCACACTGGGTCCGACATTGGTCGGGACGATATCCGGGCAGATGAATGGAAACTTAAAAGCGGGCTTGCTTTTCGCCATTGTCTTTCCACTGCTTCTTATCAGTGGTATTATTCTCTGCAAAAAGATGACAAAAGAGCAGAATGAAACTGAGAATGTGAAAACGGAATACACTGGCGGGTTGTAAAATCTGGGTATTGGATGTAAAATAAAAAACTGGCATAACAATCACAATAAGAGGAGATGTTGCTTGCATGAAAACATCAGATTTTAATTATGAGCTACCGAAGGAGCTAATCGCTCAAGACCCTTTAAAGGATCGCAGTGCATCGAGACTGATGCATCTGGATCCCTTGTCTGGTGCTGTGGAACACCGTCATTTCACGGATATTCTAGAGTACTTACATCCGGGAGACTGTCTCGTGATCAATGATACAAAAGTGATACCGGCACGTCTTTACGGACGAAAAGAAGGAACAGATGCTTCGATCGAGATTTTGCTCTTAAAGAGAAAAGAAAATGATGTCTGGGAGACACTTGTGAAACCTGGGAAAAGGTGTAAGATCGGAACGGTCATTGATTTCGGAGAGGGAATTTTGACCGGAACGGTCATTGATATTGTTGAAGATGGAAACCGTCTGATTCAGTTTACCTATGATGGGATCTTTGAGGAAATCTTAGATCAGCTGGGCGAGATGCCGCTTCCTCCTTACATCACACATAAACTAAAAGATAAGAATCGCTATCAGACGGTCTATGCAAAACATGAGGGTTCAGCCGCAGCACCTACTGCAGGGCTTCATTTTACAAAGGAGCTTTTGGGGCAGGTGGAAGATATGGGTGTGAAGATTGCCCATGTGACACTGCATGTGGGACTTGGAACTTTTCGTCCTGTCAAGGTAGATGATGTAAAAGAGCATCATATGCACTCAGAGTTTTTCGTGGTAGAAGAAGATCAGGCAAAGCTGATTAACGATACAAAGGCGTCTGGGCATCGAGTAATTTCCGTTGGAACAACAAGCTGTAGGACTCTTGAGTCTGCAGTTTCAGATGATGGAATATTGAGGGCAAAGAGTGGCTGGACCGATATCTTTATCTACCCGGGCTTTACGTTCAAGATGGTTGACGGATTAATTACCAATTTTCATCTGCCAGAGTCCACACTTTTGATGTTAGTGTCAGCACTGGCAGGAAAGGATCACATTCTGGCAGCTTACGAAGAGGCAGTTCGGCAAGGATACCGCTTCTTCTCATTCGGAGATGCAATGTTAATCCTGTGATAATTCTGCGAGATCTTTGTAAAATCCGGGATAAGAGATATCGATACAATTGCTGTGCTTAATCGTGGTTTCACCCTCGCAGACGAGTCCTGCAATTGAAAATGCCATGGCAATGCGATGGTCAAGATAGCTTTCGATTTCGGTTCCATTCATTGGATTCCCCCCCTGGATGATCATGCCGTCATCGGTACCTTCGACATTGACACCCATAGCCTGTAATTCTTTCACCATAATATCAAGCCGATTGGATTCCTTAACTTTCAGCTCCTGGGCGTCTTTTATCATTGTGGTGCCTGAGGCAAAGGAAGCCAGAACGGCTATGATTGGAATTTCATCTATTAAGGTGGGAATCATCCCTCCCCCTATCACGCATCCGTGAAGATCTGATGATTGTATCAGCAGATCAGCGGTCGGTTCATATCCATCATTTCTCTGACTTATGAGTTCAATCTTTCCCCCCATAGATTTACAGACCGTTATGATACCGCTTCTTGTTGGATTGATACCGACATTTTTGAGCAGGATTTTTGATCCTGGTATCATAAGAGCTGCGGCAATAAAATATGCAGCGGAGGAGATATCTCCCGGGACGTCTACCTTTTGTCCTTTCAGATGAGGTTCTGGCTGTATCATGGCGGTAGTTTCCAAGGTTTTGACATCTCCTTCGAAATAAGACAGCATCAGCTCTGTGTGATTTCTCGATACATAAGGTTCTGTCACAGATGTCGGTGAATCTGCGTAGAGACCTGCCAGAAGAATGCAGGATTTTACCTGCGCAGATGCAAGAGGAGAGTGATATTCGATGCCGTTAAGCTGTTTTCCCACAATTGAAAGAGGAGCACAGTCGTTGGAATTGATACTTTTAATATCGGCTCCCATCATTTTCAGGGGGCGTATAATCCGATTCATAGGACGTTTTTTGATAGACGGATCTCCGGTAAGCGTACTTTCAAAAGACTGTCCCGAAAGAATTCCGGAGATGAGACGCATGGTGGTTCCACTGTTTCCACAGTCGAGGATCCCATATGGCTTTTTTAGCCCATGCAGTCCTTTTCCGTGAATGATGATTTTATGATCAGTTTTTTCGATGTCGATTCCCATCTTTCGAAAACAGTCAATCGTGGAGAGACAGTCCGCTCCTTCAAGAAAATCCGACACCTCGGTATCACCTTGTGCGAGAGATCCCAGCATAACAGCCCGATGAGAGATGGACTTATCACCCGGAACTTTCAATTCACCGCGAAGCGGATGTGTAAGTTTTGATATTTTCATAAAGTATCTTCTTCCTTTTTGGTTTTTTATAGTCTGTCGAATATAATGATTTTCGATATCCCTATGTTCTCCTGTGAATCAGATAGGAGTTTTGCTTTAGGATGGCAGCACCCTTTTTGCAGGCATCTTCCTGATAGAACTCAATCTTAAGAACCCCTTCCTCGAATTCGCGGTTATGTATGATTCCAATGTTTTTGATACTGATGTTGTGTTGTGCCAGCACACTTGTGACTGCAGCGATCCCGCCTGTCTCATCATAAATATCACAGTATAATACATGACTTTTATTGGAGGCAGATGTGATATCCGTGATGGAGTCGCGGTAATAGCGCGAGGATTCGAACATGGAATAGAGCCCGTCCTTATCGGCGTCTGCAATGCAGGCTCTGGCCGTCATCAGGAGTTCATCAAACTTGTCGATCGTTTTCAGTATCATATCTTTATTAGAGAGACAGATATGCTGCCACATCTCAGGCGAGGATGATGCGATCCGTGTGATGTCTTTAAAACCGCCGGCAGCAATCATTTTCATATATTCAGATGGTCCGTCGAGTTGTTTTACTTCATTTACAAGGATCGAGGCAATAATATGAGGGAGATGGCTCACACCGGCAGTGATGTAATCATGTTCCGATGGGGACATGATCAGAGGGAGGGCTCCCAAAGAACGTATAAATTTTTGAAATTCCAAAGCTTTTTCCGGTTTAACAGTCTCACAGGGTGTTAGGATATAGTATGCGTTTTCAATCAGATAGTCTGCAGAATTCTCATATCCTGTTTTTTCCGAGCCGGCCATCGGGTGACCCCCGATAAAATTAGCATCCAAATGTAAACTTACTGCTTCCTGATGGATGGTGCCCTTTACACTTCCTACGTCTGTGAGGATGATGTCAGATGAGATGATATCTTTTAATGTTTTAAGGTAGGAGATATTTGCGTTCACGGGTGCGCACAGGAAGATCACATCACATTCCTGAAAACGTATGTCTGTTTTATCGCAGGGGATATCAACGACATGCTCTGATACTGCAGTTATAAGGGTATCCTTATTGGGATTGTATGCAAGAATTTTGTAATCCGGGTGGTGTTTTCTGATTGCTCTGGCAATGGATCCACCGATCAGTCCGAGGCCGATAAAGCCGATAGTTGTCAATGCTGTGTTTCCTCCTTTTGCCTCTTTTTCTTTGATAAGTTTACTAAATATAGGAGAAAAAGTCAATAACAGTACTGGTAAAGTGTCAGAGTACAATTCGAAAGCGAAATGTTGCGAATATTCTGAATGTTTTAAAATTAAAATGGTTAAAATGAATAAAAAGCTTGAATTACCATTGTATATTTAGTAAAATGTATACATACAACAATTAGGAGGTATTACATATGGACGTTTTTCGAACTGACAGGATCAGAAATGTGGTGCTGCTTGGACATGGTAGTGCGGGAAAGACAACACTTACCGAGGCTATGGCTTATCTTTCCGGTATTACGAATCGTCTTGGAAAGATTACGGATGGTAATACAGTCAGCGATTATGATAAGGAAGAGATCAAACGGAAATTTTCAATATCAACAACGCTGGTTCCGGTTATTTGGGGAAAATATAAAATCAACATTCTTGATACGCCTGGATTTTTCGATTTTGTGGGTGAGGTAGAAGAGGCTGTGGCGGCAGCCGATGCTGCAGTGATTGTAGTATCGGGAAAATCAGGGGTCGAGGTCGGTACACAGAAGGCCTGGGATCTCTGTGAAAAATATCATCTTCCTCGCATGATCTTTGTCACAGAGATGGATATTGACAATGTCAGCTACCGGGAAGTGGTCGAGCAGCTGAAAGAATTATATGGCAGAAGGATTGCACCGCTTCACATGCCAATCAGGGAAGATGAGAAATTTGTCGGTTATATCAATATCGTGAAGAATAAAGGACGCCGTTACCTTGACAAAGGTCAAAAAAAAGAGTGCGAAATCCCTGATTATTCAAAAGAATATCTGGAAAAATATCGGGAAACGCTGATGGAGTCTGTGGCCGAGACAAGTGATGAATTTATGGACCGCTATTTCGAGGGGGATGAGTTTTCTGTTGCTGAGATTTCTGCAGCACTGTCTAAGAATGTAAAGGAAGGCAGCCTGATACCTGTGTGCATGGGGGCTCCAGTCTGCCTTTATGGAGTTTCCAATCTGTTGGACGATATCTGCGGATACTTTCCAAGTCCGGATGAAAGAGAATGCAGGGGAGAAAATATCCAGACTAACGAAGAATTCAATGCTGATTATGATTTTCAGAAGCCAAAGTCATCATTTGTATTCAAAACAATTGCAGATCCTTTCCTGGGGAAATACTCACTGATTAAGGTGTGCTCAGGGGTAATCAAGAATGATGATGTTCTCTATAATGTCAGTCAGGACAGCGAAGAAAAATTGAATAAGCTCTATGTGCTGGAAGGTTCAAAACCCATTGAGGTTGAGGAAATTCACGCAGGCGATATTGGTGCGATTGCAAAACTAGGTGATGCGAAAACCGGTGATACCCTGGCAACGAAATCTGTTCCGGTTCGCTATCCGGATATCGAGATCTCAAAACCGTACACGGCAAAGAGATTCAAACCGAAAAACAAAGAAGATGTCGATAAGATATCTCAGGCATTTGCAAGGTTGATGCAGGAGGATCAGACACTTAAAGTTGTCAACGATTCAGCCAATCATCAAACTTTGATTTTCTGTATCGGAGATCAGCAGATTGATGTAACAGCAAGCAAACTGCTGGAACGTTATAATGTGGAAGTGGTCTTAAGCGAACCAAAAGTGGCTTTCCGTGAGACGATTCGTGGAAAATCCGATGTAGAGTCAAAATATAAGAAACAGACAGGCGGTCACGGCCAGTATGGGCATGTCAAGATGCGTTTTGAACCTTGGGATGATCTGAATACACCCTATATCTTTGAACAAGAAGTTGTAGGAGGAGCAGTTCCCAAGAATTATTTCCCTGCTGTGGAAAAGGGTATCGCCGAGGCAGTTCAGTCTGGTCCCCTCGCTGCTTATCCTGTGGTCGGTGTGAAAGCAATACTCTACGATGGATCCTATCATCCGGTTGATTCCTCAGAGATGGCCTTTAAGACAGCGTCTGTGATGGCCTTTAAGAAAGGATTTATGGAGGCAAAACCTGTGCTTTTGGAGCCAATTGTGAATATGAAGATTTCAGTGCCTGAAAAGTTCACCGGTGATGTCATGGGAGATCTGAACAAACGCCGCGGTCGTGTTCTTGGCATGAATCCCGATTCAAACGGAAATACAGTTGTTGAGGCAGATGTCCCGGAACTTTCTGTTTATGGATACGGAACAGTTCTCCGTTCCATGACCGGAGGCAGCGGGACTTTCGAATACGAATTCGCAAGATATGAGCAGGCTCCATCTGATATCCAAAAAGAACAGATTGAAGCCAGGGCTAATAAGATTAAAAATGATGAAGAGTAAGATGCTTGTACTTGACATATTCCTTTCATGTGTTATTATTGTTTTAGATGTGGGACAAAGATGTTTTTTGCCCTATAATATGTAAAGACATGGAAGAGGATTATTAAGAGTGATTTCCGATGCAGAGAGCTGTCGTATGGTGCAAGACAGTGAGGAATAACTTCTAACTGGCCCCGGAGTTCTTTTGCTGAACACTTCGATGATAAAAACCATTAACGAGTTTTTGAAAGTAAGCGAAAGCGTATGATCCCGTTATCGATCGGTATAAGTGCATCTGCAGTATATGCAGATGAATTGGAGTGGTACCACGGAATGTAAGCCCTTTTCGTCTCTGAAGTTGACAGACGAGAAGGGCTTCATATATTTTAGGAGGAATTTTAAAAATGGCAGTACCTTATAATCATAAAGCCATTGAGGCAAAATGGCGTGTGAACTGGGAGAAGAATCCCGTGAATCCAAAAGTGGATGAAAAAGGAAAAGAAAAGCCCAAATATTATTGTTTGGATATGTTTCCGTATCCTTCGGGAAATGGTCTTCATGTGGGACATTGGAGAGGCTATGTCATCTCGGATGTGTGGAGCCGTTATAAATTACTGAAAGGCTATTATGTGATCCATCCGATGGGGTGGGATGCATTCGGCCTTCCGGCAGAAAATTATGCGATTAAGATGGGGGAACATCCGGCGATCTCAACCGCAAGGAATGTAGAGAATATCAAAAGGCAGATACAGGATATCGCCGCAATCTATGACTGGGATATGGAAGTCAATACTACAGATCCCGAATTCTACAAGTGGACACAGTGGATTTTTATTCAGATGTTCAAGCAGGGCCTGGCTTATGAGAAAGAGTTTCCGATTAACTGGTGTCCTTCGTGTAAGACAGGTCTTGCAAATGAAGAAGTGGTTAACGGCAGGTGTGAACGCTGTGGATCTGAGGTAACCAAAAAGAATCTTCGCCAGTGGAATCTTAAAATTACAAAATATGCTGATCGTCTGTTAAATGATCTGGATAAGCTTGATTGGCCGGAAAAGGTCAAAAAGATGCAGTCTGACTGGATTGGAAAGTCCTATGGTGCCGAGGTCAAATTCCCGGTGGATGGCATGAATGAGGAGATCACAGTCTATACAACAAGGCCTGACACACTTCACGGGGCAACATTTATGGTTCTTGCACCGGAACATGAAATGGCAAAAAAGTTAGCTGTAGACGAGACAAAAGAAGCAGTCGAAAAGTATATCTATGATTCTTCTATGAAGTCGAATGTTGATCGTCTGCAGGGAAAAGAAAAGACAGGTGTATTTACCGGAAGTTACTGCATCAATCCTCTAAATGGAAAAAAAGTGCCGATTTGGCTTTCTGATTATGTTCTCGCCGATTATGGTACTGGGGCAATCATGTGTGTTCCTGCGCATGATGACCGTGACTTTGAATTCGCAAAAAAATTTGATCTTCCAATCGTGCAGGTTATTGCGAAAGATGGAAAAGAAATTGAAAACATGACGGAAGCTTACACGAAAGCGGAGGGGACAATGATTAACTCCGGTGTGTGGAATGGCATGGAGTCCGCAGTGCTGAAAAAAGAAGCCCCTCATATGATAGAGAAGATGGGAATCGGTAAAGCAACCGTAAACTTCAAGCTTCGCGACTGGGTTTTCTCCCGTCAGCGCTACTGGGGGGAACCGATACCGATTATTCACTGCCCTCACTGCGGCAATGTTCCTGTTCCGGAAGACGAGCTTCCGCTTCGCCTGCCTGAGGTCAAAAGTTATCAGCCGACAGGAACTGGGGAATCTCCACTTGCTGCAATTGATGAATGGGTGAATTGCAAGTGTCCTGTCTGTGGTGCAGATGCCAAAAGAGAGACGAACACGATGCCGCAGTGGGCCGGTTCCTCCTGGTATTTTCTGCGCTATGTGGATAACAAGAATGCCGAAGAATTGGTGTCAAAAGAGAATGCATCGAAATATCTGCCGGTTGATATGTATATCGGCGGAGTGGAACATGCGGTTCTGCATTTGCTATATTCTAGGTTCTACACAAAGTTTTTATATGACATCGGCGTGATAGACTTTGATGAGCCATTTTTGAAGCTCTTTAATCAGGGTATGATCACCGGTAAGAATGGTATCAAGATGAGTAAATCAAAGGGAAATGTGGTTTCTCCCGATGAACTGGTGGATGATTACGGATGCGACTCGCTTCGTATGTATGAACTTTTTGTCGGACCGCCAGAATTGGACGCTGAATGGGATGACAGGGGAATTGACGGTGTCAACCGTTTCTTAAAACGTTTCTGGAAACTGTCTTTAGACAGCTTGGAGGGTGATGTAAAGCCAACGGATGAGATGATACGATACCGCCATAAGATGGTTTATGAGATTACTTCACGTCTGCAATCATTCAGCTTGAATACGGTTATCTCAGGGTTTATGGAATATACGAACAAATTTGTAGATATAGCAAAAAAAACCGGCGGAATAGACTGCGAGACGATCGAGACGATAACAATCCTTCTGGCACCATTTGCGCCGCATATGGCGGAGGAAGTTTGGGAACGATATGGTCACAAGGATACGATTTTTGCGGAGACATGGCCAAAGTATGACGAGGAAGCTATGAAAGATGATCAGATTGAGATTCCGGTTCAGATCAACGGAAAGACCAGAGCCGTGATCAAGGTATCCGCTTTAGTAAGCAAAGACGATGCAATCGCCGCTGGAAAAGAAGCAGTGAAAGAGAAACTGACCAAAACTGTGATCAAAGAGATCTTCGTACCGGGTAAGATCATAAATATTGTGCAAAAGTAAAGAGGTAATGATGAAGAAATTAAAATTAGCCCTTCTCGGATGTGGCAAATTAAATGAGATTGTGGCAAATGCTCTGGAAGAGGGTTTGCTTCCGGAATATGAACTGGTGGCAGTTCTGGGACGTGATGAGAAAAGAGCAAAGGATTTTGCAGAGCGTCATCACTGCAGCATGTGTAAAAATATCGAAGAAATGATAGAGATGAAACCAGATTTCACTGCTGAAGCTGCTTCTGTTTCGGCAGTGAGAGACTATAGTGAGACAATTATAAGGGGTGGATCAAACCTTGTTTTGCTCTCAATTGGAGCATTGGCTGATAAAGAGTTCTATGATTGCATAAAACAGACAGCTATGACAGCCAAAAAGCGAGTATATATCGCGAGTGGTGCAGTAGGAGGATTCGATATCCTGCGCACCGCTTCTCTGATGAGTGATGTAAATGTTTCAATGTTGTCGGAGAAAGATCCCGATGTCGCTGCCCGCATGCCGCTTAAGACCAAAGTCAGTCCAGATGTGAAAGAACGGGAAACTGTATTTTCCGGTACTACGAAAGAAGCGATTGAGCTTCTCCCGACCCAGGTAAATGTTGCAGTTGCAACAGCCCTGGCAAGTGCGGGTCCAAAGGACACGGATATGAAGATTCAGGCGGTTCCCGGATTTAAGGGCGATCAGTACAAGATTGAACTTGATGGAGAAGAAGTGAAAACAGAACTGAACATCTATTCACGGACGAGTGCCATAGCTGGTTGGAGCGTTGTGGCCGTTTTACAGAATGCCGTAAGTCCGATCGTATTTTAAAAAAGGAGATAATCATGTTTAAAAAACTTGTTGTGATAGAACCGATTGGCATGGTTCCCTCAGCGGAGAAACAGTTATACGATTTTGCCCATGAGGTCGTGATGTATCCGGATATACCAGAGGGAGACGACGAGATTATAAGAAGAATTGGCGATGCGGATGGTGTTCTGCTCAGCTATACTTCAAGTATAGATCAAACGGTGATTGAAGCATGCCAAAACCTTCGATATATTGGAATGTGCTGTAGCCTCTATTCCCCGGAAAGTGCCAACGTGGATATTCGTTTTGCTGAAGAAAAGGGAATTACAGTTCGCGGTATTCGGGACTATGGGGATCAGGGCGTAGTTGAATTTGTCCTCAGCGAATTAATTCGTTATCTCCATGGATTCGGAGAAAAACAGTGGAAAGAGAAACCTATGGAACTGACCGATCTGAAAGTCGGCGTTGTAGGGCTGGGCACAACAGGAAAGATGATTGCCGCGGGTCTTCAGGGACTGGGGGCAGATCTTTATTACTATAGTCGGACCCGCAAACACGACGAAGAATTGAAAGGGGTTAAATACAAGGAACTAGACGATCTCCTTGAGACTGTTGATGTCGTGTGCACATGTTTGAACAAGAATGTCATCCTGCTCCATGAAGAACAGTTTGAAAAGCTTGGAAACCATAAGATGTTTTTTAACACATCAATTGCACCCTCACATGATATTGCTCCGCTTGAGAAGTGGCTGGAACACGGAGATAATGAATTCTTCTGTGATACGGATGGTGCACTAGGGGATCCAACAGGAAGACTTCTTGCAAATCCCCATGTAAACTGTATCCATCAGTCAGCTGGAAGGACTGGACAGGCTGATGTGCGTCTGGGAGAAAAAGTTCTTGATAATATGAAAAAATTCTTAAAAGCTATGGCTTAGGGGGAAATACAGATGATAGACTATCTATGGAACAGTCAGTCACCGCTTTTTGCATTTGCAGGTATTCTATTTGCATTCATATGTACCTGTGCAGCGATTACAAAGTTTGGCGGAAAACTGCCCAGAGACATGGGAAGAGATTATGCCGTCGATGGAAAGCTTTCAGCCGGAAAGCCGCGTGGGGCAGGGCTTATCTTTATTATGGCATTCACTGTATCAGCGATTCTTTTTGCACAGGTGAATTTGGAACTTATGATTTATCTGGCTATGGTTGTAGTTGAAATGCTGACCGGATATCTGGATGATGCCTCGGACCAGCCATGGGGAGATTATAAGAAGGGGTTTCTCGACCTGATTGTTTCAATCATTACTGCCGTTACTTTCATCATGTTCAACGGCAGTACGATTGAATTTGCTACACTGGGAGTATGTGTGACCCTTCCTTCTGCGCTTTATTGTATTCTGGCAGTGATCTTGATCTGGTTCTCGATCAATGTGACAAACTGTTCTGATGGAGTAGACGGACTTTCCGGGACACTGACAATTATTACCTTGATCACAATCTATATTATCGGACAGATGCGTAAGATGGATCCAGTTTTTGCATACATGATCCTTCTGTTTGTCGTCTGCATTCTGGGATATCTCTGGTACAATGCTACACCGAGTGTACTAATGATGGGCGATGCAGGTTCAAGAGCTATGGGTATCTTTATTGCAGTCGCCGCCATGAAAACAGGAAGCCCTGTAATTTATATACTCGCCGCAATTGTGCTGATATTCGATGGCGGGGCCGGCCTTGTGAAAGTGTTCCTTCTTCGGTTCTTTAAGATACATATTTTAAAAAATGTGAGAACCCCGCTGCATGACCATGTAAGGAAGGTATCTGGCTGGTCGAATACACAGACGGTGTTTCGATTCGCAATCATACAGGTCGTCGTTTCAGCGGCAGCGATATATCTTGTAATGATGCATTGATTTTATATAAAAACGGGACGAAACCTGACTGGTCGATGACCAGTAATTGGCGGCTTCGCCCCGTTTTTCCACGAAAATGAGCTTATGAAAATACATAGTTTTAATTTGAAAATGATATATTGATGATTGCAATTTCGCTGTCTGTTCCAATCCGCATATTCGGCCCCCAGGTTCCGATACCAGAGGTGACGATAGAAGTGAGATTGTTTTTTTGATATTTCCCATAAGAATTTTTCCAGAATAGTTTTACGATTAGATTTCCTGGAAAGATTTGTCCCTTGTGTGTGTGCCCTGCCAGAGAGAGATCTACCCCTGCATTGGACTCTTCAGAAAGATCCTTTGGCTGATGTTCCATAACGAGAATTGGTTTTGTGGGATCAAGGGTCTTGGATATTTCAGTGATTGTATTCGATTTCAGATTTGAAACACCAGTTTCACTGGCATCAAGACGGCCAATTAGATAAAAATCGTGGTTGACGTATATAGTTTCATCCATCAAAACCTTCACCTTTCCATCTTTTAACATTTTATCGAGTCGTGGATCGCGCAGCGCCTTTTTCTTTTTGTTTATAGGGAAGCCTCCAAGTAATCTCTGATCTACGTCATGATTTCCATAGCAGGCATACGTGCCATAAGTTGTCTTGATTTTGGCGAGTAGTTGACTGACCTTTTTTGGATGATCGACGGAATCAAAATCGTTGCTGTAGAAATCGCCCGTCAGACATACAAGATCAAGATCTTCACGGTTTAGTTTTGCTACCATTTCACTTATCTGTTTTGGGCCTGTATGACAGCCAAGATGGATGTCTGATATAAGTCCGATACGAAGTCCTGAGAGATTTTCTGCTCTTTTATTGATTTTTACATGATATTCTTTTGATTTTACGTGTTCTGCATGAACCGTTCCATATGCACAGATGCAGACAGATGCAAGAACGATGACAGTTCCACTGATCCGACAAAGTTTTTTATACTCGTCAGTCCATATATGCGGCATTTTTTTGAGCTTTCTTAAAACTTTTCCTACAATGTCCACGATAACAATTCCCAGAAGAATGTACAAGAAGAAACCCAGCCAGAAATCTCCGAACCTAACAAGTGAAGATTTTATCGGGATAGTAGGTAGCAGCACCGCAGCGGGTGAGAGTGCAAACAATGCGTAAAAAAGTGTATAGATCAGACGGATTCTTTGACTTTTGAAGGTGGGATGGAAACAGTTCATCCAGGTTTTCATAGCTCTTTGTACGAACAAAACAAATATCAAATAGATGATCAACACTAAATACAACATGTTTTTACTCCCCCCTATCCATCTTCTGTTTGAATGTTATCTATGATTTCGCTCTCAGTTTTTGAAACGGATTTTTTCCCTTTACTGTTTTTCTGACTTCGGAAAACTTTTTTTGTATATAATCAACTGCTAGAATGCTGTAACGTAGAATTGGCTCTGTAGCAACAGAGAAGAGGACAAACAGCATGATACATTTCGATGACATCTTGTTGATGCCGAATAAATCGCCAAGGTAGAAGCTGCATGCCAGCAAACCGATGATGCATCCCCACCAGATGATCCAGCGCAGCTTATTCATGGGCCTGCTGATCTTGTAAAGTATCATGAAACCAACAATTGCAAGAAGCATCGTACAGGCTGTAGAGATGTCAACAGCGCTCACAGAAAACTCTTGTCCAAAGAGAACCAGTGTGGCGACCACCAGAAAGTCAGTGAGTCCGGCGGGCAGTGCCTTGATCATGACATTTGTCAGAAAATGTCCCTCGATTTTATTTGTATTTGGCTGCAGCGCCAAAAAGAAACCTGGCAGACCAATGGTGAACGTACTGATCAGGGAAATCTGTGAAGGTTCCAATGGGTAATGTACCATAAAGATCATGGAAAACATCGACATCAAAAACGAAAAAATATTCTTCACCAGAAACAGGCTCGCAGATCGTTGAATATTATTGACAACTCTGCGGCCTTCCGCAACCACAGATGGCATACAGGAAAAGTTTGAATCTAACAGAACGAGTTGAGATACCTGCGCCGCAGCATCACTTCCGGATGCCATAGCCACTGAGCAGTCGGCTTCTTTTAAGGCCAGTACATCGTTGACACCATCACCGGTCATAGCTACCGTTTTCCCCTCGGATTTTAAAGCCCGTACCAGTTCCCTTTTCTGATCAGGAGTGACACGTCCAAAGACCGTGTATTTTGATACAGCATCCTGAATATCCGATTTTTCATTTAAGGTGGATGCATCCACATAATTTTCTGCGTTTGCAATATTGGCTTGTTTTGCGATCTCTGAAACAGCAACGGGATTATCACCTGAGATTACCTTTATGTCCACGCCCTGCTCTGAAAAGTACTGAAATGTTTCCGGTGCGTCTTCGCGGATCGGGTTGGTGAGCGTGATCATCCCCAGCGGATTGAATTCTCCGTGCAATTCTCCGCTGTCTGGGACACCGTCAAAAGACCCGAAAACAAGTACACGGCGGCCTTTTGCCGCCTCAGCTTCAATTTCATCACGGTAAGTGTTATAATCTTCTTTCAGTACGAATTCAGGAGCCCCGAGTACGTAGCATACATCTGAGAATGTGGCACTGCTGTATTTGAAAGCAGAAGAAAAAGAAGTAATACATTCGGCTTTTCTTCCGCTTGCAGCAGTAAAGTAACTCTTTATTGCTTCCATGGTGATGTTATCAGGAGGCATGGCTGCTGCAAAGTCACTGAGCATTTCCATCAATGAGGGCATGTGATCACAGTCAAATCCTCCGAGAGGAATGACGTCACATACCTGCATACAGTTGTCGGTGATTGTTCCAGTTTTATCGACGCAAAGAACATCTACACGGGCGAGAGTCTCAATACATTTCATGTCGTGAACCAGGACCTTTTTCCCTGCGAGCCTCATGACGCTTACTGCAAGAGCCACACTTGCCAGCAGATAAAGGCCCTCAGGTATCATGCCTATAATTGCTGCCATTGTAGATGTTACACTTGTTCGAAGCGGAGCATGCGACAGAAAAAACTGTTGGTAGAAGAGTAAAAAACCAATGGGAATAATGATGATTCCGACAGCCTCGACTAATCGATTCAAAGAACGAATCATTTCTGACTGTTCACCGTCTTTTGAGATTTTAGCCTCTAGAGTAAGTTTGGATATATAAGAATCAGCTCCAACCTTATCCAGCTTGGCACGACATGTACCTGAAACGATGAAACTGCCGGACATCAGGGTATCTCCGTTTCTTTTTGTGATTTCGTCGGCTTCTCCGGTGAGAAGGGATTCATTTACGGAAACTTCTCCGTCTAGAACGATAGCATCCGCGCAGATTTGGTTTCCTGCGGAAAATATCACAATATCATCTAGGACAAGCATTTCCGCCGGGATTTCCTGTTCTTCGCCATCGCGTACTACTTTGGCTTTCGGAGCATTCAACACAGATAATTTATCCAATGTATTCTTTGCACGGATTTCTTGAATGATCCCAATCAGTGTGTTTGCGATGATAATCGGCAGAAAAGTGAGGTTTTTAAATGAACCCACAATCATCAAAAGAACAGCAATGATGGCAAATATCAAGTTGAAATAAGTAAAGACATTGCTTTTTATAATTTCTGATGTTGTTTTGGAGGGAGGCTCTATGGCCTCATTCGTCCATCCATTTCTCATGTATTCATCCGCCAACTGGGATGAAAGTCCTTCATTTGCATTAACTGCATGGCGGGTAATGGGAATCCTTCCGGTGGTTTTTTTGGGGAATTCCCCTGTTTTTTGTATGTCTTTTTTCATGTAAGCAGACACTCCTCATGTGTTTTGTCATCTTATCTGGTGGATATCTCTAATATCGGGTTCTATGTTCAGAGAATAGTTTGTATAATACACTACGAAACCGGGTTTTGAACCATTTGGTTTTCGAAGATTCTTTTTTTGCGTATAGTCAACTTCTACTTTTGGTGCATTTTTACCGCTGGAGTAGTAACCAGCCAGTCTGCCGGCTTCCTCAAAAGTTCGATCAGGCATCTTCCCATCCGGTTTGCATTTTACGATGACATGGGAGCCAGGTCGTCCCTTAGCGTGAAACCACCAGTCATTTCCAGTGGCAAATTTGAAAGATAACTCATCATTTTGCAGATTGTTTTTGCCGACATAGATATCGAAACCATCAAAAGAAACGTAGTGGAATGGTTCAGAAGTGATTCTGACCCGTTTCTTGTTCGAGCGTTTTCTCCGGATATAGCCACTTGAGATTAATTCCTCTTTGATCTGAATCAGGTCTTCTTCGTCCAGTGCAATATCGAGAGAATGACATACAGATTCAAGATGTTCAATTTCTTCTCTTGTGTCTTTTAACTGTGTCGTCAGAGCCTCCTGTGTTCTTTTGAGTTTGTTATAGCGTTCAAAATAGTGGTTGGCATTCTCCTTGGCAGTTTTTGTCTGATCAAGGGGAATCGTAATCATTTCGTCCGTATAATAATTCAGGGCATCTAAGGATTTGGCACCTGGATTTATTCCATAGCCGTAAGTATTCAGAAGTTCTCCATAAATTCGGTATTTATCCTTTTTTTCAGTATCTTTCATCTGCTTTTCCTGAATGTTTAATTTCTTTATATTGCGCTCCAGAATGGTGGAGACTACCTTTCTCAGTTCAGAGGACTTCTGATGGATACGGCTGAGACGGTTTTTCGTCTCATAATACTGTTCAAGAACCCGGCTAATACTGTCATAGTTTTGGCACTCATAATTCTGATATTGAGTTAGAGAAAGTGCAGAAAATTCAAGTGGCTCATGTCCCTTATATATGATGTTTGGGGTAAAATCACTACTCATAACATCGTTCATCATAAGCTTGAATGTGCGAAACAGATGCAGCTTATCTGTGAGATTCATGGACATTGGAGGACGTCCTCCGTCGATTCCGGCACGGAAGCATATCTCTTCACTCATGAGAGGACTCAAACCAGTCAGAGAAGAGTAGATCGCCTTCGAAGTTTCCATAGGTTTTTCCAGAACAAAACCCATGAATTCTTCTTCTTGAATTATATGAGGATCTTTTTTTGTCATCGTCTGCGGTATAAAGTACGGTCTTCCGGGAAGAACTTCTCTGACCGAGCTCATATTGGCAGAGATATGCTTAATACTGTCTATAATGATATTGTCCTCATTACAGAAAATAATATTACTGTGTTTCCCCATTATTTCAATGATTAATTTTTTTTGACTAAGATCACCAAGTTCGTCCAGATGTTCAATATGAAAAACTAGTACCCGCTCAAGTGACGGCTGAGTAACAGATACTATTTTACCGCTGCCGATATGCTTTCTTAACAGCATGCAGAAGTTAGGTGCTGTCAAAGGACTTGTCTTGTTATGATCTGTGAGATAAACAAGAGGCAGGGAAGCGTTTGCTGAAAGCAGAAGTCTGTATTGTGTGCGGTTGTTCTTAACTGTGATTATCAGTTCGTCTGCCTCCGGCTGTGTGATTTTGTTGATTTTTCCGCCTGTGATTTTATTTTCTAATTCAGCGGCAAGAGCCGCAATTGTGATTCCATCAAATGCCATAATTGCTCCATTCTCATGTTTGTGCGGGTTTCAAAGTCATGCTTATTCATGCCAGCATGAAACACATGACTTTTCT